>OIBI01000791.1_pt1 | contig 11794 bp, 7 predicted proteins | sample 1580951 | NCBI WGS metagenome assembly OIBI01 (sample SAMEA3882516, study PRJEB24775) | human gut metagenome | biome: human-associated habitat; feature: intestine environment; material: feces | place: Netherlands | collected 2009/2010 | reverse complement strand
CCACACCTCGGCAGCATTTTTGAAAAACTGCTGCACCGAAAAACTTTTTATTTGTGCTTCGCACCTGCTCAACAGAAAACCGCCTCTCCCGATAAGGGAAAAGCGGTTTCAAATGCTATTCTGTTTGATGCGGTTCAGAATCCGTTCCGACTGTTTCCTGTGCCAATTCTGCCTTTTTCTTTAGCTTTCGGTTGGTATCATTTTTCAGAAGTGTATAGACGACGGAAGTCAACGGAATAAACAAAATCATTCCAAACACCCCGAACAAATTCTGTCCCACCAAAACGGCAACCAGAACCCAGAACGAGGACAAGCCGACCGAATTACCAACCACTTTCGGGTAAATAAAATGTCCTTCGATAAACTGCACCACCAGATAAACCAAAATACAAAGCAATGCTTTCCACGGGTCGATCATCAGGTTCAGCAGTGCTCCGGTGCAGCATGCCAAGAATGCCCCCACAAAGGGAATAAACGAACAAACTGCCGTCAAAACGCCAATCAGCCCCGCATAGGAAATGCCGCAGATTGCAAAGGCGATGAACATCAGTGTTCCCAGAATGACCGCTTCCAAACACTGCCCACACAGGAAACTCCGGAAAATCTGACAAATCAAATTTCCTGTATCCCGAATTTTCTGACAAGTAGTATGCTGCAAGTTGGCTTCCAGTAACTTATTGAGCTGTCTGCCGATTGTATGCCGTTCCATCAAGAGATAAATTGCCAGAATAAAGCCAACCACACCATCCACCACAACGCTTGCGGTAGACGCTGCGGCAGAGAAAATGGTTGGTACCCAGTTTCCAACGCCGACAATCAGCTTTTGCAGCAGCTGTCCTTGTTCTGCATTTTTCAGCCATTCTTCCAACATCGCCGTATCAATGCCATATGCTGCCAGCTGATTCAGCCAAATCGGCAAGTTATGCTGCACTTTGTTGTAAATATCCATGATGGATTGAATCAATGCCGGAATCATCAGCATACAGACCGCTGCCAGTACAATACAAACTGAAAGCAATGTCAACACCAGACTAATGGTATTCCAAAACCGTTCCTTGTGGGGACGTTTGGCATGTTTTTGCAGGAAATTCCGGAAGCCATTCATCGGAATATGTAAAAAGAATGCCAGAACACCTGCTACAATGACCGGCTGAATCAATTCAAACAAAAACGAAAATGCATAGGATGATTCTTCAAAATTCGCTAAAATCAAAAAAATGGCTGCAATAAATAAAACGATCCCAAATACTTTTTGTTGCCACTGTTTCACTGCGATTCGCCTCTTTTCGCTGAACTTACTTCATCTTTTTTCGATACTGATACCGCCGAATCTGATTCTGGATAAACTGCCAGAAATCTTTCCCGAAGAACAACAGAATATTGGCAAGGGCAAAGAGAATTGCCAGCTTTCCCGACCAGCTGCTCCGCAGAAATTCCAATACTAAAAACGCCACATCCAGCCACGCCAGCCATTTCATTTTCACCGGCAATATAAAGAACAGCATCACCTGAAAATCTGGATACAGCAGGGCAAACGCCAGAAACAGCGAAAAATTCAAATAGGTGTTGCCCACATAGCCCGTAATCAAGCCGGAAATAATCGTTCCAATTGCTCCGCAAAGATAAAAGACATTGAACCGAAAACTTCCCCATTCCCGTTCCAAGCCAGACCCAATCAGCCAATAGAAATACATGGAAAAGAGAATCCAAATCGGACTAGAATTGATGGGAATAAAGAGAAACGACAAAATTCTCCAAACTTCCCCGTGAAAAATTGCACTGCGGCTAAAATAAAGGTAGCTGGAAAGCGTTGTTCCATACTGGACACTTAAAAAAATATCCGACAGAAATACCACTGCCATTCCGACCAAAATCAAGTTCATCAGGTTGGGAATGGAAAACTTTCTGAATTTTCGTTCTAATTTGTCTAACCAAGTTGATTGCATCATCATGCTCCTTTCAATTTCCCCGAAAACAATGCCCCCAATTTTTCGTTTGTAAAGAAGTATTATACCATATTTTCAATAAAAACACAATGCAACCCGAAAAATTAACATTTTAGAAAATAAATAATGCCATTCTCATCCACAGATAGAATGGCATCAAAAAGCATCTTGATTCACGGGTAATCATTTAGGAAATCCGCTCGCAACGAACCGTTACACGCTGCGTTCCACTGAGCGTACAGGTGAACAGTGTCAAGTCCCAGTTTCCCTGCTCCATCTCTTCCACAGCGGTATCCGGTAATATTTCCGTCTGTATGACCTGATAATGATAGACCGTTCCGGTTACATCCGTGAAGTCAATCCGGTCGCCGCTGTCCAGCTTTCGGATTCGTCCAAAGTGAGAATCATAGTTATGAGCTGCAACAATCATATTATCGGTCAGATAGCTGCCAGCATAACGACACGGCGTATAGGGCAACTGGTCGAATACATATTCCGAAAAAATCGGAACTTCCACCTGTAAGGTTGGAATCGTCAGAATGCCAATATACCAATCGCTATCAATTTCCGCCCATATTTCTTGTTCTTTGGCAGGATTTGTTCCATTTGTCGTCTGATAGGCATCCCATGCATCCGCAATCTGCGGACGGGATGTTTCCACGCCGGAAACACTTCCTGATTCAGAATCCTGTTTCGGAACAGTTCCCACAACAGATTGTGTATCTGTTGTTGTCTGCTTTTCGGGAATAGAAACAATTGTTGTGGCAATCGGGAAACCATTGCCGTTTTGCTCCTCTTCTTCTAAGGCAGAATGAAGGGTATCCCGTATTTTTTTGGCAGATTCTCCGCCCTGATTGCTTTCATGCCAATTCCAAAGAACAAGGGACAGTGCTGCTATCAGCAGCACTGCCCCCGCCAGCATTACAAAATGTCCTGCTTTCCATCGTTTCATGCATTAGTCCTCTTTTTTATCCATTCGCCAGCCAACACCCAGCAACACCAATCCGCCTGCTGCCAAGCATGGAACTGGCCACCAAAGCTGCCCCGTTGCCGGCAAAGTCGGCTTTGTAGTCGTAACCGTTGTTCCCGTTCCAGAACCACTGGTTGTAGAGCCACTACTTCCGGTTGATGTTGTACCACTGCCGGATGTTGTGGTTGCTGTTCTGGTTTCTGTTGTAGAAACAATTGCTGTACCGCCGGAAACAATACTGCTTCCAACGGAAGTTGTGGTTTCTAGTATCGTTGTTTCTGTTTCAGAAAGTATGGTTTCCGTTGTGACGGTTGTGGTTTCGGTCGTTGTAGTGGTTGTAATGGGTGCGGTTGTCAGTTCCTGAGAACCTGTCTGATTGTGAGAATTGAAAATCAAAAACTGTGTATCGTTCTGCTTATAGACCACCAAATAATTCTTCGGGACAACAAGTTCCTTGACGTGCCATTCTTCCAGAGAATTTCCTTCCCAGGAATACGACCACCCATTTGCTTCGTTCAGCGTGACTTCTTCCCGCATGACATCATCGCAATACAGCTGAATCACCAAATCTTCCGGACGATTCATGGTCATGCCTTCATCATGCAACCAAACTTTTTCCACGCTATATCTGACTGTGGAAGAAGTCGAGAACGGCTTCACGGTAAATTTCGGGTAAATATTCCATTGAAACGTATCGCTGCCGGATTCTTCTGTCAGATATAACAGAGCTGGTGCTGGAATATATCGCTTATCGCCAACGACAACCGGCTTTCCGGTAATCAAATACGCTCCAGTTTCCAACGGGGCAAACGTCACTGCTCCGCTCTGGTCTGTTTTTCCAGTCGAAAGCGGTGCAATCGCATCCACTACCGTTAAATTCGCCAGTGTATCCGCTGCATCCTGCACTTCGGCGGTGGTGGTCAGCTTCCCGTTGACGGGGTAATCTGCAAAATCGCCCTCTAAGAGCAATTCTCCGCTGGAACTATAGCTGCCGACTCGATAGAGCTTCCACGTCAGATTGGGAAGAATGGTATCGCCGTCTTTACAGATAATCGTCAGCATTCCGTCTGTAGCAGCTTCTGTTTGCATGGGTGTCAGCCAAAAACAGAGAAAAAATAACAATGCCGCTGCACCATAACGCAAACGAGCAAACCATCTTCGCTGTATCATTCGCAGTTCCTCCCTACTTTTTCTTCTTTTTCGGCGGTTCTTCGGAAAACAGGGACAGCGGGTCTTCATGTGGGAAATGCCGCTTGTTTCGCTTTCCGCTCACGCCCCAGAAAATAAATAATCCCAACAACAGCGGTGCAGATAAACACGGCACGACCAGCATCGGATCTAATTGTACCGCATCGGCGGCAACCGTAGCGTGAGATTGGTATTTTGTATCAATTCGCTTGGAACGAATCAATAACCGATGGGTATTGACTCCGTAAGGTGTACAAGTCATCAGCGTTACCAAATCCTGTTCCGGCTCAATATAGAGATTTTCAATCTCTTCCGGCAGGATGATTCGGATTTGTTCGACCTGATAGGTCAGAACCTGATCCAAAACCGTAATCGTGAACGTATCCCCCACGACCAGCTGGTCGATATCGGTGAACAGCTTCGCCGAGGGTAAGCCACGATGGGCGGAAATGACAGAATGGGTATTTGCTCCGCCGACCGGCAGGGACGACCCCTTTAAATGTCCGGCTGCAATATTCAGCACTTCTTCGCTCGTGCCGTGGTAAATCGGCAGCTCCACATGGATGACAGGAATGGTGATATAGCCCATGATTCCCGTTCCGGAGATATTCAAGAGCGAATCATACGCAGAAAGCTGGTCACAATTGGTGAACGGGGCAGGCAGGTTGTAAAGGTCTTTGTTGTAGTCCTTTGCCTGCTGGAGCAGCAGTTCCGCTTCGCCGTCGTCCAGTTCCTCGACCGCCTGACTATAGCTTGCAATGGCACGGGTTTGTACTTTGGAATTCCACCAGTCGCTGATGGTTGGATACAGCATTACGGAGAGCCCCACCAGTAAAATCAAAATCAAAAAAATGGTTGAAATAACACCTGTTTTTTTCTTTCTCATGAGGCACTCCCTAATGCCTGCCGACAGGCATACACCCGCCGGCAGACTGTGAAATTAGGATTTTTGAAAACCGGACGTTCCGGATCGTGGTTTATTCAGCGTCTTTCTTTGCCCGCTTCTTGGTGATGAGGATCACGCCAGCACCTGCAACCAGCACACCGCCGCCAACGTAGAACATCGTTGTACCGATACCACCAGTGGACGGGAGAGAAGAACCCTTGTTATTGGCGATAGTAATGGAACCAATACCCTTCTTTTCATCTACTGTTCCAGCAACTTCATCAGCTTTAACTGAAAGTTCTGTCAAAGCAGAAGCAGCAACTTCATCCCACGTCTGATTGTTTACAGTAGTTGCTGTTAATTCTACTTTAATCGGATCCGTCAGCGTGTTATATCCAGAAGGAGCCTGTGTTTCTGTCAAGTAGTATGTGCCGCTATCCAAGCCAGCAACCTTAAACAAACCATCCGTTCCAGAAACCAACTCTGTTGCGTCACCCTTTGTTGTTGTCCAACCAGTCAACTTTCCATCTGTAACCTTTGCATATTCATCAGCATTTGCAGCAGTTTTACGAGAGAGAATGAATTTTGCATTTTCCAGTTTAATAGTATTATCATTACCATCTACCTTTGTGGTATCCAGTTCATAGGTGAATACAATAACCTTATCTTCTGGTGTTTTGCCCTTGTCATCTGGTGTTTCGGTTCCAGTTCCAGTCCAGTTCGGGTTGTTGGAATAGGTCAAGTATACCTTATTTTCCTGACCGTTTAAACCAATCACAGCACTGCTGTTCAAAACGGCATTGTATTCCACAGTTACAATACTGCTCTTAGTTATTTTGTTTTCAGCTTTAATATCATTAAATGTTACTGTGATTTCATTTGTAGTAGAATCAACAGAAACAGTTGCACCAACAGCATCTGTGCCGTCAATTTTTACTGATACATTTCCTTCTGCCGGAGCATCAAACTGTTTACTCAATGTATCATGGAACACATACTTGTACTTGGAATAATCATCAATTGTATCCGGCATTGTACCATACAGCTTAAACGGAACAGCATCGCCAATGCAATAGTCTGCAACGTCATTATAGGAAGTACCAACATCATAGTTGTCTTTTCCTGCAAAAGTCTGTCCTGTAGCAGTAACATCCTTCGTATTTTCCTTTACTTTCTTGATAACTTCCGGCTTAGAACTCTTTGGTGTTATATCTGTTTTATTGTCCAGAACCTGTACAATATATCTGGTCTTGGAATCATCTACATCATTCAGCGAGTCATCCTTATCCTTTACAAGATAATAACCATCATCCAAATGAGAAATATCATAGGTACCTGTGCCTTGTGTTGAGTCTGTGTGTGTGTCACTCAAATACTGACCAACAACAGAAGCAAACTGCTTTGTAATATCAGCATCAAAAGCTGCATTTGCATCAGACAAAACCTTTGCTACGCTCTTCGCATCGGTACAAGCAGCAAATGGGGTTGTTGCTCCATCTTCTGTTGTAATTGTAATTGCCTTAATTGCGGTCAACAAATCAGCTGTCTTGGCTGAATCAATACCAGTACCCCATTCAATGTTGGAAAGCACTTTATCAGCATTCAAAACACCATCAAAAATCTGGTAGCTTCATAAGTATGACCTGTAGCTGTGTTAGAAATCGAAATAGAACCTTCTGCACTTGCAGAGAACGAACTACCCATCGGAATAGCTGCACAAGCTGCCATCACTACGGCTGCGGCGAACGCTGCGGCTCTTCTTGCTCTTTTTGTGTTTTTCATAATAAACGCTCCTTCTTTTCTGTGCCGGCTTTGTTTCAGTTGCCAGTCACATTTTAATTTTTTGTTACGACGGTATGTTTTCCGTTCCGTACATGGTTCTCTGTTTATTCAGAACTCCTTGATGTTATTGTAACACAAGTCCATGCGTTTGTCAAGGAGTTCTGAAACTTTTTTCCAAAAATGTCAACAAAAGAACTCTAATTTTGTTTATTTTGCACAATTTCCATGGCGTTTCCGCCGAAATTGATAACAAACTACCAGTCCGCTGCCACCCATCAGCAGCAAGCCGATGAGATAATAGCGGGTCACGCCCGTTCCACCAGTGCTGGGGAGGGTGTAGGAGGTATCCTGCTTGGTGTTCAGGACGATGATGTCTGTGCCGTCCACCTGTGCATCTGCCTTGATGGCGTTGCTCTGCGAGCCGTCAGCATCCTGGAACAGATAGCTTGGCGTATAGCCCGTGACAGGTTCTTCCACCGCCCAATAGTAGTAGGTGTTGCCGTTGCTGTCGGTAACCGGAAGATTCTTCACGCTGCCCTGCCAGTGGTCAGTTGCGTCGATTTCGAGCAGCAGACCGCTTGCCCAGTCGCTATCGGAAACTTCGCTTGCGTCAATGGTGTTTTCGAGATCCTGTGTCTGAACGCCAGCGGTTTCGTTGGCGGCAGAGAGCAACTGTTCCGATTCGATGACAGCCGCTGCTGCAACGGCTCTGCGTGGGGCTGAGAGGGATTGGGGGGTATATGTTTCTTCAAAGTTTGTAATGGTGTGTGTTTCTCCTGCTTCGTTTATGATGCTAATTTTTGTAATTGTACAGTTTACAGTATCTTTAGCTTGAAAAATAATTTTTTCATTTTTAGATGCTGAATTTTTTTCCCAAATAGCAGTATTACCATTAACAATACCAAATTGATAATTCACTTTAGAAAAATAATTGTTATGATCATTAAAAATATAGAGATTTTTCATATTTCCATTGCTTCCATCAAATTCAATCCAACTATTTGGTTGTGTATCTATTGCATTAGAAGCATTAAAATAAACATTAATTCCAGCATTATTAGTAGCAGAATAATCCGCAAAAGAAACTTCTAACTTTTTAATGTTATCTTGATATTTCTCTGGAATATTGAATGTATAGACTTCATTACTTGTCAACACTTTTCCAGTGATATCTACATCTGTAACAGTTAGATTGATTGTTCCATCTGTATAACCATTCTTCTTCGCAGTAATCGTTACTTCACCTACACTAACACCGGTTACAAGTCCAGTTGTCGCATCTACAGTAGCAATCTGTGCATTCGAGGACGAATAGGTCACACCTGTTACATTTGATTTTATCTGCAAAGTCTTTTCTGTTTTTACAAATTTAGAGGAAGCTGTCAGTGTAATTGGAGGGTCAGCATCTGTGATTTCAACAAAGTATTTCTTTGTAATACTTGTTCCAGAAGCATCATTATATGTTATGTTAAATCCATTATCATAAGCACTTGGATTTTTATATCCACCTACTCCCACTGTAAATGTTTTCTCATCAACTTTATTTACAGATATAAACCAACCATTTGTAGTTTCAACATTGGTAAATGGAATACTTGTTTTAAATGTTACAACAGTACCATTTTTCACTTTAAACCTATCATCATAAGATAAGCCTTTATTTGTAACATCCACACCATCTTTATAAAGCTTAAATTCAACACTCTTTTCTACAGTAACCGAAACCGTCTTTTCCTGTCCGTCCGAATCCTTTACCTTGAAAGAAGTAGAACCCGCTGCAACACCTGTTACAGTAATGTTTTTTCCACTTACAGAAACGGTTGCAATGCTGGCATCTGGATTTTGTGAAAGTGTCACAGTCCGGTTTGCCTGAATCGTAGCCGTATCGCCAACAGAAACAGTCACACTTTCTGGATTCAAGTTCAGCGGCGGTTCTGTAACGATAATGGTCACTTCATTTGATGTTTTGTTGCCCATCTTTGCAACAATGGTTGCTGTTCCGGCTTTCGAACCAGTAACTGTATTACCGCTAATCGAAACAACATCAGTACCTGCTGTAATCGAATAAGTAACACCGCTACAATCGCTTCCATCACTCATACTTGGTGTCAGAGTTGCAGTTCCTCCAACTTGAATGCTTTTCGGCTCAATAGCCAGATTCAAAGTTGGCTCTACCGATACAGTAACAGAAATCTGCTTTTCCATCGTTCCATCGGTAACTGTAATGGTGGTTTCGCCTGCTTCTTTCCCAGTAATGGTCAAGGTTTTTCCGTCTTCAGAAATAGTTGCATTTGCAATTGTGTCATTTGCGATTTCCTTTACAGTAATCTTTTTGTTTGCAGTAACCGTTGCCGTTCCGTTGACACCAACAGAAACCGTTTCCGGTGTCACCTGCAAGGTCAGATTTGCATTTGGAACTTTTGTTTGATCGGTTGAACGATAAATCCGAACTCGAACTGCATCCTGCAAGTGCTGATTCGTTGCACCATCCGACCACTGCTTTTCAATCTGCAATGTAATCGCACGGGTATTGGTTACATGCAAGGTTGCAGTTTCGCCAGCTGCTGCAGTCACGCCGTTTTCTTCTCCAGCTCCATTAAGACCATAAGAAACGGTATAGCCGTTGACCGCTGCTTCCTGTACCTTGTAATAGTAAGCATTTCCGAAAGCATCGCTTGCCGGAAGTCCTGTATAGGCAAACATCCACTTGTTGCCGTTCTTTGTCGGTGTTGGCGTTGAAATTCTGAGTTCTTCCCAGAACCATTCACTTGTATCAGAATTATCCTGTTTCTTGCCATTGCTTCGCAGCAAAGTCAGCGAAATGCTGTCTGGTCGATTAGATGCATCATCTTTCGCCCAAGTCTTTTCTACTGTAAGATTGATGTCAGTCGGCTGCTTCTGGTTCTTCACCAAAATTGGTGTGGTGCTGTTTGCCTGCTGTGCGTTGTTTTCATAGGTGACATCCCAGCCATCTGGAACATTCACTTCTTCTACACAATAGGTACCATTATCAGCCGGAACATCAATCGCAGCACGCCAGTTGTTGTCATTGTTCAGCGTAATGGTCAAATCCTGATTATTGCTATCTTTGAGATATTCTTTGTTGGTGTAGTAGTCCTGAATTGCGTTGGAATAAGCGGTTGCAATTTTCGTGTAACCAGCTTCATTTGGATGACAACCATCCGCACGAATATCATCATCTGTTACCACGCTGCATACATCCACAAAGTAAACACCGTCTGTTTTTTCTGCATATGCTTTGATTTTTGCATTATACTGGTCAATAAGACCATTTGGAATTGCACCGTCTTTATCTGCATAACCTGAGAGCCAATTCCACCAACCTCCGCCTTCTGTTAATGTTCCATTTTTGTAGAAGTCAAAATGCGGAATGCTGCCTACAAAAATCGTTGCATTTGGTGCTTGCTTCTGAATATCGCCAATCAGTGCTTGCAGACGATCAAAAACTCCTTGCGGATTGCCCCTTACAGAACTGCCACTTTGATGAATATCGTTCGTGCCGCCCAATAAGCATACAACCTTAGTATCAGTTGGAATATTTCCAACACGAGAACGGAATCCCTCTCCAACATTACCGATTTGCTGTGTGCTTTGACCCTGATTATCCACTGCATTGTTCTTTAATTTAAAACCAGCTGCTGTAAGCATGGTTGTCAGTTTGTTTGGATAACACTTGTCATTTCTGGAACATTCTCCATATCCATCTGTAATGGAATCTCCAAAGGCAACAATGCCAATTGAATCTGTTGGAACTGTTCCAGTCTTTTTATACACCTTTAGCGTGATTTCCTTCAAATTTGCCATATTATTTACGATCAGATTTCCATCTTCATCATACCACTGCTTCTGTACTGTAATCGCACTTCTGCTGTTGGTGATGGTGTAGTTGGTCTTGTAGGCTGTGCTGTTGCTGGATTTCGTGTAAGTTGCTGTATACTTATCCTTGTTTGCAATCGTACTGTTTGCGGTATCTTCCCATACATAATAATAATATGGTTGATCGCTATCATTTTTCAGCGGCAGTTCCGCCCAAGTATAACTCCAGTCGTTATCCTTGTTCAGCGTTACAGTCTTGTCAGCCAGCTTTGTTGCGTTTTTATTCAACCAATCCAAGCTGAATGTTGTACCACTCGGCAGAGCAGTCGTAGACTGATACAAATCTACCGATACTGTATCTGCATCGTGCAGATTTTCGCCATCGCTCCAAGCTTTCTGAACCGTTACAGAAGCATCCGTTGGCTGTGTGCTTTTGTTGGTAACGATAATTTCACCAGTATTCTGGTTTAAGTTGAATACGCAGCTGATAACCATATTGCTGGTATCCACGTCTGTTTCTGTTACCTCAAACCGCTTGTAAACACTCAAATCTTTATTGCCAATCAAGCTTGTAATATCTAGCTGCCAGCTGTTCGTATCGCCCAGTGTAACTGGATTTGTAAACAATGCTTCTTTGGTTTCATTGCCAGCAGAATCTACTTTAACACCGTAAACCATAACATCAACAGAACTCGACAGCGGATTCATATCCTGATTGTTGATGTCTTTCCACACCTTTTTCAGCATCAGACGCTGTGTGTTCTGAATCTGAACCGTTGCATCTCCATTGGCTGCATTGTTCTGATAAATCGGCAAATATCCGCCGAGGTCAGAACCAGATTTATAGCTGCCACCTTCCTGCAAGGTATACGTGTTACTGCCATAAGTATAAGCAGTTTCCTTTACATAGTAGTAAATCGGCTTGCCAGCTTTTCCGTTCGGCAAATCTGTCCAAACTTTTGCATTTTCTGGATTTGTCAAAGTCTTTGTTGCGGTAAAGCTGCTGTCCAGAATACCCAAATCTGCTGCAGTTGCCAGTGTTGCACTGGCTGGAATGCCGCTGGTACTCTTTTCATATGACCAGTACAGTTCTACTGTAATTGAAGCATTTTCTGGAATTGTATTGGTACTATTTACCCACTGCTTCTGCACACCAATGTCAATCAATTCACTATTCGGGATATT
>OIBI01000779.1_pt1 | contig 11943 bp, 10 predicted proteins | sample 1580951 | NCBI WGS metagenome assembly OIBI01 (sample SAMEA3882516, study PRJEB24775) | human gut metagenome | biome: human-associated habitat; feature: intestine environment; material: feces | place: Netherlands | collected 2009/2010 | reverse complement strand
TCCGCCGCCTTTAAAAAAGGCGGGCGAAACTTTATCCGTTTGCTTTACGTTAGCTTTATGTTAATTTTACGCCGTTATTCTTTCTAAAAAGCCAATTTGCTGTGAACAAATTGTAAAATGCAAAAGCACTGCCCGCAAACACAGGCAGTGCTTTTATTGTAACACAGATTAAATTTGTGTCAAGCTTTATCGAACTCAGCCTACGACCTCGTAGCCCTTATCTTCGATGGCTTTCTTGAGCTCGGCATCGGAAATTTCAGCATTGAGCTGAATGACCGCCGTGCCTTTTTCGTGGCTGACTTCTGCAGATGTGACCTGCGGGAACGCCTCCAGACACTTTTTAACAGTGGCTTCACAATGCGGGCACATCATGCCGTTAATCTTAATTGTTTTTTCCATGGTTTTTGTCTCCTTTACCTCGATGGTTTTCATTTCGGCGGGTTTTGCCGATTTTATTTTTTTATCGTGCTTCGTGCTGCGGATGTTCAATAAATTCAGACGAAGCGCGTTTGTGACGACGCAAAAGCTCGAAAGGCTCATGGCTGCCGCGCCGAACATGGGGTTCAGCTGCCAGCCGAGCAGGTTAATGAACACGCCTGCCGCGAGCGGGATGCCGATGATGTTATAAATGAACGCCCAGAACAGGTTTTCGTGGATATTGCGCAGTGTGGCGCGGCTTAAACGGATGCCCGCAGGAACATCGGACAGGCGGCTCTTCATGAGCACGACATCTGCGGCGTCGATGGCGATATCCGTACCGGCGCCGATGGCGACACCGATGTCGGCTCTGGTAAGGGCGGGCGCGTCGTTGATGCCGTCGCCGACCATCATGACTTCGCCCTGCTCTCTGAGCTTGCGGATGACGTTTTCCTTGCCGTCCGGCAGGACGCCTGCGATAACTTCATTAACGCCTGCCTGTCGGCCGATGGCCTCTGCGGTGCGGGCGTTATCACCGGTGAGCATGACGACGTAAATGCCCATGTTCTGCAATTCGCGGATGGCCTGCGGGCTGTCTTCCTTGATGACATCCGCCACAGCGATAACGCCGATAAGCTTACCGCCCCTGCTGAAATACAGCGGGGTTTTGCCGGACTGCGCGAGGGCTTCGGCCTTTTCTTTAAAATCTGCGGGGACATCTGCCTGCGTGGAGATGAACTTCAGGTTGCCGCCTGCGAGAACTTCGCCGTTCAGGGCAGCGGTGAGGCCATTGCCGGGCTTTGCCATGAAGTCTGTGACTTCTTTTGCCTGCACGCCGATCTCCTCAGCGCGTGCCATGATGGCTTTGGCGAGCGGGTGCTCGCTCTTTTTCTCGAGCGCACTTGCGGCTTCCAGAAGGTCTTTTTCGGTGATGCCCGGGGCGGGTAAAATATCCGTGACGCGGGGCTCGCCGCTTGTGATGGTGCCGGTTTTATCGAGCGCGACGATCTGCACCTTGCCGGTTTTTTCGAGCGAAACGGCGGTTTTGAACAGGATGCCGTTTTTCGCGCCCATGCCGCTGCCGACCATGATGGCGACCGGCGTCGCGAGGCCAAGTGCGCACGGGCAGCTGATGACGAGCACAGAGATGCCGCGCGCGAGCGCGTAGCCGAACGTCTGCCCAACGAGCATCCAGACGATGAACGTAACAACAGCGATGCAGATGACGGCCGGGACGAACATGCCGGAAACCTTATCGGCGATCTTCGCGATCGGCGCTTTCGTGGCAGCGGCATCGCTGACCATGCGGATAATCTGGGAAAGCGTGGTATCTTCTCCGACGCGCGTTGCTTCGCAGCGCAGGAAGCCGGACTGGTTCACGGTCGCGGCGGAAACAGCATCGCCCACGGCCTTATCGACCGGAATGCTCTCGCCGGTGAGGGCGGATTCATTGACGGCGCTGGCGCCTTCCAAGACGATGCCGTCTACGGGGATATTCTCACCGGGGCGTACGACAAACACATCGCCGCGGCGGACCTCGGAAACGGGCGCGGTGACCTCTTGACCGTCCCGCACGAGCACGGCGGTTTTCGGCGCGAGGTTCATGAGACCCTTTAAGGCATCGGTCGTGCGGCCTTTGGAGCGCGCTTCCAACATTTTACCGACCGTGATGAGCGTTAAAATCATGGCGGCGGACTCGAAGTAGAACTCGTGCATGTAGCCCATGACGGCGGTCATATCGCCGCGCATCTGGGCATCTGTCATGGCGAACAGCGCGTAGGTGCTGTACAGGAACGACGCGCCCGAGCCGAGCGCCACAAGGGTATCCATATTCGGTGCGCGGTGGATGAGCCCTTTAAAGCCGCTGATGAAGAACTTCTGGTTGATGACCATGATGATGACGGTGAGGAGCAACTGGATGAGGCCCATCGCGACGTGGTTGTCTTTGAGAAAATTCGGCAGCGGCCAGCCCCACATCATATGCCCCATGGAGATGTACATGAGGACAGCCAAAAAGCCGACGGACGCGATGAGGCGCTTTTTGAGTTTTGGAGTTTCGCGGTCTTTCAGGGCATCTTCCGCAGCAACGTTGGGGCTTGTGCTATTCTGCGCCGCGCCCTTTTTGGACGCGCCGTAGCCGGCATCTTCCACGGCCTTGATAATGCTTTCCGGCGAAGCCGTGCCCTCAATGCCCATGGAGTTCGTGAGCAGGCTGACTGAGCAGGACGTAACGCCCGGCACCTTGCTGACCGCTTTTTCCACACGGGTGCTGCACGCCGCGCAGCTCATACCCGTGACGTTATACTGTTCCATTTTCTTCCCTTCCTTTCATAAAAATGCGCCGAAAATTATCGCATCAGCTTTTGCAGCGTAGTGACAAGCTCATCGATAACTTCATCGTTTCCTGCGCGGATGTCGTCCGCAACACAAGTCTTGATGTGGTTTGCGAGCAACTCTTTCGTAAACGCGTTGAGCGCCGCGTTGGCTGCCGCGACCTGCACGAGGATGTCCGGACAGTAGGCGCTTTTCTCCACCATGCCGCGAATGCCGCGGATCTGCCCTTCGATGCGGTTTAATCTATGGATGAGTTTTTTGTACTCCTCATCGGAGCGGTGCTTTGTTTTATGACAGCCGCAGCACTTCTCTTCGGTTTTTTCTTCGGTGCAGTCTGTGCACGCTTCCGTATCGGTTGCATTGCTTTTGCAGCAAGCGTACAGCTCTTTTTCTTCTATATGTTCCAACGGAATTCTCCTTTCCGATTTCGCTTTATATACCCTATTGGGGTATCTTGATTATATACCTATATAGGGTATATTGTCAACTCTTATTTTAGCTTTTTTTCAAAAATATTCTGCCCGGATTTTTGACCTGCATTTAAAGTAAAAAGCACCGCTTGGCTTTTGGCTCAAAACGGTGCTTTGGGTGTTAATCTTAGCTTGACTTACGCTTCGTATTCCATTTTCTCCGGCGTCCAGTCCTTGAGGACCTCGAGCATATCGACGGCAGTCTCTTTGGCGCCCTTGAGGTCGTGCTCTTTGTAGTTGCCGCACTCTTCGCGGCGGCTGCCGGGGATCTCTCCCTCAAAATCGCGGATGAACGCGAAGGATTCCTGCACGAGATGCAGGGCATCTAGGCGGCTCACGTTGTCGCGCAGGAGGAAATAGAAGCCCGTGCGGCAGCCCATGGGGCCGACGTAGATGACGGAATCGGACAACGCGGAGTTGCGCGCATACGTGGCGAAAAGATGCTCGAACGTGTGGAGCGCGCCGTTTGAGAGGTAATCTCCGGCGTTCGGCACCTTCATGCGCAGGTCGTAGGTTACAACGTCGCCGTCGATGCGGGAAACATACATGCCTTTTTTGAGCTTATCATGATTGACGGAAAAGCTGGCAATCTTTTTCATACTCTATCATCACTTTCTTTATAAATTCACGGATTTCTTAGAGTATACCACGCTTTTCTTTGAATTTCAATTCCGTCTTATTTTTCGACGGTGACGGTTTTCGGCTCGTAGCCGGCGTGCCAGACAGTCTGCTTCAAAGCGACTTCTTCGACGGGCTTCTTTGTGTAGATACGAGCGAATTTACCGGCGAGGTCGACCTTTGCCATGCAGTCCGGCTGCTCGTTGAACGCGTTTTCAATGTGCATGGCGCAGTTTTTGCAGTGCATACCCTCGATGTCCATGCGGTAAACGTGGTCGTAGTCGTTCACGTTTGTATCCTGCGGCTTGACGTGCTTCACTTCATCGCCGCCACCGCCACAGCAGCCGTTCTTTAATTTCTTGCGGTAGCTGATGACCGCAAAAATACAAATAGCCGCAATCACCACACAGATGATGATCGTAGCAGGGCTGATGTCCGTGCCGGTCGCATTCAAAATATATGTACGCATTGAAACCGCTTCCTTTTGTGAAAATAGTTCTTGTGAGAGAAGACTCTTATATACCCTTTGGGGGTATCTTGATTATATACCTCGACAACGTAAAATGTCAAGAGAAAAAGTTAGCGATTTCTAACTTATTTTGAATTCCTGCGTTGCTGCGCGTGTGGAAAAATTAAAAATGCCGCTCGGCACTGTTTGAAACACAGCTGCCGGGCGGCGTTTTCGGTTACTTTTTACGGTTTCGCGTTCCAGAGGGTAACTTTCCCTGTTTCGCGGGTCTTGTTCATATCGATGATGCGCTGGTTCGACGAGCCGCGAAAGCGCAGGGAAATGTCTTTGAGTTCATCGACGAATGCGCCGTCGACGAGCACGTCGAGCAGGGACAGGAATTCGTCCGTGACCTCGCAGCGGTTGCGGCCGCCGTCTTTCAGCATATCGGTCTCCAGGGTGGAACCGGAATAGCACCAGATGTCCTTTTCGGGGTATAGCTTGCGAACGCGGTGCAGAAACGGCACCAAAGCGCGTTGATTCTGCGGCTCCATGGGCTCGCCGCCGAGCAAAGTTAAACCGTTGATGAAACCGGGTGCAAGGGCTGCGAGCACCTCGTCTTCCGTTTCTTTTGTAAACGGCTTGCCGTAGTTGAAATCCCACGTTTCGGCGTTGAAGCAGTTTTTGCAGTGGCGCGTGCAGCCGGAGACGAACAGCGTCACGCGCACGCCGATGCCGTTTGCGATGTCGGTTTTTTTGATCTCACCGTAATTCATGATGGTTTCCTCTATTCATGAAATACCGCACAAAGCGCCTGCCCTGTGCGGTACTGTTTATTCTTGATTTTGACTTAATTACAAGTGCAGCACGCGCTCTTTGATTTCGGCGGTACGGCCCTGGTTCCAGAACTGGGTGCCGATGTAACCGCAGGTGCGGCGGGCGACGTTCATGGTATCCTGGTCGCGGTTGCCGCAGTTCGGGCACTCCCAGACGAGCTTGCCGTCATCCTCGACGATCTGAATCTCACCGTCGTAGCCGCACTTCTGGCAATAATCGCTCTTGGTGTTAAGCTCGGCGTACATGATGTTATCGTAGATATAGCGGATGATCTGCAGGACGGCTTCGAGGTTATTCTGCATGTTCGGGACCTCGACATAGCTGATCGCACCGCCGGTGGAAAGCGCCTGGAACTGCGACTCGAAGCGGAGCTTTTCAAACGCATCAATATGCTCGGTAACGTGGACGTGGTAGCTGTTTGTGATATACGGCTTATCCGTGACGCCCGGGATGATGCCGAAGCGGCGCTGGAGGCACTTTGCGAACTTGTACGTAGTGCTCTCGAGCGGCGTGCCGTACAGACCGAAGCCGATGGTGGTCTCTGCCTTCCATTTTTCGCACGCAGCGTTCATGTACTTCATGACAGCGAGCGCAAACGGCGTTGCGCTGGGGTCCGTGTGGGATTTGCCCGTCATGTAGCGCACGCACTCGCACAGACCGGCATAGCCGAGCGAAATGGTTGAATAGCCGCCGTAGAGAAGCGCATCGATGGGCTCGCCTTTTTTGAGGCGGGAGATTGCGCCGTACTGCCAGAGGATTGGCGCGGCGTCGGACAATGTGCCCTTCAAGCGGTTGTGGCGGCACATGAGTGCGCGGTAGCACAGGTCGAGGCGCTCATCGAAGACCTTCCAGAATTTTTCCATATCGCCGCCGGAGCTGAGCGCGACATCGACAAGATTCAGTGTGACGACGCCCTGATTGAAGCGGCCGTAGAACTTATAGTTGCCGTTTTCATCCTTCCACGGGCTTAACGCGCTGCGGCAACCCATGACCGGGAAGCAATTGCCCTCTTTGAGCTCTTTCATCTTCTTTTCGGAGATGTAGTCCGGCACCATGCGCTTTGCGGTGCACTTTGCGGCAAGCTCGGTGAGGTAATAGTATTCGCTGCCGGGGGTAATGTTATCCTCCTGCAAAACATAAATGAGCTTCGGGAATGCCGGGGTAACCCACACGCCCTTTTCGTTTTTAACGCCCTCATAGCGCTGGAGCAGCACTTCCTCGATAATCATGGCGAGGTCGCGCTTTTCGCGCTCGTTTTTCGCCTCGTTCAGATACATAAACACGGTGATGAACGGCGCCTGACCGTTCGTCGTCATCAAAGTCACGACCTGATACTGGATGGTCTGCACGCCGCGCTTGATCTCCTCACGCAGACGGCGCTCCACCATTTTGGAGATTTGGGCCTCATCCGGGGAAACGCCAAGCTCGCCGATCTCGACTTCGACCTCACGGCGGATTTTCTCGCGGGAGATCTGCACGAACGGCGCGAGGTGTGCGAGGCTGATGCTCTGGCCGCCGTACTGGTTACTTGCAACCTGCGCGACGATTTGCGTGGCGATGTTGCAGGCGGTGGAGAAGCTGTGCGGCTTTTCAATGAGCGTGCCGGTGATGACCGTGCCGTTTTGCAGCATGTCTTCGAGGTTTACAAGGTCGCAGTTGTGCATGTGCTGCGCGAAATAGTCCATATCATGGAAATGGATAATGCCCTGCTCGTGTGCTTCGACGATTTCGCGCGGAAGCAAAATGCGGCGCGTGATGTCTTTGGAGACCTCGCCGGCCATGTAATCGCGCTGGACGCTGTTTACGGTTGGATTTTTATTCGCGTTTTCCTGCTTGACTTCCTCGTTGTTGCACTCGATAAGGCTGAGAATCTGGTTATCGGTGGTATTGGCGCGGCGCGCAAGCGAACGCGTATAGCGGTAACAGATATACTCCTTAGCGACATCGAACGCACCCTGCCCCATGATCTGCTTTTCTACGAGGTCCTGTATTTCTTCCACGGACGCTGCACGCCCCATGGCGACGCACGCTCCTTCGACATTTGCAGCGATTGTGCGAATTTGTTCGTTCGTAAGTCTCTGACGCTCGTCGATCTCTTTATTTGCCTTGGAGACAGCGACGATAATCTTAGTGATATCGAACGCTGATTCCGAGCCGTTTCTCTTAATGATCTTCATGTTCCTTACCGCTCCTTCATACCGCCCGCGGGAGCTGCATGTTTCCAGCCCCTTTGGTTTTCATAATCAGTTTCCATAATTTACTTTATATTGAATATTTATGCGTAACCACAAGATATTGTGTTCGTTTTTGCGGTTCCTGCCGCAAGCACCCTACCAGTATACACCGAAGTTGGCATCTTGTCGAGTAGTAAATGCGCTTTATTTTAAATTTCTTTTTGTACCCTTTTACCCATTGTGCAATAAAGCGTGAAAGGGCGCCGCGGAGCGGCGCGGCAAAGCGCGGGTTTGGATGTAAAAAAGGGCGGTCATTGACCGCCCTTGCAGGAACCCATGCAACTGGGTTCCCTACGATTTGAATGTCCTCCGGACATTCAAATCAACCTTCCTAATTCTATGTAGGCAAAGAGGTTTCGCTTTCTGATGAAAGCAACTTAGGGCGCTGCCCTAAGTACCCGCAGTCTTTTGAAAAAGGCTGGCGAAAACTTTTGACCACTGTTACGGGAAGCTTCTTTTCTTACTCTTCCTCTGCTTTTTCCGGCAGAAGATCTGTCATGCTTTTGAGGCTGATGCCGAGTGTGGACATATTGTGCAGGAGTGCGGAGGTAGTCGGCTGGATGATTCCGCCTACGCCGAGCAGAATAAGCATGAGGTTGAAGCCGACGATGAAACGGTAGTTGCGGTGGATGCGCGCCATGAGCGCAGTGCTGAGCTGACGCAGGGTGACGAGCTCATAGAGATCGCCTGCCGCAACGGTGATGTCCGCGATCTCTCTGGCAATGGCGGCACCGGTATTGATGGCAACGCCGACACTTGCTTCGGACAGCGCCGGAGAATCATTCACGCCGTCGCCGACCATGATAACGGTGCGGCCCATTTCTTTTTCGCGGCGGATGAAGTTCGCCTTATCCTCCGGCAGCACTTCGGCGTAGAACTCGTCTACGCCGACCTCTGCTGCAACGGCTTCGGCGGTCTTGCGGTTATCGCCAGTCATCATGACAACCTTCTTGATGCCGCAAGCGTGCAGAGCGCGGATGGCGTCCTTTGCTTCCTTACGCAGCGGGTCGGAGATACAGATGACGGCTGCAAGCACACCGGAAATGCACAGATAAAGGTGCGAATACTCGGCCGGAAGTGCGTTGAACTTCGCTTCTTCGCCCTCCGGGATCACGCAGCCCTCGTCTTCAAAAACGAAGTGCGCGCTGCCGATGATGACCTTTTTGCCCTCCACAGTGCTGGAAATGCCGTGCGCGACGACGTATTCCACGCGAGAATGGTACTCTTCGTGGGAGAGGCCGCGGTCCTTGGCTTCGGCCACGACAGCGTTTGCCATGGAGTGCGGGTAATGCTCCTCAAGGCAGGCGGCAAGGCGCAGCATTTCGCTTTCCTCACGGTCGCCGAACGTTTCGATCATGGCGACACGCGGTGTTGCGTACGTCAGCGTGCCGGTTTTATCGAACACAATGGTATCGGCGTTTGCAACGGCCTCCATGAAGCGGCCGCCCTTGACGGAAATATGGTGTGCGCTGCTCTCGCGCATCGCAGACAGCACCGCGATCGGCATGGAGAGCTTTAACGCGCAGGAGAAATCGACCATCAGCACGGCGAGCATCTTTGTGACGTTGCGCGTGAGCAGATAGGTCAGCGCCGTGCCGCCAAGCGTGTACGGCACAAGCTTATCGGCAAGGCGGGAAGCCTTGTCTTCTGCGGTGGATTTCAATTTTTCGGACTCTTCGATCATGCGGACGATACGGTCATAACGACCGCCGCCCATGGCTTTTTCGACACAGATGACGCACTCACCCTCTTCGGCGACGGTGCCGGCATACACGTAGCTGCCGACGGACTTCTGCACCGGCAGAGATTCGCCGGTCATAGAGGCTTGATTGACCAAGGCTTCACCCTCGACGACCTTACCGTCGAGCGGAATCATATTGCCCGTGCGCACAACGATGCGGTCGCCCGCCTGAATGTCGCCGATTGGCATGAGCACCTCGGTGCCGTTCGTCTTGAGCCAGACCTTATCGACATTGAGGGACATGGCGCCCGCGAGGTCGGCAACAGACTTTTTGTGCGTCCACTCCTCGAGAATCTCGCCGAGGCGCAGCATGAACATGACGGAGCCTGCCGTATCGAAATCGCCGCGCACAAGAGAAACGGTGACAGCCGTGGCATCAAGCACAGCAACGGAGAGATGACCGTGCAGCAGCGCCTTAACGCCCTCTTTGATGTACTTTGCGGAGCGGATGATGGCAAGCATCATGCGAATGGGCGCCGGGAAGAACATTTTGGCCATGGCGCGGCGCAGCACCGTGAAGACGAGCTTGTCTTCAAACTCGCGGTTCAATGCGCGGGCAGTGTGATCCGGCACAAGCTCCATGCTTTCGGCTTTTGCGAACGAGAATGTCGCGAGCGCACGAATAAGGGATGTGCGGTCGTTTTGATAGACGATGACGGCGTCCTGTGTGCGGTCGTAGACCTTAACTTCCTTTACACCGTCCACGGCGCGCAGGTAATACTCTAAAATATCGGCTTCTTTCAGCGTCATGCGGCCGCAGACGAGATGTACACGCATGTGCCCGCACGCTTCATGCAGAATTTTACACTTCATAACTTTATCCTTCTATGCAACAATATATTGGAAGCTCCGAAAAACAGAGCAGATGAACGAAAAAAAAAGAGCCGCTTTCGGCGGCTCTCCGGTAATTCAGACCCGGGACAGACCCGCGATCAAGCTTCGGTGGATTCTTCCGCGGAAGCTGTTTCTTCCGTGCATGCGCAAGCTGCATCTTCGATGACCTCTGCGGCAGCATCGGTAGCGCGCTGCTCGTTGATTTCCTTAGCGTCGGTCAGGATGTCGTTTGCGTTCTCCTTGATGGTCGTGACCGTTGTCATGACGCACTCCTTGGCACGCAGAGCAGCTGCAGTGGTCTCGGTGTAGACCTTCTTAGCGTCCTTGCTGCCGAGCACCTTGATGCCGGCGGTACCAAACAGAACACCTGCTGCGAAAAGACCGATTTTTGCCCAATTCATAAAAATACCTCCTGTATTGCGGGCCGCATTTTAAACATGCGGCTCATAAAATTATTTTTTCATGTGTCCGCTGATGAGAGTCAGCACAAAGAACAAAACGGTAAGCCTTGCAAAATGCTTATGCATTTTCATATTCATTCACCACCTTGTTTGTTCTGGCAAAAGAATAGCACGATTTTTACCTAACTTCAACAGTTTTCACACAAAAAACACAATTTTCTATTATTTGTAAAAAACAACCTGCAAGTTAGCAATACCATTTTGGACAATTTGTTAAAACAGAATCGGTTAGTTTAAACAATCACAGGTTTCATGCCGGATTTTGCAGTTTCAGTACAGACGCGCATACGATGTACATACAGCTCAAAAGAAACATTTTGGCAATTTTTGAACCAAAAAGACGAAATTACTCCATTTAGACTTTCGATATAGCTTTCTCTTTCCGCAGCATTGGAATACAACGGTTTACATTGCGCTTATAGGAACAATTAGACGCGCCACAGGTATTCTCTGTTTCCCAATCTGTATGGTACACGAGGACAGACAACAAAGCGCGCAACACGGGAAGCACCCATAAAGGCTGTTCATTACCGTTTCGGTTCTACGTACTCCTTTTGTTTCATCGTTTTTGCACCTGCATGGTCGTGAGCGGCGGTGTGCGCGTGGTGCTGATGCTGGAATCATCGAACCCGATAACGGAAACGTCCTGCGGGATGCGGTATCCGAACCGTAGGAGTGCTTCGAACGGCTCGCTTTGTATGGCGCAAATCTGCTCATCAGTAGGCTGACTGCCGTAAAAATACCGCACGGAAAGGTCGTAGCCGAGCGCGTGGGCTTCTTCGGTGACACCTTGCGTAAGCCGCTCGAAAAACAGGGTATCCCCTATCACCTTTCCGTGACGCTTATACAAAATGAGCTGCAAAAGTCCGCTTGTTTGGTTTTGCAATATCCCTATCGGACGTTTTCGTCCCATTTTTTTCGCTGAAAACGATGAAAGCACGAGTCATACAGAATGAAGCGTGCAAATATATCGGCGTGAAGCCCGACCTCTATGACCCGGAGACGATCTTTGCGAACACGCACCGCAGCTGCTTCACACCGGAGATGGATCATACCGAGCGCGAAGCACGCTACAATGGTTGGCAGAAAGCCGTGCGGCAAGCGCTGACGCACTAAAGCTTATTGAATTTCAAAACGCATATTCGCAAGGCAAAACCGCAAATGTGCGTTTTTTCACTATTTTTACACCTTGCGGTTGACAATGCACGCGGTTTTGTAATAGACTGGAGATAACGCCGAAATGCGGCGAAGAATCTTGGGATAAGAGGTAAGTTTACTATGAAAAAAGGCGCGAAACGCAACCAAATTATCAGCGAGCTTTTACATGTGACGGACGAGGAATTCACGGATGAGGAACTGATTCATCAGCTGATTGCAACGGAAGTCACAAAAAACGCAGACAAGGACGAGCACATGACGTTTGGGCAGCGTGCCGCGGACGCAGTGGCGCGCTTTGCGGGCAGTTGGGCGTTTATTTTCAGCTTTATCGCCGTCATGGTCATTTGGATGGTCATAAACCTCGTTTTAGGTTCGAGAGCATTTGACGAAT
>OIBI01000766.1_pt1 | contig 12151 bp, 10 predicted proteins | sample 1580951 | NCBI WGS metagenome assembly OIBI01 (sample SAMEA3882516, study PRJEB24775) | human gut metagenome | biome: human-associated habitat; feature: intestine environment; material: feces | place: Netherlands | collected 2009/2010 | reverse complement strand
CGCGTTCGCTCGGCCACCTTCCCCCGGAGGGGAAGGCTTCATACTCTACAAATAAGGGAGGTACACACCTTGCCATCTCCACAAAAAAAGTACACAACGCTGGTCAGCAATACGCTGCTGTTTGCCATCTCAAACTTCAGCTCCAAGCTGCTCAGCTTCTTTATCCGGCCGTATCTTAGCTACGCGCTCGATTCGCCCGATGTTATGGGTGTGTCAAGCCTGCTGCAGCAGGCCACAAACCTGCTCATTCCGGTGGTCAGTCTGGGCGTGGCCTACGCGATCATCCGGTTCGGCCTTGATAAGGAAAACGACAAGGCCAGCGTCTTTGTCAACGGTGCGGCCACCATTGGGCTGGGCTTTCTGGTGCTGCTGCTCGCCATGCCGCTGGTCAGCCTGATCCCCAACGCGGCCGAGTATCTGCCCTTCCTCTACCTCTGCGTGCTGGCAAGCTGCCTGCGCACGCTCTGTACCCAGTTCATCCGCTCCCGTATGCTGAACCGGCTGGTGGCAATAGACGGCGTGCTGACAACGCTCAGCCTGCTGCTGTACTACCTGCTGTTCCTGAGCGTTTTGCGGATGGGCGCGACCGGCTTTTTGCTGGCCAACGCGCTGGCGGACCTGACCTCGATGGTGTTCGTCTTTTTTGCGGGTGGCTGTTGGCGGTATTGCAAGCCCAAGCGGTTTGACCGCGGGCTTTGGCGGGAGATGCTGCGCTACTGCCTGCCGATGATCCCGGCGTCCATCAGCTTTTGGATCATCAACGCCAGCGATATGTTCTTTGTGCAGGCCCTGTGCGAGGACTACGGCGGCCGCACCGGCAACCACTGGGTCGGGCTGCTCTCGGCGGGGTATTTTCTGCCGCAGATCATCACGATTTTGGGCAGCATCTTCTATGAGGCGTGGCAGCTCTCAGCCGTGACCGAGGAGACCGACCGCGAGGCGTTTTTCTCCAAGATCTTCCGTGTGTATGCAAGCGTGCTGTTCTGCTGCGTGGCGGGCATCATTATGCTGTGCCAGCTGCTGATGCGGGTGTTCAAGGCCGAGTATTTTGACGCATGGACCTTTGTGCCGTTCCTGACGCTCTGCTCAATGCTGACCTGTATGAACCAGTTTTTGAACAGCATCTATGTGGTCTATAAGCGCAGCACGGGGTCGCTGGTCACGATGCTGGCCGGTGCGGTGCTGAACCTGATTTTGAACTACTGCTTTATCCGGCTGTGGGGCCCGTGGGGCGGGGTTCTGGGCCGGGGCATCCCCATGGGGGGTGTGGCGGCGGCGACGACGGCGCGCTGCTGTAGACTGAGCATCGCGCACGGCGGGCTCAGCGTTTTTTTCGTTGTTCGGCATAATTGGCTCCCTGTATCGTCAGTCCGGCATGGTCAGACTGCGGCATTCATTATAGTAACGTTTTTCCTCGGCATGGCCCATGCTGAAAGTCTTGCGCGGCAGCACGCCGCCCAGCACAACACCTTTGAACAGGTCTGCTTTGGCAAAGTCCGGCATCAGCAGGGCTGTGGCCGGTTTGGCGGGGTCTGCGGCCATGGCGCGGGCAGCCGCGGCACCGTGGATGTAATCCACCGTCACGCCAGGGTTCTGGGCCAGATAATCCCCAATAAAATGTTCCGTGGTGCCCACGGCCAGCGGGTCCGGGGCGTTGGCGGCGTCAAAGGTGATCTCTGCACCGGCACCGGCCAGCACGATATGCTGGTCGCCGCCCTGGAGGGCTGCGCCGTGCTGCTCCAACCAGCTGCCAAAGTCTGCGGCAACGGTGTTGGCGTCCACGCCAAACAGCACACGGTGGATGGGCTCAATCTCAATCGCCGGGGAATGCACGTTGCACACTTCCGCCAGGCACCAGCGCGCCGGGTGGGTCTGCTGCTGTTCCGGCGGCAGGGTGGGTTTCAGTTCTTCCCAATAGGCTTTTGCTGTGGCAAGGGAATGGTTGCCATCACCAACTGCCAGCGTCATGGGGGGCTGGCCGGCTGCGGCAGGCCAGCGTGCGGCAAAAGCAGCGGCATCGCCAAGGTTTGCCAGCGCAGTGTTGATCTGCTCCACCAGCGCGGGGTCCTCTACGGCCCAACCGGCCAGGTGGCCGCCGTTCAGCATCAGCGCGCCATCATACAGCAGCGGCAGCTCCACCTTATGGGCGGCAATGGGTTCAATCAGGGTACAGGCTTCATCGTCGGCCAACATCATCACATGCGGGGTTTCCAGCTGGGCCCCGCGGCGGATCTTGAGCCGGGGCGGGATGCGCGCCACCACTGTGCTCTCGCTGGGGCGGATGGCGGGCTTGCTGCCTTTTTTAAAGCTGTACTGTTCCAGGTCCACAGCACCAACCAGACCCTGGCGGATGGTACCGTCCATCTGGGTGCGCTCCACATACACATAGCCATGTACACAGCGGGTCAGCAGGTTATCGCGGTAATCCTGCATGGCCGCACGGATCGCCGCAAGGCGCGATTCTTCCTGCGGGGTTCCAAGGTAAGCTTCCGGCAGAACAATGTGCAGGGTGCTGGGTTTACCCTTTGCCAGTTCCTCCGCTTTCTGCCAGTATTCCGGCTGGGAGGTAAACTGATCCACCGCAATGCAGGCCCACGGGTCCAGCGGGGTCGCTGCACCGGGCAGCAGGATATCAGCAGGGACAAAACAATTCTGCATGGTAATCACTTCTCTTTCACGGATACCGTTTTTTACGTCCGGGCGCGGCTCAATCCACAGTGCCAACCAGCCCGTAAATTGCCAGCGAGAGAATGCCGATATAAATCAGCACACTGGGCAGGCCGCGGAATATATGTGGGATATCTTTGCTGCGCAGCCGGCGGCGGCCTTCATCCACCACCAGCACGGCGACCAGGTAGCCCACGCCGCTGCCAAAGCCGAAGCCGATGGACTGCAGCAGGTTATAGTTCTGGCTGGCTGCAACCAGCAGGGTGCCCAGCACACAACAGTTGAAGGTTGCGCCGGGCAGCTGTTCGCGGCAGGCATCGCGGCTTTTGGGGAGCAGGCCCAACAGCAGCCACACAATGCCCATAGCGATCAGTGAGCAGTTCAAAAATACCAGCGGGCGCAGGGCGTTGACCGGCAGCCAGCCGGGCAGCACCTTTGCCAAAGCGGGCAGCGCTAAGCTTTGGGCAGCCCAACCCATGGGGGCGCTGATGGTCTGTACCAGAATGATGGGAATGCAGTACTGCCATGTGCTGATTTTGGGGTCGTTGACCAGCTTGTTCAGTCGGGAAACGCCCAGCGCGCGGAAGAACACTGCATTCTCCGCAAACACAGCCATGACGGCGTAGGTCAGGAACTGCGCCACAGCCTGCATAACGGAAAGCTCAGCGCTTGCGTTTATTGCCATACAGATGACGCACCTCCTCGATCTTATAATGCACATAGGCACCGCCGATGGCGGTCCACACGGCGGCAATCAGGCCAATGATGATAAACCCGGTGCCCGGCTGGTCGGCCAGCGGCAGCGGCGCCACGGGAAATACCACGTTGCCGAACACGGTGCCTTCCGCCAGCAGTTCACGCACAACCCCCACCAGCAGCACCGAAAAGCAGATACCAATGGTATTGTTGATGCCGCGGCGGAACGCCTCGCCCACCGTTTCCAGGTCGTTGGATTCCATACGTTTGATCACGGCGGGCTCCACTACCAGCATGGGCAGATAGATCCCCAGCAGCGAAAGATCCGCCCCAAACAGGTTGTACAAAATGATATAAGCCGGGACATACACAATAGCGGCAGCGTAAGAGTATACCACACCGCGGAAGCGGTTGCCGGTCAGGTGGCAGATTGCCACAGCCAACATACGGGTTGCCGTTACAAGCAGAATGGTGGCAGCGCACAGCATCCAGGCATTCTGGCCGCTTACAGCAGCCGCCACAATGGGTGCCAGCCCCAGACCGCGCACCATAACGGGGTTATTCAGCCACAGGTGGTCATCATGGATATTCTGGGCCAGCTCTTCCTCGGCCTCTTTGCGGGTCTTGGGCTTATTGGCGGGCTGGACCGTTTTGGGCTTTTCGGCCGTAGGTGCTTCCTGCTTGCTTTCTACCGCTTTCTGCTCCGCCTGGGCGGCGGCCAGGGCTTCCTGCTCGATCTGCTCGGCGGTTTTGCCCTGCTCTGCGGCGCGGCGCGCCTGTTCCAGCATTTCGGGGGTCAGCTGGGGGATGATAACGGTTTGGGAATGTTCCTGCAGGGTCGGCTTTTTGTTGCTGTTCTTACGGTTCTCTGTGTTGGGCAAGGCGCTTTTCCTCCTTCCGCATGAATCTGATCCTTTCTGCGCGCTGGGCCAGGCGGTCCAGCCATTCGGGGAAAGCACCAGCCAATACAATGGCAAAGCATACACCGGTTTCGTATACGCTGTAATAGCGGAACGCCGTTGCCATTGCGCCCAGGAACAGGCCGTAAATCAAACGGCTGCTCCAGCGGTTGGGCTGCACCACCGGCTCGCACGCCAGGAATATCCCGCCAAACAGCATGCTGCCGGAAAGCAGGATATACTTTTCCAGGTAGATGCGCTGGCGCACATATTCCCATGGGGCACTCAGGGCTGGAAGTTCGTTCAGGTTGGGCAGCAGCCAGGGCACCAGTACGCATACCGCAAGGTACGGCACAAAGGTAGAAAGCTGCATGTGGCCGCGCACCAGCAGGTACAGCCCACAGGCCACAATGACCAGAATAGCGCAGCAGCCCAGCGGCCCAGCCACATTACCGGTCAACAGGTTGATGGTACTGTCAGACGGCAGGCCGCCGGCAGACAGGGTGGTGTTGCTGCCTTGGGTCAGCACCACTCCGGTGCTGCTGAAAAGTGCCAGCACTGTACCCGGTGCCGGGTAGGACGACATGTCTCGCGGCCATGCCAGCGTTGCCGCCACCAATCCCACCGCCGCCGGGTGGAAGGGATAGTGCCCCTCTCCGCCGAACGCTTCTTTGACAAGCACGGCAATGATCGTTGCCGTGACCACCATATAATACGGGGCCGAAGCCGGCATCATCAGCACAATCAGCGCAGCAAAAGCTTCGCTGGAAGGCTCATGTGCGCGGTAGCCCGCCGCATGCAGCGGGGTAACAACACAGTCCGCCACATACGCAGTCAGCAGCCCGGCCGCCATCATCAGCAGCGGGCGCGCTCCGTAATAAAAACAACTGACCGCCAAAAGCGGGACAGTGCAAAACAAAATGTCCCAATAATAATCATAGTTTACACTTTTGGTGATCTTATCATGACGTTTTGGCATGGATACTCCTTTGGGGGTTACAGCGCCCGAACCTGTTTGGCCAGCGCGGTACGGTCCTGCGCCTTAAAAAACGCACTGCCCATGACCAGCACACTGGCTCCGGCCTGGGCACACAGGGAGGCGGTTTCGGTGTTAATGCCGCCGTCCACCTCAATGCGGGGGGAAACACCGCGCCGGTTGCACTCTGCCTTGATGGCTGCCACACGGCTGACGGTTGTGGGGATGAACTTCTGCCCGCCAAAGCCGGGCTCCACCCCCATGACCAGCACCAGGTCCAGTTCATCCAGGTAGGGGAACACTGCCTGCGGCGGGGTAGACGGGCTGATGGTCAGGCCCACCAGGCACCCAGTCTCCCGCACAGCGGCAATGGTCTGCCCCACATGGTTGGGCACAGCTTCAATGTGGAAATTGATCAGGTTTGCCCCTGCTGTCGCAAAATCCTGTGCATAGCGTGCAGGGTCGGAGATCATCAGGTGAACATCATAAAATGCTTCCGGCACGGCCTTTTTCAGGCATTTCAGCACCGGCGCGCCATAGGTGATGTTGGGTACAAAGTGGCCGTCCATCACATCAAAATGCACCATGTCTGCACCGCACACCATAGAATCGGCCGTTTCGGCGGCAAGGTTGGCCAGGTCGGCAGACAGGATGGAAACACTCAATTCCGTCATTGCTTTGTCCTTTATCTCAAATTGCACCGCATCATTCCCGCCGCAGCGGTATTTGGAATCATGCGGTTTTGCTATAAATCCTGGTTTACGCCTGCCTTATGCTTTGTACTGGTTGATCTTATCCATCTGCACAGCAACGCAGGCCAGCGCGCTTTCAATTACCTTGTCCATATCATAGTACTTATACTCGCCCAGGCGGCCGCCGAACACAACGTGCGGCTCGGCATCGGCCAGTGCCTTGTACTTGGCGTACAGGGCGCTGTTCTTGTCATCGTTGACCGGGTAGTACGGCTCGTCGCCCGGCTTCCACTCAGCGGAATATTCGCGGCTGATGACCGTCTTGGTGCCCGGCTCGGTGGAGCCGAACTCAAAGTGCTTGTGCTCAATGATGCGGGTGTACGGGGTTTCGGCATCGGTGTAGTTGATGACAGCGTTGCCCTGATAGTTGGGGCAGGCCAGCGTTTCGGTTTCAAAGCGAACGCTGCGGTACTGCAAGGTGCCCAGGGAGTAATCAAAATAAGCGTCAATGGGGCCGGTGTAGATCACACGGTCAGCCAGAGCATCCAGTTCAGCCTTGTTAGCCAGGTAGTTCACACCCAGGCGAACTTCCACACCCTGCAGCATGTTGGCCACCATCTGGGTGTAGCCGCCGTTGGGAATCCCCTGATACAGCGCATTGAAGTAGTTGTTATCAAAAATCAGGCGCACCGGCAGGCGCTTGATGATGAACGCCGGCAGCTCAGTGCAGGGGCGGCCCCACTGCTTTTCGGTATAGTGCTTGACCAGCTTTTCGTAAATATCGGTGCCGACCAGGTTGATGGCCTGCTCCTCCAGGTTTTTGGGCTCGGCGGTAAAGTGGGCAGCGCGCTGCTCCTCGATCTTTGCCTCGGCCTCGGCGGGGGTCACAACGCCCCACATCTTGTTGAAGGTGTTCATGTTGAACGGCAGGTTGTACAGTTCGCCCTTATAGTTTGCCACCGGAGAGTTGGTATAGCGGTTGAACACAGCGAACTGGTTCACATAGTCCCACACTTCTTTATTGTTGGTATGGAAGATATGTGCGCCATAGCGGTGGACATTGATGCCCTCAACATTTTCGGTGTAGACATTGCCGGCAATGTGGTCGCGCTTATCGATCACCAGGCAGCTTTTGCCTGCCTTGGTAGCCTGCTGTGCAAACACTGCGCCAAACAGACCAGCGCCGACGATCAGGTAATCATACTGTTTCATGGGGAACCTCCTTGTTATTTGGCAGAATGGCTGAACGGATCAGCGGAACGGTTTTTCCATTGCTGCACCTGCTGCAGGTGGAATTCAAAATCGCGGTCATCCTTTGTCAGCTGGCTGGAAAGGATCACGCCGGAAATAAACAGCAAAAGCGCCGCCACCAGTACGCAGGCACACACGATCAGCGTAGGGAAGCGCGGCACAAGGCCGGTGGCAAAATATTCGCCCAGAACAGGGGCCAAAAAGCACAGGCTGATCATGCCAAGCACCGCCGCCAGGGTGCTGAAAAAGCCGAACGGGCGGTAGTTTTTATACAGCCGTGCAATGGTGCGCAGCACGCGGAAGCCGTCCGAATAGGTATTCAGCTTACTTTCGCTGCCTGCGGGGCGGTCACGATAGTCAATGATCACATTCTCCACCTGCATGTTGCGGTGCAGGGCGTGGATGGTCATTTCGGTCTCGATTTCAAAGCCTCGGCTCAGCACCGGGTAGGTTTTGACAAACTGGTAGCTGAACGCACGGTAGCCCGTCATGATATCCTTGATCTGGCCGCCGAAGAGGTTGTTGGTAAAAAACCGCACCAGGTCGTTGCCAAAATTGTGGAACGGGCGTTTGTTCTGGGTGTAATAGGTGGAGGAAAGCCGATCCCCCACCACCATATCGGCCTGGTGTTCGGTAACGGCTTTGACCATTTCCGGGGCCGCTTCCGCCGGGTAGGTATCGTCGCCGTCCACCATGATATAGGCTTCGGCGTCAATTTCGCGGAACATGCGGCGGATGACGTTGCCTTTGCCCTGCTGGTATTCGTGGCGCACCACGGCACCGGCTGTGCGGGCCAGGTCTGCCGTGCCATCGGTAGAGTTGTTATCGTACACATAGATCGTAGCTTCCGGCAGAACGCGGCGGAAATCCATCACAACCTTTTGTACTGTCTGAGATTCGTTATAACAGGGGATAAGAACTGCTATTTTATCCAATGATATTCACTTCCCTTTTGCGGGTAGATTTTTGTGTTTCAGGTGCGTGATTTTGGGGTATGCAGCGGGGTGGGTTATACAGCTTGATGCACGTAACATCTGTGCACAGCGTGGGCGCACCGCATGTCCCCCTGCGTAAGAGGTATTTTCCTATCCTGCAGGGCGAGGCAGCCCCACCCTGCCGAACCGTTATGTGCTTTTATTTTTCGGGGGCTGTCCCAACTGCTCTTACGCTTCCGCGCACTTTTTGATCTCGTCCAGCCAGAACCGTGCGGTTTTCTCCCAGCTGTACTTGGCCAGCACCTTGTCCGGCGGGGCCGCAGGCTTGGCAAACAGCGCGTCAAGATCCACATCATAGTCATAGGGGTCAAAGTAGCGGGCGGTATCGCCATACAGCTCCGGCAGGCAGCTGGCACGGGCCAGGGCGATGGGTGCCCCCAGGCTGAGCGCTTCCAGCGGCGGAATGCCGAACCCTTCAAACACAGCGGGGTGCAAAAAGCCTTTGCAATTCTGCATCAGCGCTTTGTTCTGGCCGTCCGTCACATAGCCGGGGTAAAAGATATTGCTGGTGTTTTGGGCAGCATCTGCTTCGGCGCTGCCAAAGGCAGCAAGGTCCTTGCCGCCGGCCACAACAAAGGTTTTATCCGGGTTGCGGGCGGCAACCTCGCGCACCCACTTAAAGTTTTTGTGCCCGGCCAGGCTTCCCAGTGCGTAATAGTATTCTTTTTTCTTCACGCCAGGCAGCTTGTCAAACACCGTCATGTCCGGCTGGACGTTCTGCAGATGCTCCCAGCCGTTATAGGTCACACCGATCTTATCCAGTGGGATGCCCAACCGCTCGCTGATCAGGTGGCGCTGGTTATCACTGACGGTGAACACCCGCCGGGCAAACCATTTGGTGGAAAGGCAGTGGAACCAGAACTTGAAGCGGAAAAACGCACGGTCGGTTTTCATTACCAGGGGGCGGATATCATGCAGCACCACCACGCTGCGGCGGGTCATGAGCATATCGCTGGCAAGGCCAACGTAAAAGGCGTGGTGTTTGCGCAGGTAGCGCGGCAGCACCACCAGATTGTAACTATACTTAATGGCCTTGAGCGGAACAATTTTGATGTTTTTCAGTTCGGGCAGGTGCAGCGGGCGGCCATCGTCCCGGTAGCACAGCCGCACATCCAGGCCGGTGCCCTCCAGCAGGGGGTCCAGCCGGGTCACAACTTCATACACAAAGCGCGGAATGCCCGTGATGGGGTCACACAGCACTGTGCCATTGATCACAATGGGGTTCACTCTTCGGCCTCCTTGGCGGTTTCGTGGTGAGAGCAGGCTTCCAGCTCACGCTGCCAGTCCGCATAGCGGCGGGTGCAGTAATCCCGCAGCTCGTCCTCAAAGCGCTGCTCGCTGAAGCTGCGGCTGTGTTCCCGGATCTGCTGTGGGGGATAAGCCACGCCTTCGGTCTCAAACTTCTGGATGCAGGCTTCCAGGCTTTCGGGTGTCTGCTCGTCAAACAGCAGGCCGGTTTTGCCGTCCAGCACAGTCTCACAGGCGCCGCCGCGGCCAAAGGCCAGCACCGGGGTGCCTGCGCTCTGGGCTTCCACAGGGGTAATGCCAAAATCCTCCTCGCCGGGGAACAGGAACGCCTTGGCGCGCAGATAATAGCCGCGCACCTCTTCGTCGCTCAGGCCGCCGCCCAAAAAGCGGATGGTCGGGCCAGCCATGGCGCGCAGCTTGTCGCCCTCGCCGCCGCCGCCGATCACGATCAGCGGCTTGTTCAGCTTGGTGCAGGCTGCCACAGCCAGGTCAATCCGCTTGTACCAGGTAAAGCGGCCCACCACAAGGTAAAAATCCTCTTTGGGCACAAAGGGTTCTTCGTTGATATGCACGCAGGGGTAGATCACATCACTGTCGCGCCGGTAATATTTTTTGATGCGCTTGGCAATATAATGCGAGTTGGCGATAAAATAGTCCACCCGGTCCGCGGCGCACTTATCCCACTGGCGCAGCTTGAGCATCTGGCCGGGCATGACCGCCCGCACCAGCGCGTTGGCATTGTTGCGGTAGGTATAATAAAAATCCCAGACATAGCGGGTGGGCGTATGGCAGTAGCAGATATGCACGGCGTCCGGCCGGGTGATCACGCCCTTGCTGCAGGAAGAGCAGGACGAAATGACCATATCGTATTCCGAAAGATCCAGTGCTTCAAACGCGCGGGGCATCCACGGCAGCATGGCACGGTACAGCTTGGTGGCAAAAGGCAGCTTTTGGAGATAGGTGGTGCGGATATCATAATCCTTGAACCACGCAGGCATGTTGTTTTCGTCATAGACGAGGGTATAGATGGGTGCATCAGGGAAAACATGGTGCATACAGTCCACCACACGGTCTGCACCGGCGTATGCCACCAGCCAGTCATGCACAATGGCTACCTTCGGCTTGCCGTTTTTCATCCTCAGCCCTCCTTTGGTTGGTTACTGGATCTTTTCATCGTTGACCATTTTGCCGCCAAACACGGTGCGGAACAAAATTTTGATATCCAGTGCAACGGTCCAGTTTTCGATGTACCAGATATCATAACGGATACGCTCCGCAATATCAGTGTCACCGCGCAGGCCGTTGATCTGCGCCCAGCCGGTCAGGCCGGGGCGCACCTGTTGGCGCACCAGGTAACGGGGAATTTCTTCCTTAAAATGCTCTACATGGAACGGGATCTCTGGCCGCGGGCCAACCAGGCTCATATCCCCTTTTAATACATTGAAAAACTGCGGCAGTTCATCCAGGCTGAATTTGCGGATAATGCTGCCGAACCGCGTTTTGCGCGGGTCGCTGTTGGTGCTCCAGGCCGAATCCTCGGCGGCGTTCACCCGCATGGAGCGGAACTTATACATCATAAAGGGGCGTTTGTTCAGCCCCACGCGCTCCTGCTTAAAGATGATCGGCCCAGGGCTGGACAGCTTGACGCCGATGGCTACCCCCAGCATGATGGGGCTGGTGAGCACGATCAGCACCAGGCTGCCCACCACATCCATGGCGCGCTTGATAAAGGCGTTCAGGATATTATCAAACGGCGTCTGCCGGATGTTGATGAGCTTACAATCGCCCAGCACATCAATGGTGGGGCGGGCGGGCAGGTAATCGTTATAAAACGGCACCATGGTAATGCGGGTGCCGTGCTTATCGCAGGCGGCAAAGGCGCGGGTCAGCATGTGCATCTCGGCGGCATCCAAGGCCACCACCACCTCGTCAATGCCGGGTTCATCCAGCGTAACTTCCATTTTGTCATATCCGCCCAGGTAGCGCACATCCAGGTCCGGGTTGGCATAAGGCGCCAGGTAGCCATCCACATGGAAGCCATAATACGGGTTATGTTCGAGTGCCAGCAGATACTCGGCAGCCATATCGCCGCCGCCGACCAGCAAGATATGGCGCAGGTCCTCCCCTTTCCGGTTGCGGGCACGGTCATACCAGCGCTTGATCATCCGCTTGAAGATCAAAAAGCCGGTGCTGAACCCGTACAGCAGCAGCATGACCCCGCGGGAGAAGTTTTGCAGGCGGAAAACGAAGAGCAGCGCCATAAAGCCCACCACGCCCAGCGCGTTGCCGAACGCAATGGTGGTGCTGCGCTGCCACAGCCCCCGCAGGCGGGAGGGGTTATACAGCCCGCGGCTCCAATAGAGCAGCACCATCACCACGGCGTAGCCCGCCCACCCCAGGGCAACCATAGGGCTGCGGGCAATATCCAGTGCCGGGCCGGCGCCGCCCTCCTCAAAAAAAGGCAGCCAGTTAAAGCGCAGGAAATTGGCCAGCAGGTATGCGGCAATCAGCAGCACAATATCAATCACACTGCTGATCAAGCCCCTGATACGCTGATTTTCACTGAGCAATCCTGCTGCCCCCTCTCTGTACGCCACATTTCAATCATTTTAGTATATCATAAAATCCATCCGGTTTCAACCAACGGCGGTTTTGCTGCGGCGCTGAAGCAGATTTTAGGCAATACCGCATAATTCTAAGTGCCGATACGGCGAGCGAGGTGCGGCA
>OIBI01000759.1_pt1 | contig 12202 bp, 9 predicted proteins | sample 1580951 | NCBI WGS metagenome assembly OIBI01 (sample SAMEA3882516, study PRJEB24775) | human gut metagenome | biome: human-associated habitat; feature: intestine environment; material: feces | place: Netherlands | collected 2009/2010 | reverse complement strand
AAGCCTGCTCTGCCATCTTGATTCCACCGTAAGGCATGAATGCTCTCTTCAGCGGTTTGTCTGTCTGCAAACCAACAATCTGCTCAAGATCTTTCATGCTCTCATCGATATATCCCGGGCCGTATGCTGTCAGACCGGAAACAACTTCTGTCTCCATGTCGAGAACTCCGCCCTTAGCTCTTTCTTCTTTCTGAAGTTCCTGCAGTCTTCCCCATAATTTGTCTGTTGCTTCTGTTGGTCCCTCAAGGAATGACTCATCACCTTCATATGGTGTGTAGTTCTCCTGGATGAAATCACGCACGTCTACAGAGTGTGTCCATTTTCTTCCCTTGAAGCCAGCCCACTGCTCAAAATTAGCCATTGAAAAATCCTCCTATATTCTTTCCTAAAATAGTTTTGTAATTGTTTTACGGGCATAGTATAACACCGTGTTAAATAAATGACAAGCGTAAAATCGAGAATAAATATCGGAAATCGCTTTGTATTCGATTTAGTACAAAATATACGAAAAAACGCCCATTTTACGGGGAATTGTACGAACTTTAATACAGTAAAAATGTACTGTAAAAAGAACATTTTCCCCATGTGTACGGTCTGATTTACAGACAAATAAACAGCCTCTTTTTCTTTCAAAATTCACTCTAGGTACTTTTCCTCTATGATAACGATTTCGTTTCATGTTTTCTCTATATTTTTGTCAATGGAGTTACGTTCTGTTTTTTGATATAATAGTGCATTAGCGTATCTATATTTAGTTTATGAAAGAGGAATATTATGGAAATCAGAAAGACAAAACCAGAAGAGCTTGAAGTACTTCTTAAGATGTACGAACATGCACGCAGATTCATGGCAACTCACGGAAATGCTTCTCAATGGGAAAACAATTATCCTTCTCCACAGTTAATTCTGGATGACATCACTGAGGGGAACAGTTATGTCTGCACAGAAAAGGACCAGATAGTTGCTACTTTCTATTATAAAGAAGGGGCTGATCCGACTTACATGCGCATCTACGAAGGTGAATGGATCAACGACTCCCGTTACGGAGTTGTTCACCGCATCACTTCCACCGGAAATGTAAAAGGTGCTGCTTCCTTCTGCCTGAACTGGGCTTTGGAACAATGCGGCAATATCCGTATTGATACACACCGGGACAATATCGTAATGCAGCATCTGTTAGATAAGAATGGATTCAAATATTGCGGAATCGTATATGTTGAGGATGGAACAGAACGAATTGCTTATCAGAAAGTGGTTTAATAATACCAAAATCCATAAAGCAAGGAGCAGAGACATTTGATTTTAATGTCTCTGCTCCTTGTTGCTATATGTCTCACAGAATCTTGCTGCGAAGGACGGTTCTTCTCCACCTGCATAGAGATGTGAGATATCTCCTACTTTCAATCCTCGGAAATATGCCGTTCCCTGTTCTCTCTCTTCTGTTACTACTTCTGTCACAGAAGTCGGTGCAAGCGCAAGGCAATGCCAAAGCACGAATGGTGATACATTCCATAAATGGGACAACAGCACGCAGCTGATTCCGAAATGGCAGAAAAATGTCACTGTCTCATCACTTTCTTTCTCCACACGATAATGCGCCCCTTCTCTTACATATCCATGCTCTGCGAGAAAGCGATCAAATTCTTCAATCACATGATCGTATACTTCTACAAGATCAGAATTTTTCGCCACTTCTGTTTCACGCCATGCATTTTTATCCATATAAGCTTCATGTTCTGTCCAATACCCCGGAACCATATCCCATGCAATTCTAGGCAGGAAATGCTCACCTTCTTTTTTCACATCGGGATATGCTTTTTCAAGTTCCGGATTTTTATTCAAATCAACCTGCGCCGGGAACTCTTGCAGCCAATCCAATATTTCTGCTGTTTTTCCAGTTACCTCAAGACATGGAGTCGCCGTATCCTTCGCTCTTCCAAGTGGAGACTTATAGCATTCCCCCATATTCATAGATACTGCACGTTTTGCAAGCAGTGCCGCTTCACGTCTTCCTTTTTCTGTTAATGTGTCATTTACATAATCCGGATCTCCGTGACGGATCAATAGAATTCTCATCTTGCTTCTCCTTTGTAATCAATTATTTTCTCCAGCCATTCCTCTGCCAGTTTGGGCCAGATCTGTACTTCTTTCAGAGTCTTTCGGATTTCTTCTTTCTGCTCTGCTGTCCATTTCGGTGGCTGTGTTCTTCCAATTCCATTTTTCACAAGCAGTTCTTCTCCCATTTCCTTTGGAAATGAAGTTTCTCCCGCAAGGATTGCTTCTGCCAGCATACGGAGTTGCTCCTGTGTATAAGGTTCTCTCCCTCTGCGTTCCAGCCAATCCTCTGTTGCAACAGACATACCATGCACGCCTTCTGAAAATACATGGTGCGCAAATGGAACTCCTTCTTCCAGACATTTCTGTGCTAAAAGATAGCTGTTCTGCACCGGAACTGTTCCATCTGTTGCTGTCTGCCAGATGAAACATGGTGGTATTTCTTTTGTTACATACTTTTCAATTGACATATATTCTAACTCTTTCTTTGTTGGATTCTTCCCTAAAAGAGCTACAAAAGAATCTCTGTGAGCATATTTTCCTGAAGTAATTACCGGATAAGACAGCACTGCCGCATCCGGACGGTTTGAAAACTTCTGATATTTTTCATCCGGATCCTTGATATCCTTCCCATGCACACACAGACTCGCACACAGATGTCCTCCGGCTGAAAATCCGCACACCACGATCCGATCTGACAAAACGTGCAGCTGCTCTGCACGAAAACGGATCATTCGCATCGCTCTGGAAATATCATTCAATGGCTGAAGCTTTAATGGTGCTTCATCCAGTGGGTTCACTGTATATTCAAGGACGAACACATTATAACCAGCCTGATAAAATTCCATAGCAACCAGATGTGCTTCCGAAGGCGATACAAGTCTGTAACCGCCTCCCGGAACAACCAGCATCGCCGGATGCATCAGCTCATCCTCATGAATATAGCTGACCATAATCGGGATAAAACCATGCGCCGCAGGGTAATGATATTCTTCTTTGTGCCATAATTCTATTCTTTCGCCTATCATGTGTTAATTTCTCCTGTATGATTTATAATTTGTGCTTTTCTGTTATTCTTTTAGGAGCACGGACTTTGCTCGTTGCTCGCGTAAAAAAGCCACGAAAGACAAGATCCCCCAACCTTGTCTTCCATGACTCCCATCACATACACTCAACTTGCTTTACAGTTCGAATCCTTCCAGATATGGATTCTCTGCCTCAGAAAACTTCTCTTCCTCAACCATCTGCGCGATTGCCGGGTCAAGTGGCATCTTTCCGAGAACCGGAACGTTAAGATCTGCTGCGATCTCATCAATGTGGCTTTCTCCAAATACTTTAATCTCTTTGCCACAATCCGGACACTTCACATAGCTGTAGTTCTCAACAATTCCAAGAACCGGAATATTCATCTGCTTCGCCATTCCATATGCCTTCTTCACGATCATCTGTACAAGATCCTGCGGAGATGTAACGATCACAACGCCATCAACCGGAAGAGACTGGAATACTGTCAGCGGAACATCACCTGTTCCAGGTGGCATATCAACGAAGAGATAATCAAGATCTCCCCACATAACATCTGTCCAGAACTGCTTTACAACACCTGCGATCACTGGTCCCCTCCAGATAACCGGTGCTTCCTCGTCTTCCAGAAGAAGATTGACAGACATGATCTTTGTTCCATCTGCTGCTTCACATGGAAGAATTCCCTGCTCAGTTCCTACTGCCATCTCATGAAGTCCATACATCTTAGGGATAGATGGACCTGTAATATCTGCATCCATGATACCCACATGATATCCTTTTGCTCTCATCATTCTTGCAAGGGATGCTGTCACGAGTGACTTACCAACGCCGCCCTTTCCACTGACAACGCCGATCACTTTTTTAATAGATGAATACATGTTCATCGGTTCATGCATATCAACTTTCTTACTTGTGCATGTTCCTGCACTGGCACAGCTGGCGCAGGATTCCTCTGAACATCCTGCTGTTTTCTGCTCTTCTGCCATAATACCATAACCTCTTTTCTACAAATAAATAGTGGTATCATTGTAGCACATTTTCTCACAGAATGATAGGCTGAACCTATGCTTTTATTTTTCTAAGTGTTATACTTATGTCAATTGTTATGTTAATTCTTAATTCATTCTAACTTGAATACAATTAGAAAGGAGTTTTCCTATATGCCAGTAATATCCGAACAACTTAAGCCGATTGACACTGTCAATGGATTCCAGATCCGTCCCGGCTTTTTCCGTGAATTTGGTGCAGTCGCTATCCCGGGTGGTGTCAACTTTACGATTCATACACACGGTGCTACCTCCTGCGAGCTTCTGCTGTTTCACCGCAAAGCCGAAGAACCTTACGCCGTGATTCCATTTCCGGAAAGTTACAGGATCGGATTCTGCTATTCTATGATCGTCTTTGATCTGGATATCGAAGAATTTGAGTACGCCTATCGATTGGATGGTCCTTATGATGAAAAGAAAGGACTCCGTTTTGATAAAAACAAAATCCTGCTGGATCCTTATGCGCGCGCCGTCACCGGACAGAGCCAGTGGGGGCATGTAAATAACGCCCAGCATGGTTATCGTGCCCGTGTGGTACAATCCAACTTTGACTGGGGTGACCAGCGTCACCATTCTATTCCTATGGAAGACTTGATCATCTACGAGCTACACGTCCGCGGATTTACCATGGATGAAAGTTCCGGTGTTAAGCACCACGGTACATTCGAAGGCCTGCGCGAAAAGATTCCTTATTTGAAAGAACTTGGAGTCAATGCTGTTGAACTAATGCCAATCTTCGAATTTGATGAGATGCGTGATGTACGATTGATTGATGAAAATGAACTTATTGATTTCTGGGGATATAATCCAGTCAGTTTCTTTGCACCAAATACAAGCTACTGTTCTTCTATGGAATATAACCGCGAAGGACTGGAACTCAAGACACTGATCAAAGATCTCCATGACAATGGCATAGAAGTGATCCTCGATGTCGTCTTCAACCACACTGCTGAGGGAAATGAATTCGGTCCGTGCTTTTCTTTCAAAGGCTTTGACAACAACATTTACTATATGTTGACTCCGGACGGACATTATTATAATTTCAGCGGATGTGGAAATACACTGAACTGCAATCACCCTGTTGTACGAGACATGATTTTGGAGTGTCTGCGTTACTGGGTCATCGAATACCGTGTAGACGGATTCCGTTTTGATCTTGCTTCCATTCTTGGACGAAATGATGACGGAACCCCTCTAAGCCAACCACCGCTTCTGCGAAGCCTTGCATTCGACTCGATCCTTGGAAATGTAAAACTGATCGCTGAAGCATGGGATGCCGGCGGACTTTATCAGGTCGGTTCTTTCCCTTCCTGGAAGCGCTGGGCTGAATGGAATGGGCGCTACCGTGATGATATGCGCCGCTTTTTAAAAGGAGATGACTTCCTTGCCCAGACTGCTGCAGCAAGAATCACAGGTTCTCCTGATCTGTACGATCCTGCTTACCGAGGTGGAAATGCTTCCATCAACTTTCTCACCTGTCATGATGGATTCACGCTTTATGATCTGTACAGTTATAACCAGAAGCATAATGAAGCCAACGGTTGGGGGAACACTGACGGAGCTGATGACAATAACAGCTGGAACTGTGGCGTAGAAGGCGAAACAGATGATCCTGCCATTCTGGCACTTCGTAAACGACTGATGAAAAATGCCTGTGCCGTTCTGCTTTGCAGCCGCGGAACTCCAATGTTCCTCTCCGGTGATGAATTCGCAGACACACGTTACGGAAATAATAACCCTTATTGCCAGGATAACCTGATCTCCTGGCTGGACTGGAGTCTCCTCAAAAAAAATAAGGATCTGTTCGATTTCTTTCAATATATGATCCGATTCCGCAAAGATCACCCTGTCATCCGTAAGGATCTCGAGCCAAGCTATCTTGGTGTTCCGGCAATGAGCACGCATGGGCTCACTCCGGATGAGGCAAATTTCTCCGGTGACAGCCATGTTGTCTGTGTACGATTCGCAGGCTATAATGAAGCAACCCAAAAAGAAGACCTTGTTTATCTAGCTGTAAATTCCGGATGGTTTCCGGTCACACTCACTCTGCCGGAACTTCCTGAACATTACAAATGGAAAGTTGCGGTCAACACCGGCGATCCTAAATGTCAGTTTTTTCACAAAAATTCAACGCCTACGGTAGAATCTAAAATATTTTTAGGTGAACGCTCTGTTATTATTTTCGTTGCTACCGTTATATGAATTAAATTTTTTAGCTGTTTTTCAATATTTTTTAGAATATTTTTGTTTATTTTTGACAAGCTTGTTGTTCGTATAATAAATAACAAGCTTGTCATTTTTTAAACTTTTCTTGATAATTTTTTGATTTATTTGTAGAATATTACTAAATGAAACTCTACTGGTTTGAAGATAGGTTTTTTCAAATACATTTCCTATTTTAAAATCAGTCAGTAATGAACGTTATGGTAAAAGGAGAGGTTTAAAATGAGTAGACTTGAAATCCCAGGTCCAGACAAAGGCCAGCTCGTTGTTGAAGAGCTGTACAAAGATCTGGAACGCAGAATTGAATCCAGCCCTCCGGGATTATGTCCGGTTGACATGACTCGTGCATTCATCGAGATGTGTCAGACACAATCCTGTGGAAAATGTACCCCGTGCCGCGTTGGGCTGTGGCAGTTGAAGAACCTTCTGACAGATGTTATGAACGGTACTGCTACAATGGAGACACTTGATCTAATTGACACATTGTCTGAATCCATCCGCGAAGGATCTGACTGTCCGATCGGATATGAAGCCGGTGCCATGGTACATAAGAGCTTAAGAGACTGTCGCGAAGATTATGAAGAACATGTCCGTCAGGGACGCTGTACCTGCCACTATACACAGCCTGTACCTTGCGTTTCTCTCTGTCCTGCACATGTTGATATCCCTGGATATATCGCACTGACCGGAGAGGGCCGTTACGCTGACGCAATCCGTCTGATCCGTAAGGATAATCCGTTCCCGACAACCTGCGGTTTTATTTGTGAGCATCCTTGTGAGGCCCGCTGCCGTAGAAATATCGTAGATGATGCCATCAATATCCGTGGACTGAAACGAATGGCCGCTGATTATGCAGGCAAGGTTCCACCACCGGAATGCGCACCTTCCACCGGAAAGCGTATCGCTGTCGTAGGCGGTGGACCTGGTGGACTCAGTGCTGCTTACTACCTGCAGTTGATGGGACATCAGACAACCGTATTCGAGATGCTTCCAAAGCTCGGCGGAATGCTCCGCTATGGAATCCCGAACTACAGACTTCCGAAAGATCGTCTTGACGAAGACATTCAGGCAATCCTTGAGACAGGAGTTCAGGTAGAATTTGGAAAACGTATTGGTAAAGATATCACAATTCAGAGTCTCCGCCAGGAATATGATGCTGTTCTTATTTCCATCGGTGCAAGCACTGATAAGAAGCTTGGTATCGAAGGCGAACATGCAGAAGGCGTGATCTCTGCTATGTCCTTCCTTCGTGATGTTGGAGAAGACAAGAGCCCTGATCTTACCGGACAGGAAGTTGCTGTCATCGGTGGCGGTAACGTTTCCATGGACGCCGTCCGCACAGCAAAACGTCTCGGTGCTAAAAAAGTAAGTATCGTTTACAGACGCCGTACTGCAGATATGACTGCTCTTCCGGCTGAGATCGAAGGTGCAGTTGCAGAGGGAATTGAAGTACTCACACTGAAAGCGCCATCCAGAATCAAGACTGATGAGAACGGACACGTTTCAGGTATCTACGTCACACCACAGATGATCAGCAAGATCAAGGACGGTCGTGCAAGTGTCTGTCCGACAGGTGAAGAAGATTTCCTTATCCCTTGCCAGACACTCATCGTTGCAATCGGTCAGGATATCGAATCCGAACATTTCGCAGAAGCCGGTGTTCCGGTTTCCCGCGGTAAGATCATGACAGAGCGTTATGGCGGTTTCGACAATATCCCTGGCGTATTCGCCGGTGGAGACTGTGCATCCGGTCCTGCTTCCGTAATCAAGGCAATTGCCGCTGCAAAGGTTGTTGCTGCCAATATCGATGAATATCTTGGTTTCCACCATATCATCAGCTGTGATGTTGAGATTCCGGAACCTCGCTTAAGCGACCGCGAACCTTGCGGAAGAGTTGAACTGACAGAACGCGAAGCATGTAGCCGTGTCTGTGACTTTGAAGGCGTTGAAAACTGTATGACAGAAGCCGAAGCAAAACAGGAATCCCACAGATGCCTGCGCTGCGATCATTTCGGTTATGGTATTTTCAAAGGGGGACGGAAAGAAAAATGGTAAATATTACAATTGATAATCAGAAAATATCCGTACCTTCCGGAACTACTATCATGGAAGCTGCGGCAAAACTTGGAACTCCGATTCCGAAATTATGTTATTTAAAAGATATCAACGAGATTGCGGCATGCCGTGTCTGTGTTGTTGAAATTGAAGGGAAAGATCGTCTGGTCACATCCTGTAATAACGTTGTAACCGAAGGCATGGTGATCTACACGAACAGCCCGAAGGTACGCATTGCAAGAAGACAGACTGTACAGCTTATCCTTTCCCAACATGACTGCAAATGTGCAACCTGTGTCAGAAGCGGGAACTGTACACTTCAGCAGGTTGCAAATGATCTGAACCTGATCGATCTTCCGTTCAAAGAACGCTTTGAAGATACACCTTGGGACAAGACATTCCCACTCATCCGTGATTCACGCAAATGTATCAAATGTATGCGCTGTATCCAGATTTGTGACAAGATCCAGGGACTGAACATCTGGGATGTTACAAGTACAGGTTCAAGAACAACGATCAATGTAAACGGAAATAAAAAGATCAATGAAGTCTCCTGTTCTCTCTGCGGACAGTGTATCACTCATTGTCCTGTCGGCGCACTTCGCGAGCGTGATGATACAGAGGATGTATGGAGTGCGATTGCTGACAAGAAGAAAGTGGTGGTTGCACAGGTTGCTCCGGCAGTCCGTGCCGCGTGGGGAGAAGCTCTCGGCCTGTCCAGAGAAGAAGCAACAATCGGAAAGATCATGGACGCCTTGAAAAAGATCGGCGTAGACTACGTCTTCGATACTTCTTTCTCTGCTGACCTTACAATCATGGAAGAAGGAAATGAATTCCTGCAGCGCTTCACCAAAGGAGAATTAAAGCTGCGTCCGATGTTCACTTCCTGCTGCCCTGGTTGGATCCGTTTCATCAAATCACAGTACCCGCATCTGGTGCCACAGCTGTCCACAGCCAAGTCACCACAGCAGATGTTCGGTGCTATTATGAAGACTTATTTTGCACAGTCCATCGGTGTCGCTCCGGAAGACATTTACACCGTATCTGTCATGCCTTGCGTAGCGAAAAAAGGTGAACGCAACATGGAACTTTTCTACGGCGAGTATGCCGGACATGACATTGACACAGTTCTCACTACAAGAGAGCTGACAAGAATGATCCGTGCTGCGCATATTGATCCAAAGAGCCTGAAAGACCGCGAATGTGATCCGCTTATGAAAGAGTGGTCCGGTGCCGGTGTTATCTTCGGTGCTACCGGCGGTGTTATGGAAGCTGCACTTCGTTCCGCACACTATCTTGTAACAGGACGTAACCCGGATCCGGATGCATTTAAGATCGTCCGCAGTCCATCCTTTGAGACGGGTGTTGTAGAAGCTGAAGTCCAGATCGGTGATGCTACGATCCGCGCTGCTGTTGTCAGTGGTCTTGGAAATGTACGCAAACTGCTTGAAGCAATTGAACATGGTGAAGTACACTACGACTTTGTGGAAGTTATGGCCTGTCCGGGCGGATGCGTCGGTGGAGGCGGCCAGCCGATCCACGACGGCGAAGAACTTGCACACACACGCGGTGCAAACCTCTACTTCCTTGACAAGAACGCCAAGATCCGTTTCTCCCATGAGAACCAGGATGTTATGAAATTGTACAACGATTTCCTTGAGAAACCATTGTCACACAAATCACATATGCTGCTTCATACAGATCATACAAAGTGGGATATGCCTAGATAATAATTCCTATATAAAACAAGAGCCAGAACAGTGAGAAGATGCGGTGCTGTTTCTGGCTCTTGCCAAAATCAGGCAGGACGGATTCATTTTCCCGACCTGCCTGATTCATCATATTCTTATTCTACTGTTACACTCTTTGCAAGGTTTCTCGGCTTATCTACATCAAGTCCCTTTGCAACACTTACATAATATCCGAGCAGCTGCAGCGGAATCACTGCGAGGCTTCCCATAAAGTGCTCATCCACTTTCGGAACATAGACTGTAAAGTCTACCTTGTCTTCCATCTCATAATTGCCATAGTTTGTCACACCCATCAGATATGCGCCACGGCTCTTACATTCCATCATATTGCTGACTGTCTTCTCATACAGCTTGCTCTGTGTCAGAACTCCGATTACGAGAATATTGTCCTCGATCAGACTGATTGTTCCATGCTTTAACTCACCTGCCGCATAAGCCTCAGAATGAATATAAGAAATCTCTTTCAATTTCAGACTTCCTTCCAGACACACTGCATAGTCCACTCCACGGCCTACAAAGAAGACATCATGTGCATTCGCATATTTGGCTGCAAACCACTGGATTCTCTCCTTATCCTGAAGAATCTTCTCAATCTTCTCCGGAATTGTCTGAAGCTCGGAAATGTAATAGCTGTACTGCTCGTCTGTGATCAGCCCTTTCACCTTCGCGAACTGAACTGCAATGCAATCAAGAGCTACAAGCTGTGCGCTGTATCCCTTTGTTGTAGCAACCGAAATCTCCGGTCCTGCCAGTGTATAGAACACCTTATCTGCCTCACGGGCAATACTGCTTCCGATTACATTTACAACTGCAAGTGTAGCAAGTCCATTATCTTTCGCCATACGCATAGCTGCCAATGTATCTGCGGTCTCTCCAGACTGGCTGATCACGATAACCAGACCATCCTTCACAAGCGGCATCTCACGGTAACGGAACTCAGATGCAAGCTCTACTCGAACCGGAATCTGAGCCAGCTCCTCGATCACATACTGAGCCTCAACTCCTACATGCCATGCAGAACCGCACGCAACAATGTAAATCTGGCTGTATTTCTTAATCTCTTCCTCTGTAATATCAATATCCGTAAAGTCGATCACTCCGTCTTTCACAACAGAATTCAGAGTATCACGGATTGCTTTCGGCTGCTCATAGATCTCTTTCATCATGAAATGCTCGAAACCGGCCTTCTCTGCTGCCTCTGCATCCCATTTGATCTCTGTTGTCTCTTTCTCGATCTCGTCACCATTGAGATCATAGAAATGAGCCTCTCCCGGAACAAGCTTTGCAAACTCAAGGTTTCCGATATAGTATACATTTCTTGTGTATTTCAAGATTGCCGGTACATCAGATGCAACATAAGTCTCTCCATCTGCAATACCGATGATCATCGGGCTGTCTTTTCTGGCAACCCAGATCTCTCCCGGATAATCCTTGAACATCAGCTCAAGTGCATAAGAGCCACGTACACGAACCATAGTCTTGGCAATCGCATCGATTGGTCCTAAGTTATATTTCTTATAATAGTAGTCAACCAGTTTGATCACTACTTCTGTATCTGTATCACTGTAGAATGTATAACCATGCTTTAACAGCTTCTCTTTCAACTCTGTATAGTTTTCGATAATACCGTTATGTACTCCGACAATCTCAGACTCAACTGTACCGGATCCACTTCTCTCACAGTTTCCAGATACATGCGGATGTGCATTGATCTGACTTGGCTCACCGTGAGTCGCCCAGCGTGTATGACCGATACCGCAAGTTCCCTTGAGTGCCTTACCACTGTCTGTCTTCTCTGAAAGATTACTCAGACGTCCCTTCGCCTTAACAACCTGTGCAAGATGCTCTCCGTCACGCACTGCAAGACCTGCTGAATCATATCCTCTGTATTCCAGCTTAGACAATCCGTCCAACAGAATCGGAGCTGCCTGATGGTTTCCTGTAAATCCTACGATTCCACACATAAATAATTCCTCCTATTAACTATCTGCAGTTACTGTTCACACGATGTGCGACCAGCAACGCATCTCGCCATTTTAAATCGCC
>OIBI01000756.1_pt1 | contig 12221 bp, 10 predicted proteins | sample 1580951 | NCBI WGS metagenome assembly OIBI01 (sample SAMEA3882516, study PRJEB24775) | human gut metagenome | biome: human-associated habitat; feature: intestine environment; material: feces | place: Netherlands | collected 2009/2010 | reverse complement strand
AGGTCCTGGTGGGCCGGGAGATCGCCTCCGGCCCCGCCGTTCTCATGGCGGCCTATCCCGTCCGCGGCCTGGACATCCACTCCTCCTACACCATCTACCGCCTGCTCAACGAGCAGAAAGAGAAGGGCGTGGCCGTCATCTACGTCGGCGAGGACCTGGACGTCTTACTGGAGCTGTGCGACCGCATCCTGGTCCTCTGCGGCGGCAAAGTCAGCGGCATCGTGGACGGCCGCACGATCACAAAAGAAGAAGTGGGCTTCCTGATGACGACCCACAAGGGAGAGGGGCGCGGCCATGACTGAGAAACAGAATATCCAACGGGAGCCGCTGGTCCGCCTCGCCAAGCGGGATGACCTGAGCGGCGCCAAGAAATGGGCCATCCGCCTGGTGGCCATTGTCCTGGCGCTGGTGGTCGGCTCCCTGTTCATCGCGGTGCTGGGGCACAACCCCATCGCAGTGTATCACGACATCATCACCGGCTCCCTGGGCGGGCCGTCTACCGCCAAGGTCACCGTCCGGGTCGCCATCCCGCTCTTGGGCGCGGCCCTGGCCATCGCCCCGGCGTTCAAGATGAAGTTCTGGAACATCGGCGCGGAGGGCCAGATCATGGTGGGCGGCATTGCGGCCACCTACTTCGCCCTCTACTGGTATGATAAACTCCCCAAGCCCGCCCTCTTGATCGTCATGGCGGTGGCGAGTATCCTTGCAGGCGGCATCTGGGGGCTGGTCCCGGCCTTCTGTAAGGCCAGGTGGGGGACCAACGAGACGCTCTTTACCCTGATGCTCAACTACATCGCCATCGGCATCGAGGCCTATTTGCAGAACGGCCCCTGGAAGGACCCCAGCGGCACCGGCTTCCCCATCATCGCCATGTTCGACCAGAAGGCCCGCCTGCCGAAGGTGGGTGGGGTCCACATCGGCTGGATCATCGTCCTGGCCCTCACGGTCGGCATGTTCATTTACATGAAGTACAGCAAGCACGGCTATGAGATCTCCGTCGTGGGCGAGAGCCAGCGGACCGCCCGCTACGCGGGCATGAACGTGGGCAAGATCATCATGCGCACCATGTTCCTCTCCGGCGCCATCGCGGGCCTCATGGGCTTCCTGGTGGTCTCCGGCGCAGATTATACGCTCAACAACGGCACCTCCGGCGGCGTGGGCTTCACGGCCATCATCGTGGCGTGGCTGGCCCACCTCAATCCCTTCGCCATGGTGCTCATCGCGGGGCTGCTGGCTGTGCTGACCAAAGGCTCCAACACCATTCAGACCAACTTCAAGATCCCTGCCTCGGCGGCGGACGTGCTCTCGGCCATCATCCTCTTCTTCATGCTGGGCTGTGAGTTTTTCATCAACTACCGCATGATCTTCCGGGGCAGCAAGGCCAAGGTCCCGGCAGGACCGGCCCCAGCAACCCCGGCGGCATCACCGGACACCGCAGAAAAGGAGGCCGACGAGCATGAATAACCTCATCAATTTCCTCACCGCCGGCATCCTGGCGGCGGCCCCGCTGCTCTTCGGCGTGCTGGGCGAGACGCTGACGGAGAAATCCGGCAACATGAACCTGGGCGTCGAGGGCATGATGTTCATGGGCGGCATCGCCGGCATCCTCGGCCCCTACTACTATGAAAAAGCCGGGGGGACCAACCCCTACGTCGCCCTGATCATCGCCATGGTCTGTGCGCTGGTCTGCGCCGGTGTCGGCGCCCTGGTCTTCTCCGTGCTGACCATCACCCTGCGGGCCAACCAGAACGTCACCGGTCTGGCCCTGACCATGTTCGGCACGGGCTTTGGCAACTACTTTGGCGAGGCCGTGGGCAATGCAGACCCCTCCGGGTTCCTGTCCGTCAGCACCGCCGTGAAGGGCATCTTCAACAACCCCATCTTCCCGGACAGCATGGTGAACATCCCTTACATCGGGAAGCTGCTCTTCTCCCACAACTTCATGGTCTATCTGGCCATTCTCCTGGCCGTGCTCCTGGCCTGGTTCCTGGGCCGGACGCGGGCGGGCCTGAGCCTGCGGGCCGTGGGTGAAAGTCCCGCCACCGCAGACGCGGCGGGCATCAACGTGACCAAATACAAATATCTCGCCACCTGCATCGGCGGTGCCATGACGGGTCTGGGCGGCCTGTACCTGGTGATGAACGCCGCCTCCGGCGTCGGCGGTGCGTGGGTCTACAACTGCATTGACGGCTACGGCTGGCTGGCTGTGGCCCTGGTCATCTTCGCCGTCTGGAGCCCCAAGCGGGCGCTCTGGTGCTCCCTGATCTTCGGCGGCCTGGCCTGTATGCGGTATTATTACCCCATCTCCTTCATCCCGGCCTCCATCTACGACATCGTGCCGTACATCGTCACGGCCATCGTCCTGGTCGCCGTCAGCCTGAAGCACAGCCGCGCCAACCAGCCCCCGGAGAGCCTGGGCCTGAGCTACTTCCGCGAGGAGCGGTGAGAACGGAATCTTATCTATGAAAAAGGCGCTGCCGGTAGGCAGCGTCTTTTTTGCGTCTCCCTCGAAAAAAGGGCAGAAAAACAGGGCCTGCGTAAACCACTCGCCGGCCCTATCTCTCCGAAGGTTAAAATGAAAAGAAGCGTTCTTGACTCTTGCAGGATTATAGTACCAAAGACTTATTACAGAAAAAGGCCGGAAATGTTACAAAACCTTTAAGTTTGCATATCTTTCTGCCGCACCCCTGCAAAAAAGTCCTGGAGGACCTGGCGGCACTCGTCTTCCAAGATATGCCCGATGATCTTCGGGTGGTGGCGGAAGTTCTCCTCAAAGAGATTCAGGATGGAGCCGCAGGCCCCGAAGCCCGCGTCCTTGGCCCCGTAATAAATTTCCGGAATGCGGGCGGAGAGGATCCCTCCCGCGCACATGGGGCAGGGTTCCAGTGTAACGTAGAGTCTCGCGTGCTTCAGCCGCCAGTCGCCGTGGGAACGGCAGGCGTCCTGAATGGCCAAAAGCTCCTCATGGGCCAGGGGATCGTGGTCCTCCTCCCGCCGGTTGCGGCCCCGACCAAGAACCTGGCCGGTTTCATCCACGATGACACAGCCCACCGGCACCTCCCCGGCGGCGGCGGCTTCTTCGGCCAGGGCCAGGGCCTGGCGCATATAGGGTTCGTGGTCTTGTCTCATGGGCGGTACCTCCCCGTGGTCGTTCGTTTCTGCCATTGTACCGAATTTTTCACCGGGTGGCAAGGGGAAGCGGGCGGGGGAAGGCCGCTTCCCTTCGTCCCGGCGCCCAGGGCTTGCAGGGCCGCCAGATAAAGCAGCAGGCCGAACCCCAGGCCGCCCAGGGCGGCAGCGCAGGGGGACAGGCCGCTGCGGAGCAGGACCGTCTCCATGAGATCCCCGCAGGTCGCCGCCAGACACGCGGACAGGACCGGGGCCGTGAACCACGGAAAGACCGGCAGCGACAGCCCGATCTCCCGCGCCACGACCCGCCAGCTCAGCGCCGCGCCCAGCGCCGCCGAGAGGGTGAAGGCGAAGGCATAGCCCTGCATCCCCCGGCCAGAGACGAGCAGACAGGTGAGGACCAGCTGCACCCCATCTGCCGCCAGCGCAATGCCCGCCGCGGCCCCCTGGCGGCCCACGCCGCTGAGGATCGCCGCGCAGAGCGTCTGCCAGCAGGAGAAGAGCACGCCCAGAGCCAGAAGGGGCAGATGGTCGCCCACGCGGGCATCTGCGTACAACGCCACCCCGATGGCCGGACCGGAGACAGCCAGCAGCGCCAGGGCCGGGATCAAGATCAGATTTGCCAGGCCCACGGAGCGGCTGACCTGCCGCCGGATCTCCCCCCGGTCGTTCAGCGCAGAGCACTGGGAGAGCTTGGGCGTCAACACTAAGCCCAGGGCGCTGAGAAAGGCCGTGGGCAGGAGCAGCATGGGCAGGGTCATGCCAAAGGTCACGCCATAGACCGCCACAGCCTGGTTCTGGTCCATGCCCCCGGAGACCAGCAGGCGGGGGATGAGGACGGCGTTGGCCGAAGAGATGAGATTGCCCAAAAGCGCCGCCGCACCCAGGGGGGCCGCGATGCGCCCCAGCTTGCCCCGCAAGACTTGAGATGTGGTGCCGGGACCGGTGAGCCGGCTCTTCGGGCCGAGCGCATGTCGGAATAAAACCGTCTGCGTCACAGCCGAAGCGATCTCACACAGGGCCATGCCCAGGACGATGGCCCCGACTACGCCCTCCGCCGTGGCAGGGGAGAGGCCCTTGACCAGCGAGAGGACCAAGGCAGCCCGCAGGACCATCTCGGCCAATTCCGTCATGGCCGCCGGGAAGACCCGTCCTGTCCCGTAGAAGTAATGCTTCTGCAAGTTCTCCCGTCAGCAGCAGGCAGGGGACGAGCAGCATCAGCCCCAGGCGCGTCCGGGCGTCCCCCAAAAGATAGACGGAGACGGCGTCGGAAAAGAGCAGCAGCAGAATGCAGGGGAGCGCCGCTAAGAGGAAAAACAGCCGGATGGCCTGCCCCCGCACCTGCCAGATGGCCCGCCGGTCGCCCAGGGCCTGGTACCAGGCGGAGAGATTGGAGACGCCCGTGGTCAGGCCCACGGAGGTCAGGGAGAGCAGAATGGAGTAGACCGGCAGGATGAGCTGATACAGCCCCATGATCTCCGCCCCGGCCAGGCGGGTCAGCCCCACCCGGTAGGCAAAGCCCACGGCCTGGGAGAGAATGCCGGTGACAGTGAGAAGTGCTACGCTGGCCATGAGAGATCACCTCCTGGGACGCCGGGTCTTTGGCGCAGCAGCTGCGTTCTGGTCAGTGTATGCGGCGGCGGGAGCGGGTATGCTATGCAGGATTTTTGTCAAGTTCCTTGGAATATATTGCTCGCCTGCAACAAATCCTTCTTGAATGGACGGAAGTTTTCTCCTGCAAATTTGCGTTGGAAAACGATTTGGCCAAACAGAGGAAAAACCCCACAGAAAACAGTGTGGTTCTTGGGGTTTTTTCGGTAAAACAGCGATAACTTTCGCCTTGTTCCAGGGCGAAAAATGCAGTATACTAGTGCAGAACTGTTGTATACAGATAAAAATAGGATCTGTATGCCCAATCTTTTTAGGAGGTATCCCCCTATGGCATTTGTAGAGGTATCTAAGCAGGGCCACGTTGGTATCGTGACCATGAACCGCCCTGAGACCCTGAACGCACTGAGCAGCGCTGTGTTCGCTGACCTGCTGAAGGCTTTCGACGTGGTGGAGAACGACGAGGAGATCTACGTCGTTGTCGTCACCGGCGCTGGCCGTTCCTTCGTCGCCGGCGCTGACATCAGCGAGATGGCTACCATGAACGTCGTGGAAGGCAAGAACTTCGGCGATCTGGGCAACCAGGCTATGCTGCGCCTGGAGAGAATGGAGAAGCCCACCATCGCTGCCATCAACGGCTTCGCTCTGGGCGGCGGCTGCGAGCTGTCCATGGCTTGCGACATCCGCATCGCTTCCGAGAAGGCCAAGTTCGGTCAGCCCGAGGTGGGCCTGGGCATCACCCCCGGCTTCGGCGGCACCCAGCGTATGCCCCGCATCTGCGGCACTGCACACGCCATGGAGCTGATCCTCACCGCTGACACCATCAACGCCCAGCAGGCTCTGGAGATCGGCCTGGTGAGCAAGGTCGTCGCTCCCGACGCTCTGATGGATACCGCTCTGGAGCTGGCCAACAAGATCGCTTCCAAGGCACAGGTCGCTATCCGCGCTGCCAAGCAGGCTGTCCGCTATGGCATCCAGTGCGACATCTCCACCGCCGCCACCTACGAGGCTCTGGCCTTCGCCACCTGCTTCGGCACCGAGGACCAGAAGGACGCCATGAAGGCCTTCGTGGAGAAGAAGAAGCTGGACGGCTTCAAGAACCGCTGAGATCTTTCGATCCCAGAATGCAAACAGAGCGCTTAGCAGCTCTGATCACTTGGTTTGTACCTGTCCGGTCAGAGCGAGGGGTTCCTCGCTCTGGCCTGGACTCTTATGATTTATATTTTCAGGAGGAAAAGAACAATGGCTATCAATAAGGTTATGGTCCTGGGTGCAGGCACCATGGGCATGGGCATTGCCCAGGTTTTCGCTGAGGCTGGCAAGACCGTTATCGTCCGCGACATCGCTGATGCTTTCATTCAGCGCGGCGAGGGCGTTCTGAAGAAGAACATGGAGAAGAAGGTTGCCAAGGGCAAGATCACCGAGGAGCAGAAGAACGAGACCCTGGGCCGCGTTTCCTTCACCCTGGAGCTGGCCGACGCCAAGGACTGCGACCTGGTCGTTGAGGCTGCCATCGAGGTCCTGGACATCAAGAAGAGCATCTTCAAGGAACTGGACGAGGTCTGCAAGCCCGAGACCATCCTGGCTTCCAACACCTCTTCCATCTCCATCACCGCCATTGCTGCCGCTACCAAGCGTCCTCAGCAGGTTCTGGGCATGCACTTCTTCAACCCCGCTCCCGCTATGAAGCTGGTCGAGGTCATCCGCGGCGCCCGTACCAACGACGAGACCTTCCAGGCTGTCTATGGCTGCGCCAAGGACCTGGGCAAGAACCCCGTCGAGGTCGGCGAGGCTCCCGGCTTCGTGGTCAACCGCATCCTGTTCCCCATGATCAACGAGGCTATCATCGTTCTGGAGAACGGCATCGCTTCCAAGGAAGACATCGACACCGCTATGATGTACGGTGCGAACCACAAGATGGGCCCCCTGGCTCTGGCTGACCTGGTTGGTCTGGACATCTGCCTGGCCATCATGGAGACCATCTACACCGAGACCGGTGACTCCAAGTATCGTCCCGCTCTGACCATGAAGAAGATGGTCCGCGCTGGCCTGCTGGGCCAGAAGACCGGCGAGGGCTTCTACAAGTATTGATCCCTCTCCGTCAAGCTCTGACGAACGACAGCTCCCCTGCGGAAGTTCCGCAGGGGAGCTTTTTGCATTGGGGCGTTGACATTTTGCACGAAGCCGCTTATAATAAAGGCAGGACAATACGATGCCTGTCCACACGAATCAAAAAACGAAAACCCCAGAGGAAGCGACCCTCTGGGGTTTTCTATACCCAATTATGTACCGTGCAAACTCACGGGGACGGAGGGCTTGTCCCGCCCCAGGCTACTGCCGGGTCATTTCTTCTCATCATCGTCTAACCATTTGCAGATGAAATAGGAAAATATCCCTGCCAGCGTCGAGATGAGAAACGACACGATGCCTTCCACGCGAATCACCTCCTTCGCTGCGAAGGAGTCGGCAGCTTGTTTAGTATAGCAGAAATCGCGTGATTCGACAAGATAAGGTCCCCGCTCAAATCGAGCGGGGACTCATGGTGTCCAGCTTATGCCCCCCGCAGCAGCGCCATCAGCCGCTGGAAGAACGACCGGTTGGGGCGGGGGACCGGGTCCGGCTCCGGGCGGTGCAGTGAGGTCTTCATCAGCTCCGCCTGGCTGTCGATGCGGGGGCCGTGGATCTCCTTGCGCAGGTACGCCCCACTGGGCTGTAAGAAGGATGCCTTGGCGTTGTCCTGCAATTGCAGGTCCAGAAGATAGCGCAGCTGGTCCTGGATGGCCGGGTCAAAGATGGGGCAGGCGATCTCCACCCGGCGGCGGAGGTTCCGGGTCATCAGGTCCGCAGACGCGATGAAATACTTCGCGTCCGCCCCCCGGCCAAAGACGTAAACTCTGGCGTGCTCCAGATACCGCCCGACGATGCTGGTGACCTGAATGTTCTCCGTCTGGTGCAGCACCCCCGGCCGCAGGCAGCAGATGCCGCGGACAATGAGCTTGATCTCAACGCCCGCCTGGGACGCCTGGCGCAGTTTGTCAATGACCTCACGCTCCGTGACGGAATTGACCTTGAAGCAGAGGTACCCCTCTGGCCCTTTGGCGATCTGCTCGTCGATGAGCGCTAAGATACAGGGCTTCAGGCCGTAGGGGGCCACCCAGAGGGTCTGATAGCTGCCCTCCAGATTGTCCGTGAGCATGTTGCGGAAGAACGCCGCGCCGTCGGCCCCGATGCTGGGGGAGGCCGTCATCACGCTCAGGTCCGTGTAGAGGACACTGGTCTTTTCGTTGTAGTTTCCGGTGCCCACCTGGGTGATGTAGTGGGTGCCCTTTTTATCCTGGAGGGTGATGAGGCAGAGCTTGCTGTGGCACTTGAAGTTCTCCATGCCGTAGATGACCTTGCACCCGGCCTCCTCCAGCATCTTGGACCAGGCGATGTTATTGGCCTCGTCAAACCGGGCGCGAAGCTCCATGAGGGCCACGACCTCTTTCCCGTTCTCCGCCGCCCGGCATAAGATCCGGGCGATCTTTGACGTGGAGGCCAGGCGGTAGATCGTGATCTTGATGGATTTCACGTCCGGCCGCTCCGCGGCCTCCTCCAGGAGCTTCAGGAAGGGGTCGATGCTGTCGAAGGGGAAGAAGAGCAGACGGTCTTTCCGCTGGATCTGCTCGATCATGCTCTCCTGCCGGCTCAGATCCTCCGGCCAGCGGGGGGTGTAGGGCTGGTAGGTCAGGGAGCGGCGCAGGTCCTCCGGCAGGGCGTTTTCCAGGCCGTAGACGTAGCCCATGGCCAAGGGGGCACTGTCGCAGTAGATCTGATGGGTCTGGACCTGGATGCTCTCTCCCAGCAGACGCAGCAGCTCCTGCGAGGGGCGGCGGTCCATCTCCAGGCGGACGATGGCCTGGTTGGCCCGTTTTTTCAGCATCTGGGTCATCATGGTCCGGAAATCCCGGTCGCTGTCCTCAAATTTTTCCCGGTCGAAGCTCAGGTCGGCGTTGCGGGTGGCGCTGATGACGCAGAGCTCCTCCACCGTGTATTTTTTGAAGAGGGTCGGCGTCCAGTGGCATACGATCGTCTCCAGCCGCAGGAACCGCCCGCGGCTTTCCGGCAGCGGGAAGATCGGCGGCAGGGACGCCGGGCAGGGGACAAAGCCCAGCGCCGCCTTGCCGCTCTTGCTCCGCAGCAGGGCCGTGATATACAGCGCCTTGTTGTCCAGGCGCGGGCTGGGGTGGCGCTGCCCCACGATCTGGGGGGAGAGCACGGGCAGGACGACGGCCCGGAAGTAGTCATCCACCTGGGCCTGCTCCTCCGCAGTCAGGTCGTCGTAGCTCAGGTCCTGCACCCCGGCCTGGGCCAGCAGGGTGCTGACCCGGCTGTATAACTGCCCCTTGATCTCCAGCAGGCTGGGAATCGCCTCATAAATGGCCTGGAGCTGCTCGGCAGGGTCCAGGCCGCTTTTATTGTCGATCTCGTCTGGGGAGACGAGGGAAAGGTCCAGGAGACTCCCCACCCGGACCATGAAAAATTCGTCCAGATTGCTGGAGAAAATGGAAATAAATTTCAGCCGTTCCAGGGGCGGGACCAGGTCGTCGGCAGCCTCCTCCAGCACCCGGCGGTTGAACCGAAGCCAGCTCAGCTCCCGGTTCTGGGTATAACTGTAATCATTTACGATGCCTTCAAAATCTTTTGACATAAATACCCCTCCCTCACACCGTATTGACTGACGATCACGCGCCCGGCCCCGAACCCCTGGACCATGTGGCGCAGGATGAGCATTCCGGGGATCATGGTGTGGATGCGCTCCGGCTCGATCTTTAGGATCAGGTCGGCGGCCTGCTTCTGGGAAGCGCAGAGCTCTTGGCACACCCGGTCTAACTGACCGATGGTGATGCTGTTGCTCGTCTCCGGCAGGCGGCAGACCCGCTTGGCCAGCTTCAGGGCCGCCCGCGCCGTGCCGCCCACGCAGACCAGGGGCAAGCCCTGGCGGACGGGGCGCTCCACCACACCCAAAGTCGCCATTGTGATGGCTTTTTCCATGTGATGGATGGCCTCTTTGTTGGGCAGGATCTTCCGCACAAAGTCCCGGTAGAGCTTCAAGGACCCCACGGGGCAGCTGTTGGCCGACTCCATCACGCCCCCGGCAAACCGCACCACCTCTGTGCTGGCCCCGCCAATGTCCACGAAGAGCCCGTCGGTGAGGTCCAGCTCCTGCATGGCCCCGGCATAGCCGAAGGCAGCCTCCTCCTCGCCGGAGATGACCTCGATGGGGTAGCCCGTGGCTCGCTGAATGGCAGCGACTGCCTGGTCCGTATTTTTCACATTGCGCAGAGAGGCCGTGGCAAACACTGCCACGGCTTTGATGTCCAGTGCGCTCAGCGTCGCGCGGAAGGAGAGTAAGCCCAGGATCGCCCGCTCAATGCCGTCGGGACTCAGGGCGTTGTGTTCTACATAGCCTGCCAGACCTGCCATGATCTTTTCCTTAAAAAGGACCCGGAAGATCTGGGGCGGGGTGGTCTCGTAGACGGTGAGACGCATGGAGTTTGAGCCAATGTCAATGACCGCTTGTTTCATTTCGTTCCTTCTTCCTGTATTCAATGCAGTATATCCATACTATGTTAGGATACGCAGAAGAAGTTAAATCAAAAACCTGAGGAACGTTAAATTTTGATGAAATACCCTTGCCTCTCTGCATATACTAGCAGAGGAGCTTTATCCTCAGAGCTACTGAACTTTTCCTTGACGGAAGCGTGGTTTTGTGGTATAAAGTTCACAGTGATCGTGTCACAGAAGCCTGTGGGGCCTGTAACCTGAAAGGGGAACTCGGCTGAGTTCCCCTTTCTTTATAGAGAAAGAAGGGCGCTCCTATGGACAAACCATTTCAGAGCTATGAAAACCTCAGTGGAAGCACCACAATAATGTGCCTCTTTGGGTTGCGATCAAAGCTGTGACCCTTGGCACCACCTCCAAGATGTACAGCCTTTGCACACAAGATGTGCAAGCAGCCGTCAGCAAAGAATTTCCTGTCATCTCAGAGCACCAGCTGGTTGGTATGCTTGATTTCCTGACTAGGGTCAGAAACGTCTGTGCGCACAATGAGCGCCTTTATGATTTCAAAGCAGGAACAAAGCGAGCCATCCAAGCGCTTCCTCTGCACGCACAGCTGAACATTGGAAAAACAAAAAATTACTATCGCAAAGGACAGAATGACCTTTTTGCCGCCGTTGTCTGCTTCAAATACCTGCTGTCTTCGGAGGAATTTCAGAAAACCATCTCTAAAATCAAGACGGAGATCGACCAGCTTTGTCAGAAAACAAAACTGATTCAGGAAAATAAAATTTTGAGCTGTATGGGCTTTCCACCCAATTGGCTGGATGTGTTAACGTTTTAAAAACAACTGCTTCTTTTTCCACAATTTATTCTGTTTTGTGGACAAAAAACTCCCCCTGCCGCGTGCGGCAGGGGGAAAACCGTGTTGATCTCAATTATCCAATGGTCTTTTTCACCACAGCCTGGAAGTTCAGCCGGGCGATCTTATCCCGTTCCTCCTGGGAAAGGCCCATCTTCTCAAAGACCTTGAACAGGTTGGGGATCTGGGAGGCATCGTCCATGCCCGTTACGGCGGGGGTGGAGGAGGCCGCCATGGAACCCATGGTCTCCTCGTCCTCGATGAACTCGAAGAAATCGAAGCCGCAGCCCACGTGGTCGATGCCCATGATGTCGATCATGTGCTCGGCATGACGGGCCAGGTTCTCGACGGTCTGCTTGGCCGGGTCGTGGTCCACGAAGATGTTGAAGGAGTTCAGGCCGACCACACCGTCCAGGTCCCGGATGGCCCGGAGCTGGTCGTCCGTCAGGTTGCGGGGCACGTCGCACATCACGCGGCTGTTGGAGTGGGAGGCCACAATGGGCTTCTTGGCCAGCTTTACGATGTCCCAGAAGCCTGCGTCATTTAAGTGGGACACGTCCAGCAGCATCCCCTTGGCCTGGATCAGCTTGGCGGCCTCCTTGCCTGCGGCGGTCAGGCCGTAGCTCTGGCCGGAGAGGGCCCCGGCGCCCAGGGCGTTGGCCTCGTTCCAGGTCAGCATGGCGTGGCGGCAGCCAAAGTCATAGTATTTGTCGATCTTGGACAGATCCTCACCGATGGCGGCCAGGCCCTCGATGCCCTTGAAGATATAGATCTTTCCGGCTTTGTTTGCCTGCATCATTTCGTCGTAGGTGTGGACGATCTGAATTTCATCGCACTCCTTCACCTCCGCGTCCACGCAGGTCATGATCTGCTGGGTGCGCTTCACATAGTCCTTGTCATAAGGGGGATCGACCCAGATGACGAGGATGCTGCCCTCGACGCCGCCCTTGCGCAGGCGGGGCAGGTGATGCTTGCGGAGAATATCGGTCTCGCCGCGAAGACGGCGGGTGGTCACGTCACACCAAATATCCGAATGCGCGTCAAAAAACATAAATCCTTACTCCTCTCAAATAGAGCGGGG
>OIBI01000753.1_pt1 | contig 12255 bp, 8 predicted proteins | sample 1580951 | NCBI WGS metagenome assembly OIBI01 (sample SAMEA3882516, study PRJEB24775) | human gut metagenome | biome: human-associated habitat; feature: intestine environment; material: feces | place: Netherlands | collected 2009/2010 | reverse complement strand
TTGCAAGAGATTCACCAAGTTTACCCTGAGAAGCTTTTGTCTTAGGCTCGATAGCGAGCTCGATAACTGGTTCTGGGAATTCCATAGATTCAAGGATTACCGGATGCTGTTCATCACAGATTGTATCACCTGTAGTTGTGAACTTGAATCCGATCGCTGCTGCGATGTCTCCTGAATATACTTTATCCAATTCCATTCTCTTGTTAGCATGCATCTGAAGGATACGTCCAACACGTTCTTTTTTATTCTTTGTAGCGTTCAATACATAAGAACCTGAATTCATAGTTCCTGAATATACACGGAAATATGCAAGCTTACCTACGAACGGGTCTGTCATGATCTTGAATGCAAGTGCTGAGAAAGGTTCTTCATCTGAAGAATGTCTTACTACTTCATTACCATCTTCGTCAACACCCTGGATTGGCGGGATGTCTGTCGGAGCCGGCATATATTCAACGATTGCATCCAGAAGCTTCTGAACACCCTTGTTTCTGTAAGCAGATCCACAGCAAACCGGTACTGCTGTACATTCACAAGTAGCTTTTCTAAGAACTGCTTTGAGCTGATCTACTGTCGGGATTTCGTCCTCAAGATACATCATCATAAGTTCGTCATCCAATTCGCAGATCTTTTCGACCAGTTCTGTATGGTAAAGCTCAGCATCTTCTTTCATGTCATCCGGGATTTCACATACTGTGATGTCATCACCCTTGTCATCATTGTAGATGTAAGCTTCCATTTCCATAAGGTCGATGATTCCCTTGAAATCATCTTCTTTACCGATTGGTAACTGAAGAACGATAGCGTTCTTACCCAATCTTGTCTTAATCTGTTCTACAGCGTTGTAGAAGTTTGCACCTAAGATGTCCATCTTGTTAATGAAGGCCATTCTTGGTACGTTGTATGTGTCTGCCTGACGCCATACGTTTTCTGACTGAGGCTCAACACCACCCTTAGCACAGAATACACCTACAGCACCATCCAGTACACGAAGTGAACGTTCAACCTCTACAGTGAAGTCAACGTGTCCCGGAGTATCAATGATATTGATACGATGCTCTAAAGCGCCCGGTTTCACTTTTGTCTTCTCTTCCAATGTCCAGTGACATGTTGTAGCGGCTGAAGTAATTGTGATACCTCTTTCCTGCTCCTGTTCCATCCAGTCCATGGTAGCAGTTCCTTCATGAGTATCACCAATCTTATAGTTAACACCGGTATAGTATAAGATACGCTCTGTAAGAGTGGTCTTACCAGCATCAATATGCGCCATAATACCGATATTTCTGGTTCTCTCTAATGGATATTCTCTTCCAGCCAAGATTTTTTCCTCCTATAATTAGAAACGATAGTGAGCAAATGCTTTGTTTGCTTCTGCCATCTTGTGCATGTCTTCTTTCTTCTTTACAGATGCGCCTGTGTTATTTGCTGCATCCAGGATTTCGTTAGCCAGTCTTTCTTCCATTGTCTTCTCTCCTCTAGCACGAGAGTATACTGTCAGCCAACGAAGTGCAAGAGTCTGTCTTCTTTCAGGTCTAACCTCGATTGGTACCTGGTAGTTAGCTCCTCCGATACGTCTAGCCTTTACCTCAAGTACTGGCATGATGTTATTCATAGCCTCTTCAAATACTTCGATAGCTGGCTTTTCGGCTTTTGCTTCAACTCTTTCAAACGCTCCGTATACGATCTTCTGTGCAACACCCTTCTTACCATCAAGCATAATGTTGTTGACAAGCTTGGTTACCACTTTATTGTTGTATACTGGATCCGCTAATACGTCTCTTTTCTGAGTATGTCCTTTACGTGGCACGGTCCTTCCCTCCTTAAACATCTTAATTTAATTCATCGGTACTCACATGTGTCTTTCTAATGATACTGTGTAGTGCATAGGGCATACAATATATATACCTTGCAACTTACATAATCATAGTTCTGTTTGTGATTACATTTTTAATTGGTTCGAAATCTTATCTACGCTTTACGCAACAGATTTATTTCTTATCTTTTGGTCTCTTAGCGCCGTATTTAGAACGAGCCTGTCTTCTCTTAGCAACACCTGCTGTATCAAGTGTTCCTCTTACGATATGGTATCTTGTACCTGGAAGGTCTTTTACTCTTCCTCCACGGATCAAAACAACGCTATGCTCCTGAAGGTTGTGTCCTTCTCCTGGGATGTAGCTTGTTACTTCGATTCCGTTAGACAGACGTACTCTGGCGATCTTTCTAAGAGCTGAGTTAGGTTTCTTAGGTGTAGCAGTCTTAACAGCTGTACAAACACCTCTCTTCTGTGGAGCAGAAGTATCAGTGCTTCTCTTCTTTAAAGAGTTGTATCCTTTCTGAAGTGCCGGTGCTGTAGACTTCTTTACAGATGTCTGACGTCCTTTTTTTACTAACTGGTTAAATGTTGGCATTTCTTTCACCTCCTACGATTATAATAAGTTGCTTATTCATCTTGTGAATAGTCGTACATCAAAACAAAACGTTCCTATGCACGCTTGTTTAGTTTATTACGAATCATGATACTTGTCAAGGGATTTTCCTTGATTTTTTCACGTTTTCTGCCACTTTTTTCTTAGTTTTTACAAGATTTTTTCTTTTCCTTATATTTTACGATTTCATGCTTTATCAAGCTAAATACTAATACTCCCGCCAATACACCGGCACTATCGATGCATACATCTCTGAACTGACAGCTCCTGCCCGGCACAAACAACTGATGTAATTCGTCACTTGCCGCATATGCTGTACCTGCACACCAGCAGATCAGCATGGACCGTTTCCCGCTGTCTTCCGAAAAAGAATACGCCGTCCTCAGTATCAGCACACCAAGGACCGCGTACTCTGTTGCATGCGCACATTTGCGTACCGGGAAATCAATCATTTTCGCAAACTGCTCCTGCCGTTCTTCTGACCAGGATGTAAATTGCGGGACTATCAGCCTCCCGATCTCTTTTCCTACCGAATGGCTCATTCCCTCCGATTCTACCGCTTTTTTAGCCGAAAAAGAAAAAATCACTGACATCCAGATGATCGTAAAGATCAGCCAGATTATTCCTGTCTTTTTTCTCTTCATCCTGTTTTCTGTCATATTTTTTCCTGTCTTTTTGATTCTTTACTATGTCTCGGATATCTGACTCCGGATTTTATGCCTGCAGATCTGAGAACAGATCTTTTCGATATACGCCATCTGCGATCAATTTTGCAAATGACTCTACTACAACAGGTTTATCTTCTTTATAAGTAACACCAAACCATTTATCCTGTGTCTCCAGAAGTTTGACACTTACTTTTCCTTTTTTCAAAAGCTCGTCAATATAGATTGGAAGCAGGTATTCTCCTTTCAGTTCTTTTGCTTCGTCTCCCTTGATATTTTCAAAGAATTCTACAAAGCCTTCTTCCAAAAGTCCCACAAATTCCGGTGTCAATCCCCACATATTCATAGATACATGCGAATTCACATTTATTTTATTTCCCTGTGATTCTGCTCCATCCTCTGTTTTTTTGATTTCATAGGTTTCCATAACATCCGTCAGATAATCATTCTCATCCACTGCACAGATTCCTCTTGTAACAGTTCCATTATCACTTAAAGTATTACCAAGAATAAAACCTGCCATGCAGAGTTCTTTCGATCTTTCCGGAGTATAATTATTAATCAGAAATTCATGGATCTTTACAAATGCTTCTTTTCCATAATAATCATCTGCATTAATAACAACAAACGGTTCTTTGATGATGTCTTTACACACCAGAACTGCCTGTCCCGTTCCCCATGGTTTACTTCTATCCACAGGTTTTTTGATTTCTTCCGGAAGATCATCTAATTCCTGATAAGCGTAAGCGAATTCTACGTTCAACCTATTACAGATCCCTTCGATACGCTTTCCGATCGCGTCATGAAATGCTTCCTTAATATCCTTACGGATGATAAATACAACTTTATTAAATCCGGCTTCAATTGCATCATGGATAGAATAATCCATAATAATCTCTCCATTCGGGCCAACCGGTTCTAACTGCTTGATTCCACCACCGAAACGAGACCCCATTCCCGCAGCCATGATGACTAATGCTGTTTTCATAATCTTCTTTCTCCTTTATTCATTTGTCTTTTTCACGGTTAGGATTAGTATAGCACAATTTCGGGACCTATTCTACTGTTACACTCTTCGCAAGGTTTCTCGGCTTATCTACATCAAGCCCTTTTGCCACAGATACATAATATCCAAGTAACTGGAGCGGAATCACTGCAAGTGATGTTGCAAAGTGTGGATCTGTCTTTGGAATATATACAGAGAAATCTGCATTTTCTTCAATATTATAGTGTCCAAATGTCGTAAGACCCATCAGATATGCGCCACGGCTCTTACACTCTACCATGTTACTCAGTGTCTTTTCATATAATGCCGGCTGAGTCAGTACTCCGATAACGAGTGTACCGTCTTCAATCAGAGAAATCGTTCCATGTTTTAATTCTCCTGCTGCATATGCTTCAGAATGAATATAACTGATTTCTTTCATCTTAAGACTTCCCTCTAATGAAATTGCATAATCAATTCCACGTCCGATAAAGAAAATGTCTTTTGCATTCACCTGTTTGGATGCAAACCACTGAAGTCTTTCTTTGTCTTCAATGATTCTGCTGATCTTATCCGGAATCGCCTTCAGTTCTTCGATATATCCAGTATACTGTTCCTCTGTAATCTGACCTCTGATCTTAGCAAACTGAATTGCCAGTGTGTAAGTTGCGATCAGCTGTGTACTGTACGCTTTTGTTGTTGCAACCGCAATCTCCGGTCCTGCAAGTGTATAGAATACATTATCTGCTTCTCTCGCAATAGATGAGCCGATCACGTTCACAATTCCAAGTGTCTTTACACCCTGTTTCTTAGATTCTCTGAGGGCTGCAAGACTGTCGGCAGTCTCTCCTGACTGACTGATGATAATAACCAGTCCCTTAGGATCGAGGATCGGATTACGATATCTGAACTCTGATGCAAGTTCTACACGTACCGGGATTCTTGCCAGGTCTTCCATAACATACTGTGCTGCCACTCCGACATGATATGCAGATCCACACGCTACAATATAGATCTGGCTGATCTCTTTAATCTCTTCTTCTGAAAGTCCGACTTCTGAAAGATCGATCGCACCGTCTTTTACAACAGAATTCAGAGTATCTGAAACAGCCTTCGGCTGTTCATGGATCTCTTTGATCATAAAATGCTCATATCCAGCTTTTTCTGCTGCCTCTGCATCCCATTCAACTGTTTTTAATTCTTTTTCGATCTCATCGCCATCCAGATTATAGAATGTAATCTCTCCTTTGCGGACACGTGCCATCTCCTGGTTTCCAATATAATATACATCTCTTGTATATTTCAGGATCGCAGGAACATCTGAACCGATATAAGATTCTCCGTTTGCAACTCCTAAGATCATCGGGCTGTCTTTTCTTGCTACATAGATTTCTTCCGGATAATCTTTAAACATGATCGCAAGTGCATAAGAACCACGGATACGGACGAGGGCATGATTAAGTGCGTCAACAGGAGTACCCAGGTACTTTTTGTAATAATAGTCGATAAGCTTTACGGCAACTTCTGTATCAGTTTCTGACTTAAAGGTATATCCTTTTTTGATAAGTTTTTCACGAAGCTCCTGATAGTTTTCGATAATACCATTGTGAACCGCTACCACGCTACGGTCATCCGTGCAATGCGGATGTGCATTGTTCTCAGACGGTTCTCCATGAGTTGCCCATCTGGTATGTCCGATACCACAAGTTCCTTTTACAGTTTCTCCATCATTGGTCTTCTCTGCTAAAACTTTCAGTCTTCCTTTTGCCTTAATAACTTCTACATCTGCATCACCGTCACGTACAGCGATTCCTGCAGAGTCATATCCACGATATTCCAGTTTTGCCAGGCCATCTAACAAGATGGGTGCTGCCTGATGTTCACCTGTAAATCCTACAATTCCACACATATTATCTTTTCTCCCTGTAAAAATTCTTAATATAGTCTATTCTTCCAGTGTCATTCATGTATCTTTCTAACTTGCAATATGTCCTTTAGCCTTTACAACATCCACAACCTGGTCTACATATTTTCTACAGACTTCCTCTGTCTCGGCTTCAACCATTACACGAAGAAGCGGCTCTGTTCCTGATTCACGCACAAGAATACGACCGGTATCTCCAAGTGCTTCTGTAACAGCTTTTACTGCTGCCTGCACATCTGCGTCATCCTGAGCAGCCTTTTTATCTGTCACACGTACATTTTCAAGAACCTGTGGATAAATGGTAAGTCCATCCAGCAGTTCGCTCATCTTCTTCTTTCTTGCCATCATAACTTCCATCATCTTAAGACTTGTAAGGATACCGTCTCCTGTAGAAGCGTATTTTGAAAAAATAATATGACCTGACTGTTCTCCACCAAGGATACAGCCATTCTTTGTCATATATTCGTATACATATTTGTCTCCGACTGCAGTCTTCGCATAACCGATTCCAGCCTCATCAAATGCTTTGTATAATCCAAAATTAGACATAACCGTTGTAACAACTGTATTATTCTCCAGTTTGCCTCGCTCTTTCATATATTTTCCATAAATGTAAAGGATCGCATCTCCATCTACCAGATTTCCTTTTTCATCAACGCAAAGACATCTGTCTGCATCTCCGTCATAAGCGAATCCGACATCCAGACCATTCTCAACCACGAATTTCTGCAGGCCGCCAATATGTGTAGATCCTGCATTATTATTAATATTGGTTCCATCAGGTTCTGCATTGATAACATAAGTCTTTGCTCCCAGAGCATCAAATACGGATTTTGCGAGGTTCCATGAACTTCCGTTCGCACAGTCAAGTCCGACTTTCACTCCCTTGAAAGAATAAAGTCCCAGTGAGATCAGATAACCGATATAACGATTTCTTCCTGATACATAGTCTACCGTACGTCCGATCTTAGATGTATGTGCAAACGGAATCTCTTCATAATTTTCCCCAAATACTTCCAGCTTGCCATCCAGATAGTCTTCTACCAGTGCAATCGTTCCTTCATCCATCTTCTCTCCATTACCGTTGATCAGCTTGATTCCGTTATCATAATACGGATTATGGCTTGCCGAGATCATAATACCACAGTCAAACCCATCGGTTCTTGCCACATAAGCTACAGACGGTGTCGTCGTAACATGAAGCAGGTAAGCATCCGCTCCCGAAGCTACCAGACCGCCAACCAGTGTATATTCAAACATATAGCTTGAACGTCTTGTATCTTTTCCGATCACAATACGAGCTGGTGTATCATCACCGTTACGACGCTTTACTTCTCCGTAATACCATCCAAGAAATCTTCCGATCTTATATGCATGATCTGCTGTTAAATTATTATTGGCTTCTCCACGGAAGCCATCTGTTCCGAAATATCTTCCCATATGTATTCTCCTAAAATAAAAATTTTTAGTCATTCCGTTATCAAGTAACTGCCACCATTATAGTTGGTATCAAGATTAAGTTCAAGCAAAAGTGGCAAAAAAGTACGCATATGTGCAAAGACATCTTTCGTACATATGCATACTTTTTACTCAACAATCACTATTCTGCTTTCATTCCAAGTTCTTTTTCACACAGTTCCAGTGATGATGCAATCACTGCATCCATGTCATAATATTTGTATTCTCCAAGGCGTCCTCCAAAGATCACCTTTTCTTCTTTTTCTGCCATTTTTTTATATCTGGCATAAAGGGCACCATTCTTTTCATCATTAACCGGATAATATGGTTCATCCCCCAGTTTCCACTCCGAACTGTATTCCCGGCTGATTACAGTCTTTGGAATGTCATTTCCTTCTGAATCTTTTCCAAACTCAAACCATTTATGCTCAATAATACGAGTCCATGGTGTCTGACGGTCTGTATAATTGACTGCGGCATTCCCCTGATAATTTTCCTGATCCAGAAGTTCTGTCTCAAATCTTACTGATCTGTATTCCAGTGTTCCAAGTTCATATCCGAAATATGCATCGATCGGTCCGGTATAAATAACTTTCTCGGCCAGCGCATCTAACGCCTCTTTATTCTCCAGATACTCTGTATTCAGACGGACTTCGATTCCATCCAGAAGATTTTCAACCATCTTTGTATATCCTCCGACAGGAATTCCCTGATATAACGCATTAAAATAATTATTATCAAATGTCAGACGCACAGGAAGTCTTTTGATAATAAACGCCGGAAGTTCCCTGCAGTCACGTCCCCACTGCTTCTCCGTATATCCCTTGATCAGCTTTTCGTAAATGTCTCTTCCAACCAGGGAAATTGCCTGTTCTTCCAGATTCTCCGGCTCTTTTGTTATCTCTTTTCTCTGCTCTTCAATCTTCGCTTTTGCTTCCTCCGGAGTAACTACTCCCCACATCTTATTAAATGTATACATATTAAAAGGAAGTGAATACAATTCACCCTTATAATTAGCCACCGGCGAATTCGTAAAACGGTTAAACTCTGCGAACTGTGTAATATAATTCCATACTTTTTTGTTATTTGTATGGAATATATGTGCACCATATTTATGTACATGGATTTTTTCTATCTCTTCCGTATATACATTTCCGGCAATATTCGGGCGTTTATCGATCACCAGAACGGATTTTCCCGCTTTCCTGGCCTCATGTGCAAACACTGCTCCGTATAATCCGGAACCAACTACCAAATAGTCATATTTTTTCATGTTCAGTTCTTCCTCTTCTTTATTTATATTCTTTCAGGTAATAGGATTATTCTATCATATATCTTGGTTAACTGAAAGATGCTGTCTTATTTTTTGTATCATTTCGCTCTTTCACTTTATCACGTTACCAAACAATTGCATTTCTTTACCGAACATATTATACTATTTAAAAATGAAATAATTCAATTTGAGGTGAAATTATGCATAAAGAATTTTTAATGGGAAATGCTGCCATTGCCCTCGGTGCTGTTGCCGCCGGCGTCAATGTTGTGGCAGGCTATCCCGGAACACCATCTACCGAAGTGCTCGAAACAGTTGCCAAAAACCGGCCGGACGATGTCTACGTAGAATGGTCCGTGAATGAAAAAGCCGCAATGGAACTGGCTGCCGGAGCAGCTTATGCCGGAGCCCGGTCAATGGTAACTATGAAACAGGTCGGACTAAATGTGGCATCTGATCCTTTGATGAGCCTGGAATATGTTGGAATCAAAGGAGGAATGGTCATTCTTGTCGCAGATGATCCTGGCCCGATCTCTTCTCAGACCGAGCAGGATACCAGGCATTTTTCCAGATTTTCCAAACTCCCTTGCTTTGATCCATCATCCGCTCAGGAAGCGTATGAGATGATCCAGGAAGCTTTCGAGTATTCTGAAGAATATGGTACTCCTGTGTTCTTACGACCAACCACAAGAGTCTGTCATGGCTATGCCTCCGTCACAGTAAAGGACGAGAAAGAATTTACGCAGCATAAACCCGAAGGATTCATCAAAGATTCCAAACGCTGGGTCATCTTCCCAAGATTATCTTTCATGAATCACCAGAAGATCGAAGCGCGAAACAGAGAATTATCAGATGTCTTTTCTTCTTATGACAAGAATAAGATTCATCCGTCCTGCGAAACATTTAAAGATTCAAAGAAAGGGATTGCAACCGGAGGAATCAGTTATACCTATGCAATGGAAACATTAAAGAACACTGGTATGGTAAAAAACTTAAAAGTTGCAACTCCTCATCCATTTCCGGAAAAACTGGCCGTTGAATTTCTGACTGGTCTGGATGAAGTTCTTTGTCTGGAGGAATTAGATCCGGTCATCGAGCGGGAACTTACCTACATCTGTGGGAAATACCACCTTCCGGTAAAAATACGTGGAAAACTAAGCGGAGACACTGCCTGTGCCGGAGAAAATACCAGAGACAGCGTAACTTCCTATATTAATACTTTTCTCGGCCTTTCCGACCGGAAAGACGCCGGACTTCCTGTAGCGCCGGAACTTCCGGTCCGTCCGCCGGTACTCTGTGCCGGATGTCCGCACCGTGCTTCTTTCTACGCGGTCAAAAAAGCTATGAAGGGAAAGAAAACTATTTTCTGTGGGGATATTGGCTGTTACACACTTGGAAATGCCATGCCGCTCGACATGGTTGACACCTGTCTGTGTATGGGTGCCGGACTGAATATTGCACAAGGGGTAGAAAAAGTTGAACCCGATACAACTTGTTTCGCATTCGTCGGCGACTCTACCTTTTTTGCATCTGCAATCACAGGTGTTGTTAATGCCGTTTATAATCAGGCCAATATGGTACTCATTGTACTGGATAACTCCACAACTGCCATGACCGGTCATCAGCCTCATCCCGGAACCGGACACACTGTTATGGGAGAGATTGTCCAAAAAATCAATATCGAACAGGTACTTCACGGAATCGGTGTAACAGACGTTGAAACTGTTAATCCATTAGACCTGCATACATCTGTAGAATGCGTACAGAAGATGGCAGAGCGTTCCGGTGTGAAGGCAATCATTTTCAAATCACCTTGCATTGCAGTCACAAAACCGGCCGCACCTCTTCATGTTTCCTCTGACAAATGTATCGGCTGTAAAAAATGTATAAAAGAACTGGGATGCCCGGCTATCGTTCTTAATAACGGCAATGTCTGTATTGACAGTTCAATGTGTACAGGATGCGGCCTTTGCAGTCAGGTCTGCCCGGTAACTGCTATTACAGGAGGTGAAGATCATGAATAATCAGAAAAATATTGTCCTCTGTGGAGTTGGTGGTCAGGGAACTGTCCTCGCTTCCAAGCTGCTCGCAGCAGCAGCCATGAGTAAAGATATTCCGGTCATGAGTGCCGAAACGATCGGTATGGCACAACGAGGCGGAAGTGTATTCAGTCATCTTCGTATGGGAAATGATCTGTATTCTCCTATGATCGAAACAGGAACTGCTGATCTTATTATAGGATTTGAACCTGGTGAAACGGTCCGGATGCTTCCTTACCTGAAAACCGGTGGACACGTTGTTGTAAGCACCCGTGCAGTTAAACCTGTTACTGCTACTCTAAGTGGTTTTGACTACGATGCCCCCCAGATGCTCGATTACCTGAAAGCAAATGTTCCGAATCTCACCTTTGTAAATGCTGATCAGGCATGCAGCGATATTGGTTCCTCCAAGGTACTGAATATGGTACTTTTAGGAGCCGCCATCCGTACCGGAGTATTGGATTTTACCATCTCTGAAATCGAAAGCATTATGAAGCAGACACTTCCGGAGAAGTTCCACGAGATGAATCTCCGGGCACTGAATTACAATATATAACAATCAGATCTATCATTAACCAACCGCTCCTGCATTATTGATATATAGGAGCACACCAAAAGAAAGGCGAGGGCATACATATGCAAATTACTGAAACACAAATCGCACAAGTCAACAAACAGATCAAGGCACTTCTTTCCGCAGAAAGTTTCTATGGAAAGAAATTAGAAGAAGCCGGCGTTAACAGCATCCAGTCTGCTGAAGATTTTCAGAAGCTTCCGTTTTCCGAAAAAAATGATCTGAGAAATGCTTATCCTCTTGGACTTATGACTGCCCCGGAAGAAAAAATTGTCCGCATTCATTCATCTTCCGGTACAACAGGACTGCCTGTCATCATCCCATATACCCAGAAAGATGTTGATGACTGGGCTGTCATGTTCAAACGTTGTTATGAAATGGCCGGTATGACAAATATGGACCGCATCCAGATTACACCGGGATATGGTCTCTGGACCGCCGGAATCGGTTTCCAGGCAGGAGCAGAAAGATTAGGCAGCATGGTTATTCCAATGGGACCTGGTAACACGGACAAACAGTTACAGATGATGATGGATATGAAAACAACCGTTCTTGGTTCTACCTCATCTTATGCCCTTCTTCTTGCAGAAGAAATCCAAAAACGAGGGATTAAAGACAAGATTCATCTTAAAAAAGGTATCATTGGTTCCGAACGCTGGGGTGAAAAGATGCGGAAACGTATCACAGAGGAACTTGGTATAGAAATCTATGATATCTATGGCCTGACCGAGATCTACGGACCAGGAATTGGAATCAGTTGTTCCCATGACTGTGGTATGCACTACTGGGATGATTATATTTACATCGAAATTATTGATCCTGTTACAGGCGAAGTATTACCTGACGGTGAACTTGGAGAGATTGTCATTACTACATTAGTAAAAGAGGGGGCTCCTCTTATCCGTTACCGT
>OIBI01000752.1_pt1 | contig 12299 bp, 13 predicted proteins | sample 1580951 | NCBI WGS metagenome assembly OIBI01 (sample SAMEA3882516, study PRJEB24775) | human gut metagenome | biome: human-associated habitat; feature: intestine environment; material: feces | place: Netherlands | collected 2009/2010 | reverse complement strand
GGTGAATTGATGAAATTAAAAGTTGAAGTAGCATGCTGTGAAGATGACTACTCAAAACTTTACAACACAGTAATCCCACCGGAAGCAGAAAAGATCGGTATGGAATACAAATACACATCTATGGACTTTGCACTTATGATCAACCATTTGAATCGCCAGGGTATCGATGAACCAGAATATAACATTTTCTACAGTAGTATCGGAATTCCGGAAATTCTCTTCTACTGGAACTGCTTCGATGACGATCCGAGTTTAATGGGAAGCTGGAATGTTAACTACATTTCCGATCCGGAATTAAAAGCAATCGGTAAAGAGATGCAGAAAGTTGATCCTGAAGACATTGACGGATTCAGGAAATTATATGGAAAATTCCAGCTGGCATACAACAAAAAACTTCCAAGTCTTCCAATGGGATCAGGAGTTTCTTATATGTTCTTCAATCCGAAGCTTAAGAATTTCGTTCCTAGAGCTCATGTGGGATGGGGAGCAATGGTATTAGATGCATACTTTGAAGAATAAGCATAAAGGATTCATCAGAATAGATCAATTCTATTAACTTTTGATATGCATGACAAAACAGGGAGGACAGAACAAAGGGAAATGTTCTGTCTTCCCGTATCTTTTCTTTATACGAAAACAAAATTATGGTAATGGTTCGGACAGAATCACATGTCATGAATAATTCAGGAATAACTATTTCATCCAGAAGGAGAAAACTACATTATGGCAAAATACATATTGAAAAGACTTGGTTATATTATTATAGTATTCTTCCTGCTTTCCATCTTACTGTTTGGTATTTTCAAAATGGTACCTGGTGACCCTGCCAGACTTATGGTCGAGGGACAAAAGCAGAGTGTTTCACCGGAACAGTATGAGATGCTTTATCAACAGGCAAGAGTACGTCTCGGACTTGATAAACCGATTCCGGTTCAGTATTTAAGCTGGATGGGAAATATCTTACAGGGAGATTTCGGTTACTCTACCGTATATCGTATTCCGGTTAAAGAACTGATCGGACCTCCGATGAAAAATACAATCGCCCTGAACGTTGTATATTATATTTTCCTTTTCGCAATCGGAATTCCGTTGGGAATCAAATGTGCGGTAAAAAAAGACACGGTGTTTGATACATCACTCCAGGTAGCAACTATGATCGGTATCAGTATTCCTTCATTTATTTCGGCACTGATCTTTATCTACCTGTTTGCAATTAAAATTCCGATCTTTCCAATCAGTGGAATGGTCACAACGGGTGCAAATTTTACAGGCTTCCGTGCATTCTTAGATTATTTATATCATATGGCACTTCCTATTATTGTATGTCTGACAGGTATCGGTGGTCTGATCCGTTATGTCAGAGGAGCTCTTCTTGATGCATTATCTATGGATTATGTAAGAACAGCCCGTGCCAAAGGTCTGAAAGAAAAAACTGTTATTTACAAACATGCGTTCCGTAACGCGATGATCCCGATCACAGGCTGGATCGTAGGCTCTATCGTAGGTATCTTTGGTGGAGCGGTTATCATTGAGACTCTGTTCTCATGGAAAGGTGTCGGAAAACTTCTGATCGATTCCTTGAACCAGCATGACTATACAGTCGCACTGTCCATGCAGATGTTTTACATTTTGTTAGGACTTGCTGCAAACCTGATCACAGACTTATGTTACTGTATCGTTGATCCAAGAATTAAACTCGATTAGGAGGAAGATAAATGTTATTTGGAAAGAAGAAAGAAAAAGAGCAGCGTTCCGTTCTTGAAGAAGAACAGATGCAAAGTCCTTTTCGTACGATTATAAAAAATCTGCTGGAAAACAAACTGGCTATGGGAGGATTGATTGTATTTGTATCAATTTTTGCAATGTGCTTCATCCTTCCGATCTGGTTTCACCAGGATTTAAACTATCAGGATCCAACACAGAAAAATATCGCACCGGGATTTTCATTCCTTTCGGTTCCGTCAGATTTAAAAGACAATGCCGAAGTGATTGAATTTGGTCCGACATATGGTGTAGGAGTAGACAAAGACGGTTACGTTTATGAGTGGGGACAGTTAACGAAAAACCTGAAAAAAATTCCGGCTGATATGGGAAAAGTTGTTGATATCGCAGTTGGTCAGGACCACGTGCTGGCAATCAACGATAAAGGTAACTTATACACCTGGGGCTTCAACCGAATGGGCCTTAATGTGATTCCGCCGGAACTGAAAGGCAAAAAGATTGCTGACATTGAAGCAGGATATCAGGTATCCGTTGTTGTAACAGAAGACGGAAAAGTTGTTTCATGGGGAAATACAAGTGCAGTTGATATTTCTACAGCTAATGTAAAGGACGAAAAAGTCAAAGAAGTAAAAGCAAATATTCAGACAGCCATTGCCCTTACAAAGGATGGAAAAGTCATCTCGCTTGCAAAGAAAGAAACTGCTTTAGATAATGTACCGGAAGAGATTCAGGGAAAAGTAGAAAAAATCGCTTTAACAGATAAAGCAGCAGCAGCTGTATTAAAAGATGGTACTGTAAAAGTCTGGGGAAACAATCACAACCATATTTTCTCCGTACCGGAAGAAGTGCAGGGCAAAGCAGTGGATATTTCAGGTGGACGTAACCATCTTGTTGTTGTGACAGAAGATGGAAACGCAGTAGCCTGGGGCGGAAATGAAAATAATCAGGCAAAGGTTCCTGCTAAGGCAACCAATATTGCAAAATTAGCTTCCGGCTATTATCAGAACTGTATTATCAAAGAAGACGGCTCTGTTGTGACATGGGGACTGAAAGGTTACTTACTTGGAACAGATAATCTTGGAAGAAACGTATTCTACCGTATCTTAAAGGGTGGACAGATGACTATGACAGTCGGATTCATCGCTGTTATCATCCAGTTCGCGATCGGTATCTTAGTAGGGGGTATTTCCGGATACTACGGTGGAACTGTGGATATCCTTCTTATGCGTCTGGCAGAGGTTGTCGGATCCCTTCCGTTTATCCCGCTGGCACTGATCCTTTCTGCTTTGATCGGAAATAAAGTATCTGATGTCGGAAGAATCATCATGATCATGTTGATCCTCGGTTTCCTCGGATGGACCGGTATCGCAGGTCTTGTCCGTGCACAGGTGCTTGCAGAACGTAACAAAGAATTCGTTGTCGCTGCAAAAGCACTGGGTGTAAAAGAAAAGAATATTATTTTCCGTCATATCGTACCGAACGTAATGACGATCATTATCGTACAGGCAACAATCTCATTTGCAACCTGTATGCTGACAGAATCCGGATTATCATTCTTAGGATTCGGTGTTGCAGAGCCAATTCCTTCATGGGGAAATATGCTGAACAACTGTCGTTCTTCAGAAGTTATCTCACAGTACTGGTGGAGATGGGTATTCCCGTCAGTTGTATTAGGACTTTGTACTGTAAGTATCAACTTGTTTGGTGACGGACTTCGTAGAGCAGTTGACCCGAAAGCAAATGAAAGGTAGGAATAACGATGGCATATTTATTGGAAGTAGATGATCTACATACATTTTTTAAGACAAAAAAAGGAATTGTAAAAGCGGTCAACGGTGTTTCCTATCGAGTAGAGCCTGGGAAAACATTAGGTATCGTAGGAGAATCCGGAAGTGGAAAGAGTGTATCGGCAATGAGTATCTTAAAACTTTTGGATGGAAACGGATATATCGACAGCGGTACAATTACTTTCAAGGGAAGAAATCTTGCGGAGTGTACAATCAATGATATGTACCAGATTCGTGGAAATGAGATTTCCGTTATTTTCCAGGAACCGATGACAAGTTTGAACCCGGTATATACGATCGAAAAACAGTTAAATGAAGTTTATTTAACCCATCAGAAAATCACAAAAAAAGAAGCAAGTGAGAAATCACTTGAAATGTTAAAAGCTGTTAAGATCCCGAATCCGGAATCTGTTATGAAACAGTTCCCGCATCAGCTGTCAGGTGGAATGCGTCAGAGAGTTATGATCGCCATGGCTCTTGCCTGCGAACCAAGTCTTCTGATCGCTGACGAACCGACTACTGCTTTGGACGTTACCATTCAGGCACAGATCTTAAAGCTGATGAATGAACTGAAAAAGGAAAAAGGGACCTCTATTCTGTTCATTACACATGACCTTGGAGTTATCAACCAGATGGCAGATGAAGTGGCAGTTATGTATTGCGGTCAGGTTGTGGAAATGTGTAAAGCAAGAACTATCTTTGCAAAAGAAACAACCTGTTCACATCCATATACGGAAGGACTTATGACTTCAATTCCACGTCTGGATACACCGGTCGGAGCAAGACTTGAGGCAATTCCGGGAGCAGTACCTCATCCGCTCAATCTTCCGAAGGGATGTAAATTTGCTCCGCGTTGTAAATATGCAACAGAGAAATGTATGAATGAAGAACCAAAATTAGAGTTGGCAGAAGACAATCACTTGATTCGTTGTTTCTACCCGGATAAGGAGGCACGCCATGCCAAATAATGATGAAAAGAAAGTGCTTTTGAAGGTCACGGATCTGAAACAGTGGTTTCCACTTAAGAAAACAAAGTTATTCCAGAAAGAGCAGGAGTATGTAAGAGCCAATGACGGAATTACTTTGAATATTTATGAAGGAGAAACAGTTGGTCTTGTTGGAGAATCCGGATGTGGAAAATCAACATTTGGAAGAACTTTACTTCAGATCTACAAACAGACAGAAGGTAAGACAATGTATTACGGCAGAACTCTTACCGATATGGCACCGCTTTATGTAGACGAAACAATCAAAAATATTTCTTCTGGTAAAAAGAAAATTGCCGAATTAGAAGCGAAGGCAGAAGCATTAAAAGCGGAATATGAAAAAATGGAAGATTCTGCGGAAAAATTCCAGAAACAGGCCGAATATGAAAATATCCAGAAGAAATGTAATATGGAATTCCTGAATCTTGTTCAGATCATTGGTGGATTCTATAGCTTAGATGACACAAAAGAAGCAGAACAGTTACTGCTTGAAAAATTCAAAGTTGCCAGAGTGATCAGCGGTTTAAATGAAGAAAACCAGATGGAAGGTGTCGATAAGACAAAAGAAATCGCAGAGAAGAAAGTGGAACTTGAAAAAGCGGAGAAGAAGTTAGAAGAACTCCGCAGCAAATATAAAAATGATGAAGCTTTTACAAAATACGAATCATACCGTGATAATGGAGTAGATCTTGCGAGACTGAAAACACAAGAAATGCGTTTCCTTCGTAAAGATATGCAGATGATCTTCCAGGATCCATACTCATCACTGAATCCTCGTATGACAGTTGGTCAGATCATCGGAGAAGGTCTTCTTGCACACGGCATCTTTAAGAAAAATGATGAAAAAATGCAGGCATATGTTATGGAAGTCATGGAAAAATGTGGACTTGCACCATACATGATCCATCGATATCCACATCAGTTCTCCGGTGGACAGAGACAGAGAATCGGTATTGCACGTGCACTTGCATTGAAACCAAGATTCGTAGTCTGCGATGAGGCGGTTTCCGCACTTGACGTTTCCATTCAGTCGCAGATCGTCAACCTTCTGAAAGATCTCGGAAGCGAAGACAATCTTGCATACTTATTTATTTCACATGGTTTGAGTGTTGTAAAATATATCAGTGACCGAATTGGTGTTATGTACCTTGGAAACATCGTAGAGCTTGCAGAGTCACAGGAAATGTTTGATCACCCTACACATCCATATACAGAAGCGCTGTTATCAGCAATTCCGACGACAGACGTAGATTCTAACAGAGAGATGATCCCGCTTGAAGGAGATATCCCAAGTCCGGTTCATCCGCCGAAAGGATGTAAGTTCCATACAAGATGTAAATACTGTACAGAAATCTGTAAGCATATTACACCGGAACTTGTGGAAATGAGACCGGGACATTTTGTAGCCTGTCATAATCCACTCGGAGTAGAAAAGGATTCATAAAATCAGAAAGGAATTAGCATGAGCTTTTTTGGAGGATACAGCAAACGAGGAAGACAGTTGGAAGAACAGGATAAAAAGTTCCTGGAATTTAAAAAGCAGATGAGTGACCAGAACATTGTTTTTGAAAAGGGAGATTATCTGGCTATGGTTTTGGGGGCATTCTGGGCACTCTGGCCGGCTCTGGCCATTACACTGGCAGTAATTGTGGGGAATGGATTATACCAGGAAGGCATCAATACAAAGAAAAACTCTTTGGCAGCAAATCGCTGATGTATTAAGAGAAGACATCATTCGGGGGAAGATCAAACCGGGGGAACGAATTGTAGAAGAAGATATTGCGGAGAAGTTTCATGTAAGCCGGGGACCGGTCAGAGAAGCCCTGCGTCATATTGGGGAGGAAGGATTTGTTGTTTATGAGTCTCATAAAGGCAGTACAGTAAAGACGATTTCCTATGAAGAAATGCAGGAAAAATATCTTGTCCGCTCTACCCTGGAAGTTCTGGCAATCAGGATCATTGCCGGAAAACTTCCGGAAGAAATCGAACGGGAAATGGATGAGTGTCTGGAGCAGATGGAAAAAGCTGCGAAAGAAAAAGATGTGTACCACATTATGTGTTATGATGAACAGTTTCATTCATGCATTGTTCGAGCAGCAAAGTGCGAAACCTTATATAAAACATGGGCAATGCTCCGGGAAAGCAATTTGTGCGGATATTATACAATGGGTGTTGAATCCATCATCCCCTTTGATGTACTTCGCTACAATCATGAGATCCTTTTAAAAGGAATAAAAGAATTGCCTGTTGAAAAGACAGCAAAATTGATTGAGGAGCATTATATGATCGTTCCGGAAGTTCTGCATGAAAAACAGTGTAAGAAATCCGAATAGAACGAAGGATAATGTGATTTCAGTTGTTTTAGATCAGGTGGCTAAAAAGACCACCTGACAGCGGCGTTCTACTTCAAAGCTTCGTCACAAAACAGTCTGTGTAAATACTTGCAATTACAAGAAAAAACGAATACAATATAGAAAAAGAGGCAGGTATCAGGCGGAAATGAGACAGATGGAATTTAAAATGGAGCGTCCGGGACTGGTTGAACCCGGACAGATTGTTGATGTGACAGAGGGCGTTGTAGCTGCGTATTTTTATTATACGATTGAGCCGGCTGTGGCAATGAGCGCCAATTATCGTTCATGGCAGAGACTTAAGTCAGGACAGGGAAAGGTGATTGACGTAAAGCAGACACCGCAGGGGTATTATGTGGTGTGTGAATTTGATGAAGAGGATGTGGAATAAAGAGAAGGAAAAATCCACTGGAAAGAATTCAATATAAAAAGATCAGAGAATGATAAAAAATGTGATTATCAGACTCTGATCTTTTTATATTGTCATGTGTATGGAAGGAAACTACCGGTGGCAGACTCTGCAGATGCTGAATGATGGAAAAAACTGCTATATAATCCTGAACCAGGAACATAAACAGAGAAAATCTACAGTCCAAGAAGAGCAGGAAGTTCCCCGATTGCGCCAATCTGTCTTGGTGGATCCGGAATATCACCAAATCCATACGAAGCATAAATAAAAGGCACGTCTGCTTTCTGGCAGGCATCAAAATCACCTGAAGTATCTCCGACATAAACCACATCCTGCAGATGATTGCGCTCCATCAGAAGACGGATGGATTCATTTTTTGGAACCTGTGTCTGACCAAAGCATAAAAAATCTTTGATATATTTTTCGAGTCCCATCGTTTTTAGAAAAACTTCGATATATCCACACTGGCAGTTGCTGACGATATAAAGGTCGGTTTTCTGAGAAAGGCTTTCCAGTGTCTGCGCAACATCCGGGTAAAGAACACCGTGATCGGTTTCAAGCAGCCGATTTTCATAGTTAAAGCAAAGATAGCCGATTCGGTCACGTTCTTCTTTTGGGCAGGAAGGAAAGAGTGCAAGCGTGATTTCATCCATTGTTTTTCCAAAAAGTGACTTAAGCCTATCTGCTGTAAGTGAGAGGGAAAAATCTGTATTCTCCTCTATCGCCTGATTCCAGGATCTGGCAACTGCTTCGGTTGAGTCCCAGAGTGTGCCGTCTACGTCAAATATAATACCATCCATGATTCAATCTCCTGTATCTGAAAAATTATTTAACAGATTAAGGATAGCACAAGGTGGATATTCGGGCAATGATCTGTAAAATATTTTATCGAAAAGTTACAGGTGATGTCGAAAAAATGCGAATTAGTAAGAAAGAAGAAAAGAAGTGTAAGATAGTAGAAACAGAAAAAACAAAAGAAATAAATGGGGGAAAGAAATGGCTGAGGGGAAAATCAGGATCAAAGATATTGCAAAAATAGCCGGAGTGAGTGCAACAACTGTATCGAATGTGATCCATGGAAGAACGGAAAAAGTATCAAGAAAGACGAGAAAAAGGATAGAGGAGATCCTGGATGAACAGGAATATGCCCCAAGCATGGGAGCACGTATCCTTTCCGGAAAATCTTCCGGGATGATTGCTGTAGTTGTTGGAAAAAGGCAGGAATGGGAGCAGGAGAGTGAAAAATTAGAAGAAATACTGCGTGAGATCGAGAAGAGTCTGGATGAGAGGGAATACTATATGTTGCTGCATTTTGTAAAAACAGCAGAAGAATTTGTACGATATGCGGCGGTATGGAAACTGGATGGGGTTATCTGTATCTGGCTCAATGAAGAGGCGTGTACAAGAATCCGACAGATGTGTGCAGTTCCGGTGGCTGCGATATACAGAACAGACCGGATTTACGGAAAAGCCGGTGAGGAAGTCGCAAGGTTTCTGTTTAAAAGAGAGAAACAGAGAATCTGGTTTCTGGATGGAACGGAAGAGTACGGAAAAGTGGTATGGCAGGGAATGCAGAAAATATTTTCAAAAAAAGGCTGCTGTCTTGAAGAAGAACAATATCTGGAAATTCCAAAAGACAGGGATCTGCGGAGAATGTTCTATAAAATCCGGCTGGCAGGGCTTGCTTTATCCGCAGATATGCTCGTATTTGCATCTGCCGTACAGGGAGCAGAGGCTGTCGGTTATCTGCATGATCTGGAAATCAAGGTGCCGGAGGAAATTGAAGTGATGGCAGTCGGAAAAGAAGAAACAGCACTCATTTGCCGCCCGCAGCTGACAACAGTCGAATTTGACGAAAAACGATTTGTCCGGCAGGCAATTGAAGAATTATATGTCCAGATGATAAAAGGATATATTTTGACAAAATCCGGAAAAATCAGTGTGAAAACGATAATTAGAGGTTCCTGTAATTGATAAAATCGAATTAAAGTGATAAAATTTTAGAAAGCTACTTGACAAAGGTGGTGTCAATTGCTACAATAAAAAAACAGAACGCACTCTGTTTTGTAAAGTAAAGGAGTATGTTATGAGAAAACAAGCTTATTCAATTTTGGTTTATAACAATCCGGGACTATTAAGCCGTATGGCAGGATTGTTCAGCAGACGGGGGTACAATATTGAAAGTATTACCGCAGGTACAACTGCAGATCCGAGATTTACAAGGATCACGATCGTAGCAAGTGGAGATGAACAGATTCTTTCACAGATCGAGAAGCAGGTTCGCAAGATGGAAGATGTGATCGAGATTAAGCCGTTAAATGACAGCAATTCAGTATGCAGAGAACTGGTTATGATCAAGGTTCGTGCAAATGCATCTGAAAGAGCAGAACTTATTTCACTGGCAGATATTTTCCGTGCGAAGATCGTTGATGTTGAAAAAGACTGCTTGATGATTGAACTGACGGGAACCGAATCAAAGCTGAAAGCGTTTATGGAGCTTCTGGACGGATATGAGATCCTGGAGCTGGCAAGAACCGGTATTACCGGACTGAAGCGCGGAAGCGATGATGTGATCATGTTTGATTAAAGCAGAGAGACGTTTTGAAAAGAGCGACGAGCTCGAAAGCGGCACCTTCAGGGATGCAGCAGTAGTTACATAAGAAAGCTAGGGGCATGGAGCCTTTAACTCTATAGAATTCAATAAGTCATAGGAGGAAATTAAAAATGGCAGCAAGAATTTTTTATCAGGAAGACTGTAATTTATCAGTATTAGAAGGACAGACAATCGCTATCATCGGATATGGTAGCCAGGGACATGCACATGCACTGAACCTGAAAGATTCAGGATGCAATGTCATTATCGGTCTCTACGAAGGAAGCAAATCATGGGCAAAAGCAGAAGCTCAGGGATTTGAAGTATATACAGCAGCAGAAGCTGCAAAGAAAGCTGATATCATCATGATCCTTATCAACGATGAACTTCAGGCTGATATGTATAAGAAAGACATCGAACCAAACCTTGAGGAAGGTAACATGCTGATGTTCGCACACGGATTCAACATCCACTTCGGATGCATCACACCTCCGGCATACGTAGATGTAACAATGATCGCTCCAAAAGCACCAGGACATACAGTAAGAAGCGAATATCAGGCAGGAAAAGGAACACCATGTCTGATCGCAGTAGAACAGGATTACACAGGAAAAGCCTGGGACAGAGCACTTGCTTACGGTCTTGCAATCGGTGGAGCAAGAGCAGGACTTCTTGAAACAACATACAGAGTAGAGACAGAAACAGACCTCTTCGGAGAACAGGCTGTACTTTGCGGTGGTGTATGTGCCCTTATGCAGACAGGTTTCGAAACACTTTGCGAAGCAGGATACGATCCAAGAAACGCATACTTCGAATGCATCCATGAAATGAAACTTATCGTAGACCTGATCTACCAGAGCGGATTCGCCGGAATGAGATACTCAATCTCCAACACAGCAGAATACGGTGATTACATCACAGGACCAAAGATCATCACAGAAGATACAAAGAAAGCAATGAAGAAGATCCTCTCAGACATCCAGGACGGAACATTCGCAAAAGAATTCCTTCTCGACATGTCACCGGCAGGACGTCAGGTACACTTCAAAGCAATGAGAAAGAAAGCCGCAGAACATCCATCAGAAGTAGTAGGAGAAGAAATCAGAAAACTCTACAGCTGGAATGGTGAAGATAAACTGATCAATAACTAAGCGATAGGCAACAAGCCGGTCAGCTAAGCGGAAATAGAAGGAGTCCCGGAAAAACATGCTCGCATGCTTTTCCGGGACTCCTTCTATTTCTGATTAGTTAGTTGGCGCCGCCAACGGTCGAACAAGCTTTGCTTGTGAGACTCTGACCGGCTTGTATGTAAATCATTCGACCCACAAACTCACAAACACATCCAGCGGAATCGCGCCCCGCGCCAATTCCGCGTCCCCCAAAAACAGAAGTCCCGTCAAACCACCCATCCAGCCAAACCGCGCTCCCGCGCCAGTTTGGCGTCCCCTCTAAACAAAAGTCCCGTCAAACCAATAATTTTCATCTCCAGCATCTCACTTACCTAAGTCGAAAAAAATAAGATTATATTACTGTGAGCAGAGTGGATGAAGAATGGACAAAAGAAATTGTATGATATTATAAAAGACAGTTGTAAAACAGATTTTTCTGTCATTTTTTAGTGATATTATATAAATGAGGCGTAAAACTATAATAAAGTTGCTTGAATTACTGTTTTTAACATTTTTTGCATAAAACTACAATATTGCTCTTTACAAAACGATACGCTTACATTATATAAAATAAAAACCGTTTTCTATCACAAATGTTCAATGATATATTTTAAATTGATTTGTCAAAAAATAATAAAACAACAAAAAAGACTGAATATTATTCCTTGTATCAAGTAATATATTGATAATTATCCCATCTGTGATATAGTAAAGATAATAGGTGTCTTTATTGGAGAGGTGAATGAAATGAAAAATGATAAAAAAATGATATTTTTGAAGTTATTAAAGATGCACGAACGAACCCGATTCAACAAATAGAAACTATGGCCAGTGAACTGCATAAAACAGAACATATTTCTCCACTAGATGCTTGCAAATGCACTGGAAATTGTGGTGCTATGTAAATTATGCAAATATAAAGCGTATTAAAATGTAGATATTTAGTGCAAGTAAAGACACCTATCTTGTAAATTACGAATTTCAGTAAAGATATAATGAGAGGGATTAATTATGAGATTTAGTAGTTATAATATGGAAGGGAGAATTAAAAGTAAAACAAAATTTATAAATGAAGGAGTTGCTGAATGTTTTAATAGTGTAAAATATAATAATCATTATATGTTAAATAAGCATGACATAGATATTTTTGAAATATGGAATAATTATGATAGTTATGATAGAAATTATTCTAATTTTATTGCTTGCAAATTTTGCACTAAGTTGTTGGAACAAGGTGGAAAAGATAATTTCTTAAAACTTATTTATGAACAAACTATTTCGA
>OIBI01000739.1_pt1 | contig 12422 bp, 5 predicted proteins | sample 1580951 | NCBI WGS metagenome assembly OIBI01 (sample SAMEA3882516, study PRJEB24775) | human gut metagenome | biome: human-associated habitat; feature: intestine environment; material: feces | place: Netherlands | collected 2009/2010 | reverse complement strand
AGCCGCCGGAGCGGTGCTTGAGCCGTTAGGCGGGAATTGTGCGGTATTGCCTTAGAACCCCCGGTGCAGAAAATCAGCATCTTGCACGATTATTTGAAATATTTTTTGTGAATACTCTTGACAGAGCGTGGTTTATCCGCTATTATAATAAATGCGTGAGTTAAGGGGTCAAGTGCGGCCAAAATGGAAGCACAACCCCCGCAAAAAACTGCGCGGAATAATCAAGAAAGGAGAAAAGAAATGCCTACTTTTAACCAGCTCGTACGCAAAGGCCGTGAGGTCCTGGTAACCAAGAGCACTGCTCCTGCCCTTCAGAAGAGCTACAACTCTCAGAAGAAGCAGTACACCACCATGAACAGCCCCCAGAAGCGTGGTGTTTGCACCGCTGTTCGTACCATGACCCCCAAAAAGCCCAACTCTGCTCTGCGTAAAGTTGCCCGTGTCCGCCTGACGAATGGTATCGAGGTCACCTCCTACATTCCTGGTATCGGCCATAACCTGCAGGAGCACAGCGTTGTCCTGATCCGTGGCGGTCGTGTTAAGGACCTGCCCGGTGTCCGTTACCACATCATCCGTGGTACTCTGGATACTCAGGGTGTTGCAAACCGTAACCAGGCTCGCAGCAAATACGGCGCAAAGCGTCCCAAGGCCGGTGCCAAGAAGTAAGGAAACATCTTTTCGCCATAAAATGGTCAGCTGACCCTTTTGTGGCATAACGGGAGTTTTCTTTAACTTTCGAGTACCGATGATATCATTAATGTGAAGGAGGGAAGAAAGATGCCCAGAAGAGGTAAAATCGCAAAGCGCGAAGTTCTGGCTGATCCTATTTACAATTCCAAGCTCGTCACCCGTCTGGTCAACAGCATCATGCTGGATGGCAAGAAGGGCGTCGCTCAGAAGATCGTTTACGAAGCTTTTGAGACTGTCAAAGAGAAGACCGGCAACGATCCTCTCGAAATGTTCGAGAAGGCCATGGAAAACATCATGCCCAGCCTCGAAGTTAAGGCCCGCCGTGTCGGCGGCTCCACCTACCAGGTTCCCCTGGAGGTCAGCCCCGCCCGCCGCGAGACCCTCGGCCTGCGCTGGCTGACTCTGTACAGCCGCAGCCGTGGTGAAAAGACCATGTCCGCTCGCCTGGCCGCCGAGATCATCGACGCTACCAACAACGTTGGCGGCGCTGTCAAGAAGCGCGAAGATACCCACAAGATGGCAGAAGCCAACAAGGCTTTCGCGCATTACCGTTATTGATCTGCTTACTGAGGAGGTTTAAGCCATGGCAACGCCGAGAGACGTATCCCTGCAAATGACCCGAAATATCGGTATCATGGCCCACATCGACGCAGGCAAGACCACCACCACCGAGCGCATTCTGTACTACACCGGTATTAACCATAAGATCGGCGAAGTTCATGACGGCGCTGCTACGATGGACTGGATGGAGCAGGAACAGGAACGTGGTATTACCATCACTTCCGCTGCAACCACCTGCTACTGGAGCCACACCGAGACCCAGCACGATCCGGCTCTGTTCAAAAAGAACCGTCATCGTATCAACATCATCGACACCCCGGGCCACGTTGACTTTACTGTTGAAGTTCAGCGTTCTCTGCGTGTTCTGGACGGTTCTGTTACCGTTCTGGCCGCAAAGGGTGGCGTTGAGCCTCAGTCTGAAACCGTTTGGCGCCAGGCTGACGAGTACAAGGTTCCCCGCATGGTTTACGTCAACAAGATGGATACCATGGGTGCTGACTTCTTCCGCTGCGTACAGATGATGCATGATCGTCTGCATGCCAACGGTGTGCCTATCCAGCTGCCTGTCGGCCAGGAAGACACTTTCCGCGGCATCATCGATCTGATCGACATGAACGCCGATATCTACTATGATGATATGGGCAATGATGTGCGCGTTGAGGAAATTCCTGAAGACCTGAAAGAACAGGCTCAGGAATATCATGACAAGCTGATCGAAGCTGTTGCTGAGACCGACGAAGAGCTGATGATGAAGTACCTGGACGGCGAAGAGCTGACCAAGGGAGAAATCAAGGCTGCTCTGCGTAAGGCTACTATTTCCAACGAGATCGTTCCTGTTGTCTGCGGCTCTTCTTACAAGAACCGTGGCGTTCAGAAACTGTTGGATGCAATCGTTGATTATATGCCTGCTCCGACCGACGTTGCGGCCATCAAGGGCACCAACCCGGAGACTGGCGAGGAAGAAGATCGCACTTCTTCCGATGATCAGCCGTTCTCTGCACTGGCATTCAAGATTATGACTGACCCGTATGTCGGTAAGCTGTGCTTCTTCCGCGTGTACTCTGGTACCGTTGAGGCTGGCACCACTGTTTACAACTCTGTTAAGGATCAGGACGAGCGTATCGGCCGTATCCTGCAGATGCATGCAAACAACCGTAAGGATATCGACATCTGCTACGCTGGCGATATCGCCGCTGCTGTTGGTCTGAAGAACACCACCACTGGTGATACCCTGTGCGATGAGAAGCATCCCATCATCCTCGAGTCCATGAACTTCCCCGAGCCGGTTATCCGCGTTGCCATCGAGCCCAAGACCAAGGCTGGCAGCGAAAAGATGGGTATTGCCCTGTCTAAGCTGGCTGAAGAGGACCCGACTTTCCGTACCTGGACCGATGAAGAAACCGGTCAGACCATCATCGCCGGCATGGGCGAGCTCCACCTGGAAATCATCGTGGACCGTCTGCTCCGCGAGTTTAAGGTCGAAGCTAACGTTGGCGCACCTCAGGTTGCCTACCGTGAAACCATCCGCAAGGATGCTAACCAGGAAACCAAGTACGCACGTCAGTCCGGTGGTAAGGGCCAGTATGGTCACGTTAAGATCAAGATTGAGCCCAACCCGGGTAAGGGTTATGAGTTTGTCAACGGTATTGTTGGCGGCGCTATCCCGAAGGAATACATCCCCGCTGTTGACAACGGTATCCAGGGCGCGATGAAGTCCGGCATTCTGGCTGGCTATCCCGTCGTGGATGTCAAGGTCACTCTGTGGGACGGCTCCTATCATGAAGTTGACTCCTCTGAAATGGCGTTCTCCATCGCCGGTTCCATGGCATTCAAGGATGCTATGAAGAAGGCTGACCCCGTCATTATGGAGCCCATCATGAAGGTTGACGTTGTTGTTCCTGACGAGTATATGGGCAACGTCATTGGCGACTTGAACAGCCGCCGCGGCGCGATCCAGAACCAGGAATCCACCGATGGCACTGCCCGTGTCACCGCTATGGTTCCTCTGTCCGAGATGTTCGGTTACGCTACTGACCTGCGTTCCAAGACCCAGGGCCGTGGCCAGTACTCCATGGAGCCGGCTGATTACCAGCAGGTTCCCAAGAGTGTTGCAGATAAGATCATGACCGAGCGCAATAAGGGCTGATTCTGCACAAATTCGCGCAAAATACTTGATTTTTCTTGAAAAATCTAGTATGATAGCCTTATAACAGGCTATTTTATCTGTTTGAATTAAAGGAGGATACTTCCAATGGCTGAAAAGGAAAAATTTGACCGCTCTTTGGAGCATGTCAACATCGGTACCATCGGTCACGTTGACCACGGCAAGACCACTCTGACTGCCGCTATCACCAAGGTTCTGGCTCTGAAGGGCGACGCCGATTTCATGGATTACTCCAGCATCGATAAGGCTCCTGAAGAGAAGGCTCGTGGTATCACGATCAACACCGCTCATGTTGAGTACCACACCGCGAAGCGTCACTATGCCCACGTTGACTGCCCGGGCCATGCTGACTACATCAAGAACATGATCACCGGTGCTGCTCAGATGGACGGCGCTATCCTGGTTGTTGCTGCAACCGATGGCCCGATGCCGCAGACCCGTGAGCACATCCTGCTGGCTCGTCAGGTTGGCGTGCCCAAGATCGTTGTGTTCCTGAACAAGTGCGATATGGTTGACGACGAAGAGCTGCTCGACCTGGTCGAAATGGAAGTTCGCGAACTGCTGGACAGCCAGGATTTCGATGGCGACAACACCCCGATCATTCGTGGTTCCGCTCTGAAGGCTCTGGAGAGCACTTCCAAGGATCCCGATGCTCCGGAATACAAGTGCATTTGGGAGCTGATGGACGCTGTTGACAGCTACATCCCGACCCCGGACCGTGCTGCTGATAAGCCGTTCCTGATGCCCGTTGAGGACGTTATGACCATCTCCGGCCGTGGCACCGTTGCTACCGGTCGTGTTGAGCGTGGTACTGCTCATGTTGGCGATCAGATGGAAATCGTTGGTCTGAAGGAAGAGAAGCTGACCACCACCATCACTGGTCTGGAAATGTTCCGCAAGAGCCTCGAGTTCGCTCAGGCTGGCGACAACATCGGCGCTCTGCTGCGTGGTATTGACCGTGACCAGATCGAGCGTGGCCAGGTTCTGGCTGTTCCCGGCTCTGTTCATCCCCACACCACTTTCGATGGCCATGTTTACGTCCTGAAGAAGGAAGAAGGCGGCCGTCATACCCCGTTCTTCAACAACTATCGTCCTCAGTTCTACTTCCGTACCACCGACGTTACCGGCATCATCACCCTGCCCGAAGGCACTGAGATGTGCATGCCCGGCGACAACGTTGATATGCACGTTGAGCTGATCACCCCGGTTGCCATGGAAGAAGGCATGCGTTTCGCTATCCGCGAAGGCGGCCACACTGTTGGTTCCGGCGTTGTTTCCAAGATCGAGAAGTAATTTTCGGCTTGTGATATAGCTTTCAAGGCTCCTGCTGTTAAGGCAGGGGCCTTTTTGTTGTGTACGACTTATGGGGCGGGGAGGGGGCAAAGGCCGGGTGTGGAAGACCAAGGAAGGCATCATGAAAACATCAGGAATTGTAGATAGGGGAGAGGACACCATTCGGAACTTTGAAAAAGTGGAGCAGGAGGGGGCACCCACACCGCCCTACCTTGGGAATGTGTATTTCAGGTCGCGTTTAAAGGGCAAGGGTTGATCTATCCCTAAGTTTTCGGAACGGTCAGGAACGCTCTCTACAGTACAATTTATAATGGGCAATTCTCAACCTCCAATTTTCCCTTCAAGTTTCCTCCAATCTCTGCCAAATCTCTCAGCAACAAGCCAAACCGAAATGGCAAAAAATGCGCGATCGCAATACCGGGTGATTGTATTAAGAGATTGCAAAGAACATTATCGGGGTAAATGTTTAATCATTTGATAAAAGCAGGAATAAACCATTCAAAAATGTTAATAAATACCGCCAAAGGGTCACCGCACCGCAGCGCAAATAATGTGCGAAAACAGGTTTCAGTTGATTCAAGGACAAAAATTTACATAGAAACCGCTCTAATGAACTATGCAAATTCTGGCAACTGTGATATAATGTATATACCTAGATGTGTCGGAAAGGTTATCATTTGCGGGATCAAGGCATGCAGCCGGTACAACGTTTTGTCAGCCGCTGTGCCGGGGCCAAAAGCCCCAAAAGCAGGCCGCAGCCCGGCAAGGGATCGCCAGACCGAGGGGAGCACAACCAGGCGTTTTGCAATCAACACCTGCAAAGTGCCGCACATCTGCCGTACCACTTTTCACACAAAAGGGGAAAGTAGTAACACTTAAGGGAGGATAAAACTATGAAGAAAAACCTTCAGCGTTTTGGTGCATCCGTGCTGGCAGCAGCCATGGTTGCCCAGAGCGTGGCGCTTCCCGCAGCAGCCGAAACTACCAAGATTGATTCTTCGGTAGCGCAGTCTGTTGCAGCTAGCGCAGCAAGCGCGGCCAGCGCTGTGCAGTCCCTGCCCAAGTTCACCAGCACCGCAGACCTGATCAAGCAGACAGCCCAAACGCTGGCTGCCCAGGGCGAAGTGCATGAACTGGAGCAGGACGATGCCAAGCTGGAAGCGACTGCACAGAGCAAGGCGGGCATGAGCCTTGCAGCGTTGGAAAATGCACTGGCCGATGCCATGTACGCCAACGCCGCAGCCGGCAAGATCAACACTGAAGCCTATGGCCTGAACAAGGACGAGATGGCATCGGTGATGGCTGCCACCATCAAAACGTATCATCTGTCCAGCGCCGTTACCGACCTGGGCTATGAGACGAACGCCGCAGGCGTTGTGACCGCCGTTACCTTTACCGGCAGCTCCGGCATGACCTCTGCGATGGAGTCCATGACCAACAGCGATGATGAAGTGATTGCGCAGCAGGCTGACAGCTACGCACAGGCTTACGTTGCTGAAAACTCCGATACCTTTGCTGCCAGCGCCGCTGCAGACGGCCATACCTATGGCGAGCCGAAATGGTACTGGAATGACACCAACCCGGAGGATGGCCACACCCATACCTGGAAGGAAACCCCCGATGGTTACTGGACCAAGACCGATGACGGCTGGGCTTACACCGCTGTGTATACCTGTGAAAAGGGCGATGCCTACCAGAAGGTAGAAGGCACCGTAACCAAGGATACCACCGAGGCAAAGCCCGGCGTTGCCGGCAAGACCGTTTACTCTGCCAGCGTGCCCGCTGACAAGAGCCCGGTTAAGAAGGAATACAAGGAACCCACCACCCGCACCGACGACATTGCCGCCCTGCCCTGCCAGAGCCATGCCGTGCCGAAGGATGCAGATGGCAACTTTGTTGCTACCTTCAACTGGGAAATGAAGAAGGTCGAGGGCAAGCTGGCCGATGACTTCAGCAACGCCCAGCTGTTCTATGACAGCGAAACCGGCAAAATTTCTGCCGGCGCTCCCGTTACCATTGACTGGGAATGCACCAGCGTCACCTTCAAGTGCGCTGTCTGCGGCGAAGAAATCAAAACCAAGCCGATGCAGACCATGCCGGTCAGTGTTGTGGTAGACCAGAATGACAATTCTGTCTACATCAACGTGGGCGGCACCCCGACCCTGGATACCACCTCCGGCGGCACCGGCGTTACCCTGGTGTCCGCAATGGACGGCGGCAGCTGGTACGATATGCAGAACAACCCGGTTGACGCAAGCAAGGTGAACTTCACCTATCAGAGCGGCGACAACAAGGGCAAGAACAGCCTGCTGCTGTACGACAGCCAGAAGACTGCCGTGTATGTGGATGACCAGGGCAACCAGGTCACCAATACTTACGATGTCTCGACTGCGCAGATGAACTACTACTACTTCCAGCTGTCGCAGTTCAACCAGGACGAAGCAGAGTACTTCGGCGTGGTTGCCCCGTTCTGGACCTCCAAGGGCGTTCAGAAGCAGGGCGAGGATGGCAGCATCACCGGCACCATGGGCGCAATCAAGGTATTGTGCAGCATTGATCCGAACGATGATGTCCCGCCGACCACCATGGCATTCATGCTGAACATGCTGCCGCAGGCGTTCATGTCTTACGTCATGAACTATGGCGAAGCTCTGAAAGCTATCCGTGATGCAGGCCTGGCACAGGTTGCCAAGCTGGGTGACAGCGCTGACTATGTCACCAAGCTGCTGATCCTGCACGACTGGATCTCCCAGGTTGCAGAATTCGATATGGGCTCCATGGGCGATATCACCGGCGGCGGCAACAACGACCCCATCCAGATGACTGCTTTCGGCGCCCTGCTGGGCGGCGGGATCGGCGCTAAGGGTGTTGAGTATGGCTGCATCTGCCTGGGCTATGCATCTGCATTTAACTACATGGTCCAGAATTTGCCTGACAACAAGAGCATCTATAAAAATGATGACGGCAGCTGGAAGACCCCCGATGAAGTAGGCGATAACGCTGTTGTTGACTTTGCCCAGATCCTGTATTACTGCGATACTTCTGATACCAGTGTTGCCGGTAATGCGTTCGGCGGCGGCATGTTCAACAACGTCCACTACTTCAACGCAGTCAAGGTCAACAAGCTGCAGGGCGACAGCAACTCTGCTACGATGACCACCGGCGAAGCCAACAAGAACTGGTACTATGTTGACGTCTGCTATGACGACGTGAACACCGAGTGCATGGCCCAGACCCGCGTTGAGAACGCAGGCGACATGCGCCATGTCAACTTCCTGGTTTCTCCCTCCGGTCTGGAAGGCCGTTACAGCAAGTACTATGATTACATTGACTCGCTGTACGATGGCTACACCTACACCAAGAACAAGAATCCCGATGTGGATGATGACGGCAATGTTGTGTTGAACAACGGCAAGCCGCATTACTCTTACACCAAGGCGGAGAACAAGAACGAGACCCGTTACACCGATACCTGCTACGAGGATACTTGGTTCACCTCTATCTGCAGCCCCATCTACTTCGACAATAATTACTTCTATTACGTTGATACCACGACCAACCAGAACCTGTATAACAACATGCGCCGCCAGCAGTCCGAGAACGGCAACAACGGCAGCTCTGGTTCCGGCAGCTCTGGTAACAACTCCCAGATGCAGCAGTTCATGAAGAAGATGCAGAACCAGGGCCCCGATACTCTGGAAGCACGTCCGCGTAATGCGAACTACTATATCCGCAAAGAGGATTCCAGCAGCAGCAGGCCCGGCGGCTTCAGCATGAGCAGCTTTACCAAGACGGATGACCCGTTTGATATCATCCTGATGTACTACAACGATCTGAAGGAAACCAGCAGCAACTTCAATGATGACGACAGCAATGCCAAGGTTCTGGCCGAAGCTGGCACCATCTATAAGATCGATACCAGTGCAAAAGATAAGCATGCCAAGGTTGAAAACAACCTGAACACCGAGTGCCTGGCAGACGCTGCTGCAAAGCGGATCTACCCCGCACTGGTACACTCTACCGCACTGTATGATGGCAAGCTGTACTTCAACGTCAACAACGCCATCTACCGTATGGACCCGACCACCGGCGCAGTGGAAGAAGTGAAGGAATACAACACCGTCTATGGCGGCATTAAGCTGACCAAGGATAAGGACGGCAACATGGTTCCCGATACCCACTTTCCCGGCATGAGCATGGTTATCATGGATAGCGCCCAGGATACCAGCAGTGTGAAGTATCTGAACACCTTCATGAACCATCCTCTGGCTGGCCTGACCCTGCGTGACAGCTACAGCTTTGCTACCACCACCCAGCAGGGCCAGACTGTGATCACCGGCATCAACACCACCAAGGATCAGCTGGTCGTTTCTGTCGGCACCAACCTGTCCAACACCTATAAGGAACTGGTGGACGGCAAGGCAGAAGTCAAGACCGATGCTTCCGGCACTTCTTATGCAAACCGTAAGAGCTACAAGACCGAGTCCTGGAACTACAACCCGAGTTACAACCAGAACATGGGCAGCTCTGACGAGAAGAACAAGAACGAAGAGTTCATGTGGTGCGCGAACCTGGTTGAAACCATGCCGATGTCCGACATGGTCAGCGACCTGAAGAGCGGCGCAACCACCAATGTTTCCGTTGAAGCATGGTGCGATACCCCCGCTTACACCCAGGACCGCACCACCAAGTACGGCCTGACCAAGGGTGAAAAGAAGTACGCTGACGGCGCACTGCCCAAGGGCCATACCTGGGCTCTGGACGAGCTGGAAACCAAGTCCGTTGGCAACAATGTGTACCTGTGCTCTGATTGCCATACCGCAACCGAAAGCACCCCCCACACCGTTACCCTGCCCGATGCAGTTGCAGGCGTTACCCTGACCCTGGGCACCACCAGCAACACCTACATCAAGGACGATACCGTTACCCTGACCGTAGAAAAGGAAGGCACCGATATCGTTACCGTTACCGCAAAGAACGGCGATACCGATGTTGCTCTGACTGAAGTTCAGGAAGCAGCGCAGGACGAAGCCGCAGCCCAGGCTACCACCGAAAAGGCTAAGACGGTTTACACCTTCACCATGCCGGACGGCGATGTGACCATCAGCGTTACCAAAGCCGCTAAGACCTATGCGGTCAAGGTGGCCGATGCTAACAAGGATACGTTGAAGATCACCAGCCCCGAAGCTGACCTGGATAAGGTTGCTGAGGGCACCAGCGTTACCGTTGTGGCTACCCCGAAGGATGGCTATACCCTGACGGCTGACGGTGTGGTGGTTACTTACGGCGACAATCAGACCCTGAAAGCAACTCCTGACACAGAAAAGGCCAACACTTACACCTTTGCAATGCCCGCTGGCGATGCAACTGTCAGCGCAGCGTTTGAAGAGGTTAAGAAGTATAACGTTACTGTGGCGGGTACTGTTGAAAACGGCACTGTGGGCGTAGAGCCGAAAACCGCAGCTGCGAAGGCTGTTGTTACTGTTACCGTTACCCCGAATACCAACTTTAAGTACACGGACGGCAGCCTGAAAGCTACTTATACGGATGGCGGAACGAAGAAAGAAATTAACGACTTTAAGGCAGTAGACGGTAAGGAAAACACCTACACCTTCGAGATGCCCGCTGCCGATGTTACCGTTAGCGCTGCGTTTGAGAAAATTGCGACCGAGACTTACACAGTAACTGTTGACAAGGGCGGCGACGGCAAAGTTACGGTCAATGGACAGGAAACTGAAAAGCTTGAGGGTCTGAAGTCTGGTGATCCTGTTACACTGAAGATTGACCCGATAGATACGGATACTTTGCTGACTAAGCTGGCAGGTGTAACGGTTACATCTGGCAAAGTTGAGGTCTCCACCACAAAGGTAGATGAAAATACCTATACTTTCACAATGCCGGACGGCAATGTAAATGTCAGCGTACAGTTTACGACTGTTGAGTACAGCATTGTAACTACGGCAGACCCGGCTGAAGGTGGCACGATTACTGTTACAGTTAATGGCAAATCTGAATTGAAACGTGCACCGAAGGATGCAGAAATGGCTGTAACGGTTACGCCGAATACGGGCTATGAACTGGAGCTGGCTCGCCATGGTCAGACCAGTATCACGGATAAAGTCAAAGATGGTGGTACGTATACAGTTGTCATGAGCGATTGTAACTTTGAAATCATTGCAGAATTCAAGAAGATTGAAACCACTGAACCCACCAACCCCAGCGAAGAACCTCAGGCTATTGAAGCCGAGGAACGCACCGTTCATGGTGCCGCTGAAAAGACCACCATTACCGCAATGGCTGTCTTTACCTGCACCGATAAGAACTGCGCAAGCGCACAGTTCGTGGATGCAACGGTAAAGCAGACCAGCGGCGTTACCACCGCTGCTGTCAACTTCAACGGCAAGGACTACACCGCCAAGTACGGCGAGAAGAACGGCTGGGTTGAAGAAAACGGCAAGAAGTACTGGTACGAAAAGGGCGTGAAGCAGGGTACCACCGGCCGCGGCAAAGAGATCTATGATCCCGATTCCGACGCTTGGTACTGGCTGGATGCTGTCCAGGGCGGCGCAATGACCGTCAGCAAGGACGTTTACCAGGAATCCGCCGCCGGCCAGTGGGCTGATAAGCCCGATGGCACCGGCAAGTGGGTCCGTTACGATGAGAACGGCCACATGGTCAAGGGCTGGCAGACGACCGATAAGGGCACCTACTACTTTGACCTGATCACCGGCGCTATGGCTAAGGGCGCAGGCGATATTGACGGTGTACCTTGCGCATTTGACGAGTACACCGGTATCGCTCTGGACGGCCAGTGGCTGACCATCAAAGGCGCTGACTTCTGGTACGAAAAGGGCGTTCGCCAGGGCCTGGATGGCCGCGGCAAGGAAATCTACGACCCGGCTTCCGACGCTTGGTACTGGCTGGATGCCGTTGACCAGGGCAAGAAAGCCACCAGCAAGGATGTCTATCAGGAATCCGAAGCTGGCCAGTGGGCTGACCGCGCCGATGGTACCGGCAAGTGGGTCCGTTACGATGCACAGGGCCACATGATCAAGGGCTGGAGCGCTGACAAGCGTTACTATTTCGACCCGATCTATGGCACCATGGCTAAGGGCGATGCAGTCATCGATGGCCGCACTTATCATTTCGATAAGAACACCGGCGTTCTGCAGTAATCCCACAGCCTGAACAATGAGCTGTAACCCAGCCCATTAACCCCTAAATAGAAATGCCGCAGCAGACGTAACAGTCTGCTGCGGCATTTTTGTATTTGTGGGCATAGGTTCGGTGAAATATTTGCCAGGCCAGTAGGGCGGGGGACCCCACCCCGCCGAAATACTGGGAACAATACACAATTAAAAAATTGCAATATACCTTGCTATGCCGTAGGGGGCGGCGTCCCCGACGCCCCGGAGGAGCGTATAAATTACAGGCCTTTTGTTGGTAACTGTACGGTAGGGCGGCCAGCCCATTGGCCGCCGGATGAGCCCAGTCACAAATCTCATTTATCAGGCTCTGCGCGAGGAACCACCCCTCACCGGCTTTCGCCGGAGCTCCCCTCTAAGGGGAGCCAGTATCTTACCCCATGATTGTGGTGGCTCCCCTGGAGGGGAGCTGGACGCGAAGCGGCCTGAGGGGTGGTTCCTTGCCGCAAACCTAAGGCAATACCGCACAATTCCCGCCTGACGGCTTAAGCACCGCTCCGGCGGCTGCG
>OIBI01000725.1_pt1 | contig 12685 bp, 8 predicted proteins | sample 1580951 | NCBI WGS metagenome assembly OIBI01 (sample SAMEA3882516, study PRJEB24775) | human gut metagenome | biome: human-associated habitat; feature: intestine environment; material: feces | place: Netherlands | collected 2009/2010 | reverse complement strand
GGATTGTGGGAGTGCAAAGCACGGAACAATCCGTATAATCATAGTTGGGGACTTTTGACACCCACATCATACTCTTTTTTCGTCTTCCATGCCTGATACTGATCCCGCACTTCTTTTACCAGCTCTTCACTTCCGGCTTCCCGGAGCTCTTTTCGAAATTCTTCCAGGTAAGTATCGACATCTTTGCCGTCGTCTCCAAGCCCGATATTCAGGTTCTTTTTGTAACGAGATACGATCTCTTTCAGTTTCTGGATATCCACCGTGATCTTGCTCTCATCCAGCCAGAATCCATACGCCGGTGAAATATTTGCGGAAGCGATAAAGGTTTTAAAATCTCCCTCCAGATCATCGGACATGCCGCTCCAGATACCGGCTTTTGGCGTATTGAACTGCCATTTCGTGGAACAGAAATATCCGACGTTGCTGCTGTTGATGCCGGACGGGAATGCAAAACTTCCATCTTCCTGCACTTCGTAGTGCATCCCCTCCACACCGTACAGGATCGTGTTCAGCACATCTTCATCCGAATACAGAAGACCTAGCACTTTGACGGCCTCTTCTGGATACTTTGTCTCCGAAAAAATGCTCCAGACAGTCACCCAGTCATCCTCGGTATCCAGAACCGGCCGATTGTCAAATGGGATAATAATGACTTTGTCTCCGTAGAGGCTCTCTTCGTACTGCATCTCATCTGGTTTGATGACAAATTCTGCGGCAAATGCATCCCCGGCGATCACCTGTGACTGTCCTGATTCAATGTTTGTGATCACATCTTTTGCCAGATAGCCCTTCTCCTGCCAGCGTTTTGCCAACTCCACCCGTTTTGTGTAGGCATCGCTCTCGTAAATATTGCAGACGGTATCATCCGTTCCTTCATATAATATACCTGCCAGACATCCGTCCAGTGTATCGGCGATCGGGGAACGCTCGACCACGGCATTTCCCCTTTTTTCCAATGCCCACGGCACAACATCCGGGCGTTCTTTCTTTATGATGTCAAGCAGCGGCTCCAGATCTTCCGGTTTATGGATATTGGAAATGTCCATATGATACTTCTCCACATAGGCGCGGTTCAGGATCACGCCGTTCGTATGGATATCACTTAACGGCTTTGGGATCCCATAAACGCCTTCTCTTTCATCCTCCGGCAGATCTGTTTTCTCATCCAGCACTTCCTGCAGGGCGAGTGCCTCTGCCATATACGGCTCCATATCCAGCAGCAGGTTTTTCTGACGGTAGTTTTCAAACTGATTGAAATAAATGTTGAGGATATCCACACCGAGCTGCCTGTTTTTATAATAACTGTTTCCCTGGCTGCTGTTCAGTCCGGTCCAGACAAGCCGGGCACGCACGCCGATCTTTTCTTCCGTCAGATCTCCAAGCGTCTGATTGACTTCCGAAAGGTTTTTGCTCAGTCCGGTTCTCGCCGAAATACCGATGTTGATGGTCGGGATGGAATCTGCACTTTCGCTTTCCGGCTGCTGTTTTTCACATCCGGACAGCACAAAAAGTATTACAGCAAGAAACGCTATCATATAAAAACATCTTTTTTCGGACATTCTTTCGTGAATTTTCATAATTTTTTCTTCCTTTCTAAGGGTAAATACGGTAAAATAAGACCATTGGAGGTCTTTATGAAAAAACATAAAAGCTTATTTTTCAAATCTGCCACAAAGAAACGGCTGCTCTGGGTTTATCTGGTCACCAGCATCCCTCTGCTTGTCTGTATTCTGCTCGGAAGCGAGTACGGCAAACGTCTTCTGCGGCAGCAAAGTATACAGTACAATCATAACACGCTTTCTCTGCAGCTGGCAACTGTGGATACTTCGCTTGACCATATTTCGAACTATCTGGCTTCGTTTCTTCTGGATGAGAACAACTACCACGGACTGCAAAGCGGGGAGGATGCTCCGGATGAGCAGCGTGCGATCCTTGCCGATTTTACGGATTACCTAGACACGTACACCAGCACTGCCAGCCTGTTTTTCTATATTCCGGATCAGGATATCCTGATCTTTCAGAGTGCAAACTATGATTCTTATCCGGAACGCATGGAGATGCGGCAATACATCCGCCAGGCCTGTCTTTCTCGTACGTTTCCGGTCACAAAACCGCAGATCAGCGGCTGGACCTTCCTGCGTATGACGCAGAAAAGTTATCTTATAGATCTGATGGAATACAAAAATGTCTACGTCGGTGCTTTTGCATCCAGCGAATACGTGTTTGAAGATTTCAGGGATCTGACTACCAGCACGCATGGTGCCCTGATTCTCTCCAACCAGGATGCCGGGGAAGATTTCCTTTACGGTGCAAAGGAGCTGGACCGCAGTCGTTGCGTGAAGATCCCGGTTGATTCTGCCAGAAACCATTACCGGATCATCCTCTATATCCCGACTGCTTACGTACTGGGAGCTTTCTCCTGGTTCCAGTATGCGATCCTGATCATCGCACTTGTCAGTTTTTCGTTTGTTACGGCAATGCTGATCATCACCTGGCGACAGATGGTTTCTCCGGTGCTTCGAATCATCAAAGCAATGGAGGCTGTCGAACAGGGAGATTTCGACAGCCATCTGCCGATCCCGGATACTCATGATGAATTTGCAGAGCTGACGGAAACCTTTAACTATATGATCGGGCAGATTCATGATCTGAAACTGCAGATCTACGAAGAGAAGCTGAACCAGGCTTACGCCGAACTTCAGTACCTGACCTTACAGATCAAGCCGCATTTCTTTTTGAACTGCCTGAACCTGATCTACAGTCTTGGGCTGAGTGGCCGCTCTGAGCTAGTCGTGGATTTTTCCTCTACTCTGATGAAGTATTTCCGCTACCTTTTCAAAAGTTCCGACAGCATGGTCGTCCTCTCTGAAGAGCTGAAACATGTGCAGAATTATCTGCACATCCAGCAGATCCGCTTCCAGAATGATCTTGATACTGATTTTAAGATCGATCCGCAGGCAGAAAAAATGCAGATTCCGGTGCTGACTTTGCATACTTTCGTAGAGAATATTTTCAAACATGGCTGTTCCGACTCTGCAAAGATGCAGATCATCATCCATGCCGCACCGGTCATAAAAGACGGGAAACTTTATCTTTCTCTTTGCATTGAAGACAATGGAATCGGATTTTCCAAAGAATCCCTGGAGAAGCTCTCCAAACCGGAAGTTCCTTCTCAAAAGACCGGTGAAAAGCACATCGGCATCCGCAATGTAAGACAGAGACTTTCTTATATATATGGAAGCAATTATGTTTTACGTTTTGAAAACCGCTCACAGGGCGGAGCAAAGATCAACCTGCTTTTACCGCAGAATGGCAAATTTCATGTAAGTTCAGCCTGAAACCAAAAGGCAAACGGAAATATTTGTTACTCACCATTTATAAAAGTTGGAGTCTTCTCCAACTATGAGAAATCAGATTGGAGTGTAATCTTATGAATTTACTTCTTGTAGACGATGAAGCCTTTGCCCTTGAGGCACTGGAACATGCAATCAACTGGAAATCTCTTGGAATTGATCAGGTCTTTACCTGTGGTAATATCAAAGCTGCCAGACAAATCTGTCAGGAATCGGATATCCAGATCATGATCTGTGATATTGAGATGCCAAACGGAACCGGGCTTGACCTCGCAAAATGGCTGTCAGAGAACTATCCTGACCTTCTGATCCTGTTCCTGACCTGTCATTCTGACTTTTCTTTTGCAAAAGAGGCCATCTCCTACCATGCATTTGCCTATCTCTTAAAACCGTTTGATATCGAAGAAATCAGCCAGGCAGTAAAAGAAGCCGTCCAGCAGTCCAGAAACCGTCAGAAACTGAACCGCTCGCTCTTTGCCTCCCAGCCGCCGGAACGTCTGCTCGCTTCGGAGCACTTCTGGCTGCAGCTGGTCAGCGGTTCCTATCAGAACAGCGATGCCGACTATATTCTCTGGGATGCCTCCAGAAACAGCGTCTTTTTTGATAAGGATGCTCACTATGTTCCCTGTCTGTTTTACATCAGCTCGCTTCCGTCTGAAAATACGGATCTTGGCGTGCTCTCTTACTGTGTGAAAAATGCCCTGAACGAATTTTTTGTCGAAGATCCGGGCTGGCCTCCGGCAATCGAGCCAAAGCCTTGCTTTTTCCTGTCTTTTGTATCTCCGGATCTCTTTCTTGACCGGGAAGCCTTTGACAAACACTGCAGTGATCTGATTCAGTTTTTTCGTCAGAAATTCGGTGCATCCCTGCAGATCCTGACCGGTGAGGAGGGCGATTACCTGACGCTGCAAAAGCAGGCGGATCTGCTTCTTGTGCAGGCTTCTTCTGCCACAGAAAGCCTTGGTGATGGAGATGATACAGAAAAATCTGCCATGATCGTCAAAAAGATCTTTGAACTGGTGAAAGAAAACAAGGCGATCACGCGTGAAGAGCTTGCCAGCCAGGTATTTTTAAGCCCGGATTACATGGCAAAAATTTTCAAAAAAGAGACCGGCAAGCGGATCAGTGATTATTTATCGGAAGTGCGACTACAGGAGGCAAAATGTCTTCTGACCGACACTACAAGAAGCATCAGCGACATTGCCTCCTCGCTTTCGTACTCCAATTTTTCCGGCTTTTCCCGGATGTTTAAAAGCGAAACCGGGCTTTCTCCGGCAGAATACCGCAAAAAGCACCGCAAAGCACTCTGATTTTTCTGTATATCATACCTTTTATAATCTTTTCAGGCAGGCTGCTTCCAGCCTGCCAAGCAGTGCATATAAAAGCATGGCGATCACGCAGAGGATCACGATCGACATCAGCACCCAGTCCAGTTTAAACACCTGGGAGCCGTAGATGATTAAATAGCCAAGTCCTCTTCTCGCCCCGATAAATTCCCCGATCACGACACCGACCAGACACAGTCCGATGTTGACTTTCATAATGCTTAAGATGTTCGGCACCGTTCCAGGTAGCACGACTTTCAGAAGCGTATCTTTTTTTGTTCCTCCAAGTGTATAGATCAGTTTCTCTTTCTCCGGTGAACTCTGCGAAAAGCAGGTATAAAGATTTAAAATCGTCCCGAAAACAGCCACCGACATGCCCGCCAGAATGATCGTTTTGATGTTGGCACCGAGCCACACGATCAGAAGCGGAGCCAGTGCAGATTTCGGCAGGCTGTTCAGCACCACAAGTGCCGGCTCCAGGATCTCCGATACCATCGGCAGCATCCACAGCAGAATGGCAAGCAGGATTCCGCAGATAACCACCAGTGCAAAGCTGATCAATGTCTCAGAGAGCGTCACACCGATGTGCATGGTCAGGCTTCCATCCTGAAGCATCTGCCAGGCGGTTTTTGCGATCCGCAGCGGACTGCTGAAAATAAAGCTGTCGATCCACGAAAATTCTGCGGCCACTTCCCATAAAACCACAAAAAACAGGAAAAGAAAAAGACGCATGAACTGCACGGTGCGTCTTCTCCTTTTTACCGTCCGGATATAGTTTTTCTGCGATTCGGAAGGCTTAGTCATGTTCATTCAGCTCCTTCCAGATAAGATTGAAATAATCCCGAAACTGCGGTGCATTTCGAACCTGCATCGGCGTGCGTTCTTTCATATTAAAATCAAGTTTGATTTCTTTTTTGATCTCTGCCGGGCGTTTGCTCAGCACAAAAATCCGGTCTGCCATGCTGATCGCCTCAGACAGATCATGCGTCACCAGCACCGCCGTCTTCTGTTCTTTTTTGATGATCCGATAAATATCTTCACAGACCGAAAGTCTAGTCTGATAATCAAGTGCCGAAAATGGCTCATCTAGAAGCAACAATTCCGGCTGAAGTGCCAGTGTGCGGATCAGTGCCGCCCTCTGCCGCATCCCGCCGGAGAGCTGCGACGGCCTTACATCCCGGAAGTCCCACAATCCATAGTCTTTTAACATCTGATCCACGCGTTTCGTATATTTTTCACTCTTTTTCTTCTGGATCTCCAGCCCCAGCATCACATTGCTGTAAATGCTCCTCCACTCAAACAGATAATCTTTCTGCAGCATATAGCCGATCCGCTCTTTTTCGCCTGCGATGCTTTTGCCATCGAGCAGGATTTCGCCTTTTTCCGGCTTTAAAAGTCCGCAGATCAGTGAAAGCAGCGTGGATTTTCCACAGCCGCTCGGACCCACGATTGCTGCAAATTCCCCTTCTTTTATATGAAAAGAAATATCCGCCAATGTTTCCGTCTCGCCATCTATGCTGTGATAGGCATAGCTGACATGATTCACTTCCAAAAGCTCTGACATCACGGTCTCCTTCTCTTTTTTCTAATTTATTTTATGATGCATGGGGAAGTTTTGATTATGAATTGTCTGCTTTCCGGGATTGTGATAAACTAAGAATAGCAGGGGCAAAAGTATTACAGAAAGGATGGCTTTTATGGCTAATAAGATAAATTTTCAGAAAGAACTGGATAAACTACTGGAGCAGAACCATTGCGAAGGCAGAATCCCTTCTCTTTTTCTGCACAGCTGCTGTGCACCGTGCAGCAGTTACGTGATCGAATATTTATCGGATTATTTTCAGATCACGGTTTTTTATTACAATCCGAATATTTACCCGGACGAAGAGTATCTGCACCGTGTAAAAGAACAGCAGCATCTGATCTGCCAGATTCCGCAGAAGTATCCGGTCTCGTTTCTCGAGGGAGACTTTGACAAGGAACGGTTCTATGATATGGCAAAGGGACTGGAAAAGATTCCGGAAGGCGGCGAACGTTGTTTTCAGTGCTATCGGCTCCGTCTGGAAAAAACGGCACAGCTTGCAAAGGAACATGGATTTGACTATTTCTGCACGACACTCTCAATCAGTCCTTTAAAAAACGCCCAGAAATTAAATGAAATCGGAGAGGAACTTGCAGATACTTACGGTATCCCATGGCTTCCTTCCGATTTCAAAAAGAAAAATGGTTATAAACGTTCCGTCGAGCTTTCAGCTCTTTATGGTCTGTACCGGCAGGACTACTGCGGCTGCGTGTTCTCAAAAAAAGAACGAGAACGCCAGATTGCATCTGAACTTATTTGATTTTGCCTTTCTTTAATCCTGACTTGCTTTTACTTCATACATATACAATTCATGCAGTGCCCTTGTCGCACAGATGTATCTGGCCTGCCGGTGCAGCGGCGTATTGTCCTGCGTTGTATAAATTGCAAATACCTGGTCAAATTCCAGACCTTTTGCAAGATAGAAGGTCGTGACGGTCAGTCCCTTTTTGAAGTGGGTGCTGTCACGGTCTACCACGGAAAAACGATTCTCTGTATCCATGCCAAGCTCTTCCATCCGCTCTTTCAGATAAGCGGCACTTTTCTTTGCACGCTCCTGTGTCATCTCAATCACAGCGGCCGTCTCAAACTCTTCCAGACGCAGTTTCTCAAGAACGGCTTCCAGTGCCGCCTTTCTGTCTGAAAATGTCTGCTCTTCCACTGGTTTTCCATGACGCTCAAACAGCTCCATATCGGATACATCTGAAATGGAATTGGCATAAGATGCGATCTCCATGGTGTTGCGGTAACTCTTGTTCATATTGATCTTTCGGATGCCACGGCCAAAAACACGCGGCAGGAAACTTAAGACATCCCTCGTTTTCTCCTCCATGGTCTGGGCTTTATCTCCGAGGATCGTCATCTTGCAGGAGAACATCTTATCCAGAATCAGATACTGCATGTAGGAATAATCCTGCATCTCATCGATCACCAGATGACGGATGTTTCGGTCCATCCTGCGACTTTTCAGAAGATATTTCAGATACAACATCGGATAAACATCTTCATATTTCAGAAAGCGTTTCTCATAAGAAATCTGCGGCAGTGTCTCATAGCCGTATTCTTTCAGAAACCAGTTATACAACACGTACAGATCCGTACTGCGGTACATTTTCATGAATTTGTCGCGTACGATCTCGATCTCGTCATCGCCGAGATCTCTGCCGATCAGCGTTTCGTACTCATCAACCACGTAATCCATGACAGCCTGCATACGCTCCAGCAGCGGAATATCCGGGAAACGGTAATAAAACATCTCCGTCAGCTGACGTTCGCTCTTTGTCATGCCCTTGTATTTCAGGTCTGAAAAGCGCATCAGGCGGTCTTCCAGTCCCAGCACAAACTCATTGAGCTGCAATACAAAATCGATCGACTGTTTTTTGCGGCAGCTTTCTGCATACTTTTCATCGAGAAGCTCTTTTTCGATCTGGTCACAGCGGTCTTCGCAGTCGCTGACCGTATCCCGGAGCTCCCTGTAGGCAAACATATCAAAACTCATCTCCCGGATATTCTCCTCGCCAAGCTCCGGCAGAATGTGGGAAATATAGTCTGAAAATACGCCGTTTGGCGAAAGTACCAGTACATTCGAGGACTTGAGATTTTCCCGGTCGTGATAGAGTAGATAAGCAATGCGGTGCAGTGCCACGGAAGTTTTGCCGCTTCCGGCCACGCCCTGAATCGCCAGAATCCGGTCCTGTGTGTTGCGGATGATCGCATTCTGTTCTTTCTGGATCGTCTTGATGATGTTTTTCAGTTTGACATCCCCGTGGCTGCCAAGCTCCTGCTTTAAAACCTCATCATCGATCTTGACATCACTCTCAAATGCATAAATCATCTTCCCGCCACGGATCTTGTACTGCCATTTGGAAAGTACTTCGCCCTCCATGCGTCCTGCCGGGGCATCATAGTAAGCTTCTCCTTTGTCGTAGTCATAAAACAGGCTGCTCACCGGGGCTCTCCAGTCGTAAATGAGTGGCAATGCGCCACGCTCTCTTGCAAAATTTCCGATTCCGATGTAAAAATCTTCCGGCTCGTCTTCTCCGTCATAGACGAATTCTACACTTCCGAAAAATGGTGCATCCAGCATACGTTTCAGACGCCGGCGCATTTTCCAGTTCTCCTGATTGGCATTCACCTGCATTTTCAGCGCCTGCTGATTGTCATAGTCCTCATATCCATACTGGTCCATTTCCGTGTAATTGTCCCAGTAATATTCATTCATACTGTTAATGTCCTGGCGTACCGCCTGTATATTTTCATCAATCTCTCCCAGACGTTTTTCTATCAGGCCAAGTACCTCCGGCAGAAATTCACTTCCTTTACTCACAATCAATCCTCCAATTTTAATCGTTGTAACTGAATTATCATAGCATTATCGGCAAAATATATCCACTTTTCTCGCTTGGAAATCATGGAAAAATCATGGTATATTTTCCCGATAATTGTTTTTTCTGATACAATTTTTAAAAATCATTTCTAAAAATCGAGGGGCTGTAAAAAAAGAATGGTCCACCAAAAAAAGGACGCATGAAAAAACTCTCGTTTTTTTCACACGCCCCTCAATTGAATCAATGTTGGAAGAATATCTCCCATCCGTTATTTAATTTCTGCTGTTTCTACGATGAACTTGACGCTTCCGCTTGCGCCTTCTCTGATCCCGCCATAGTTGGTGTATGTCTTTTCTGCCTCTTTTACTGCCTTGAAATGATTCAGAACATTTGCAAGGTCATCTCCTGCAAGGTCTCCCAGTTTTTCAATTCCTTCTTCGTCAAATGTCTTCATTCCGACTTCCAGAAGGCTGGCGCCCTGGGCGAGTGTTCCTGCGCCCGTGTTAAGCTGTGTACCAACGGAGCTTAACTGGCTTGTTCCGGTGCTGAGTGTAGCCGCCCCCTGGGCAAGCTGGCTGATGGCTGACTGGAGTTTGCCGCCGATTTCGGCCATATCCGGCATGTCAGAAAGGCTGTCAGATAAAGCCGTAAACTGAGTCACTAAATCCGCAAGAGCCTTCTGGGCTGTAGTCGGATCCACCTGCATGGCCTTTACTTCTGCCAGCGCATTTACCGCCTGGTCTATCGCTGTCTTAGCGCCAGACGCATTCGTAAGGGAAATATTCATGCTGTCACATTCTTTTTCAGCTGAACTTGATGTACCACTGGCTGTATTTACTGCATTTTCCAATTCTTCTTGTTGTTCCGATGTCAGCGATTTATAACTTTCTGTTTCTTTTAAACGATCCATGACATCCTTCTTTGTAGATGCTTCCGTTTCGGAAATTGCTGTATTTACTGCATTTTTTGCTTTTTCTTTCGCCTGATTCGACGCTTCTGTCTCCAAATCTGTAACGTTGATTTTATCCAGTTCGCTCTTGGCAGTGGTTACATTCGCACGGATTGTATTTACATACTCCGCCAGTGTTGTGACGCTTCCAAGCTCCTGCTGTAATATTCCAAGATCTTTCTGAATCTGTGTAACTGCCTGCGCAGTCGTATCATCACTGCCTGCTGCGCTTAAGCTGCCCATGAGTATAGTTATTTGTTCATCCAGTTCACTCAAACCTTCTGCCAGTGCCTGTGCTCCCGCATCCACCTGTGAAACGCCGCTTGTATACTGACTTAAATAATCCTGCAGTGTTCCGGCTCCGGTGCTCAATTGTCCCATGGCTTCCACCAGTTCATCGGAAGCATCGGTCATTTCTTTTACGCCATCAATCATGTCATTGACATCGTCAAGGTCACCGTCCTTCATATCGCTAAGCCCACATGTGGAAATTGCAGTCGCTGTGAAATCCAGTTCAAAGTCTTCCACATCCGCGGTTATTTCCACATAGTCTTTCAGGTCAATATCTTTTGTTGCCTCGTAATCTTTCAACTCCAAACTGTCTGCAAGTCCTGGAAATGCGGTTCCGATCACAATGCTCTGATCCTGGTCTGCCATGACTTTTCCACCGGAAACTTTCACATTTTTAAACTTATCCCCAGGAAGCATGAGCACGGACGCTGCAAGAAATGGAACTTTTACCTCTACGTCTTTACCATCGATATTCACCGTCCGGCTCTCATTATTCGTATAGTCAAACCGAATTTTCACCTTGCCGCTTTTTCCTGCCAGATCTTCCGGCTTGATTTCCTTGCCGTCCAGATAATAGGTTACTTTTGTAGTCACCGGAAGCTGCTGATTGGAAGTACCTTCATAGGAAATGTCTTCCCCTTTGTTCTCCCATGTGATAGTTCCGTCTGCATTTTGCGTATATTCTTCGTCTCCTTCCGTGTTTTTGATGTCTTTCAAATTGGAAAAATCGATGATCTCACCGTCACCATTCCGGCGCAGCCAGTCTTTGACCGTAATCTTCTTAACTGAACCGTCTGCATTTGCATCGACATAAACTGTTTCTGTCTTATCTTTCCATTCACCTGCATCCTCGTCACTGGATGTCTCTGCTGTCACGTCATTGGATGTCTTTACTGCCGCGTCATTGGATGCCTTTACTGCTGCGTCATTGGATGTCTCTGCCGGCGAGGTATTGGATATCTTTGCTGCCGCGTGTACGACGCTTACATTGCCTGCCACTGCCGGGAGTGCTGACGGCGCTATCATAGACAACGTCAGCGCACCTGCTAATAATATCATTACAACTGGTCGTTTCATATTCTCCTCCTTCTGATTCTCATCTTTCTAACATTCCTTATTCATTTTTCCAGCATACTATTTCAAGATTTCTACGAATCTCTATTCTACATTTTTCAACGCTTCATCCATTGGAACTTTTCGGATCCTTCGATATTCAATTGCTGCCACAATGGCATATGCCGCCACGCCGATCACAAACATTTCCACGAAAATCTTCGGATCTATGTAAAATGTGATCCAGCCGGTAATGCTTGTCAGCATCATTTCCCGGAACAGAATCTGCATGATTTCCAGCTCCAATGGCAGGCTGATCAAGATGAACAGCACGACCACGATAGACGTGGACATAATGTACAGCCGGCTGATTTCGCCGTTTGTATATCCCAGGATTTTTGCCATGGAAATAGACTGCGCATTTTTCTCGATGATGATCTTGGACAGGAGATAAATCAATACGAGGAAAATAATCACGGAAAATCCGTCCATCAGATTCATCATACTTCCCATGGACACGTCAAGCTGTCTGGAAATCTTGGTCAGATCCTCAACATCAATGGTGGAACCGATATATTTTTTATCAATATCCGTAATTTCAGAATCAGAGAAATATCCGCTGAAGCTGTCTTTGTCCATATCAAATGTTTTGTTGAGTTCCTGTATTGGCATAAATATGGAGAGTGAACCTACGTAATCATATACACCTGCAACTTTAAACTTGTATTTTTTATTTTCATACTTTTCCTTTAAAGTAATTGTGTCACCTTTTTTCAGACTAAATTTTTCTGCATAGCCAGAGGAGAGGTATACCTCTGGGATATTCTCCACATTTTTCACATCTGTATCAGATGCGGAATCTGATGTTTTCCACTTAATGTTGATATATTTGCTATTGTTTTCCACACCGTAGAGGATAATTTCCTCACTCTTATATTTCCCAGGAAGGGTGCTCAGTGAATAGGCGCTGAATTTTTCTGCATCCGGATTTTCTGTCTCTACTGCCTGACTGAACATCATCATGGACACCATCTGCTCAAGCTTACTGTCTCCACCTGCCATGCTCGCCGGCATCTGCAGCATGTACTGATATTTGCTGAGCATGCCATTTTCCATTTCCACTTGATAATGGTCCAGCACAGATGGAAGCATCAGTCCGAACATCAACAACATATTTGCAAAAATAATTCCCACAAACAATACCGCGTAGTTACTCATATTCTGAAGGATCACACGTATCCGGAATCTGTGGAAAAAGCCAAGATGCTCACTCAACGGCAATGCATGTTTTTGTTTACGTCTGCTTA
>OIBI01000723.1_pt1 | contig 12700 bp, 6 predicted proteins | sample 1580951 | NCBI WGS metagenome assembly OIBI01 (sample SAMEA3882516, study PRJEB24775) | human gut metagenome | biome: human-associated habitat; feature: intestine environment; material: feces | place: Netherlands | collected 2009/2010 | reverse complement strand
GCTGTACAGTTATATGTGAAGCTGGAACAAAATCTTCAGGAAATGAAACTTGAGATGGCCAGAGTGGAATATCCGTCATATAAGAAGGATGGAGGTGTGTGGCCGGAAGAAGTTCAGCTGGAAAAATGTACAGAAGAAAATGAACTTATAAAGCAGTGGAAGGTGATTGCCGGGCAGGATATTCCGGACAGAGAACGTATATCCGTGATTTTGAAAGAGATCATTGATCAGGGAAACCGGTGGGAAAAAGTATGCAAAAAAGAATCTTCCCGGGCGCAGATGGTACTGGAAGATAAGAACCGACTGCTGAAGGAAGCAGAACTGCTGAATCAGCTCTTTGATTCGTATGAACGGGTATTGAGCCGACTGGAAGAAAAAATGCCGGAAAAAGCGAAATATGAGTTTTTAACAGGACGGATACAAACAGGTAAAAAGGCGGGACGTGTACTACAAGAAGAAAAAAGGTATCTGGAGGAAGAAAAGCGCCTGACAAAACTGGAAGTACAGGAACGTAGTCTTCAAAAGGAATTACAGGAATGCCGGAAGCAGCTGCAGGAATTAACAGACAAACAGAAAGAAGCTGGCCGGGAAAAGACGGAAAAAGAGACAGTACTTACAGAAAAAAAGGTGCGGATACAGGATGCAATTTTACAGTATCAAAGTATGAATGCAAAAAAAGAAGAATTAGATAAAATTACAAAAGAAATAAAAAACTATCTTAATCAATCGGAAACCATACTACAGAAGAAAGAAATCCTGCAAAACAATCGAAAAGAAATATTAACATTTCTAAAGAAATATGAAAAGATAGAAACATGCATAAATGAATGCAGGAATCAAAAAGAACATATAGAAGAACAGATACGCCATTACGAAGAGCTTGACCATCAGGAAGAGAGAAAAGAAGAATTAAAAGAAGACTGCGAAAGAGCAAAGAAGGAAGCAGACAGGGAGCAGAAGAATTATGAAAATGCCTGGGCGGAATATGAAATGAAGTATCACAAGTTCCTGAATGAACAGGCGGGGATACTTGCTTTGAATCTGGAAGATGGGCAGCCTTGTCCGGTCTGTGGTTCCAGAGAACATCCACAGATTGCAGCCTTGAGTGATGAGGCGCCGACGCAGGCGGAAGTGGAACTTGCAAAAGCTGAAAGGGATAAGAAAGAAAAAATAAGAGATATAAAAACAGAAGCATTCAGGAAATGTCTTGCGGGATATCAGGCAGCACAGGAAATCTGTCTGACACTTCGAAAGAATATAAAAGATGAGGTGGAAGATATAACTGGAATTGGCTGGAAAGAGAAGATACAAAGCCTGAAGCGTACGCTTATGGAAACGGAAAAAAGATTGAAACAGCTGGAAGAAATTTTTGAAAGATGTAGAACGTTAAAAGAGAATCAGGAACAGATTGCGAACCAGATAGAAAAATTGGAAGAAAAAGAACGAAAGACCAGCCAGAGTCTGACGGAATCAAAACTTATGTATACAAAGCTGGAGGCGGAGTATCAGGCAATGGAGGAGAAGCTTCCATACAAGACGATGGAAGAAGCCGAAGAACATCTGAGAGAGATAACAGGAAAACTTGAGTTGGTCAGAAATAATTACGAGACGGTAACAAGATGTCTTACGGAAAAGCAGAATAAAGAAAAGGAACTGGAAGGACAACAGAAGACCGTATCAGCATCTGTCGTGCAATCACAGGAAGAAGTACAGAAAAAGATACGTTCCTATAAACAGATTATAAAAGAGCAGGGATTTGAGGACGAAGAAAGCTACCATAGTCAATGTATGACTGAGAGAGAACTGGAAGAAGCAGAACAATGGATAGAGGCATATCAGAAAGAATTGCAGGAACTGGAAGCGAACAGGACATTGCTTGAGCAACAGTTAGAGGGAAAAGAAAGAAAAGATACGGAACAGATTGCGCGGGAGATAAAAGAGGCATCCGGAGAGCTGGAAGAAATCCGTAAGGAATATATGAAACTTCATAATACCAATGAAAGAAACCGTGAGATAAGAGACAATCTGAAACGTAATTTTGAAAAGAACAGTGGACTTCAGAAGCAGTATGAGATTGTTGGAAATCTGAGTAAGACAGCAAATGGGAATCTGAGCGGAAGTGCCAAGCTTGATTTTGAGACCTATATTCAGAGGCAGTATTTCCGTCAGATCATACGTGCTGCGAATAAGAGACTGGTTCGTATGACGTCAGGAGAGTTTATTCTGCAATGCAGAGATGTAGAAAAACTGGGTAGCCAGGGACAGGCCGGACTGGATCTGGATGTTTATCATATGGCAACAGATACGGTCAGAGATGTAAAAACATTATCGGGAGGAGAGTCTTTCATGGCAGCTTTATCCATGGCACTTGGACTTTCAGATATTGTCCAGAATACAGCAGGTGCAATCCATCTCGATACAATGTTTATTGATGAAGGATTCGGGTCTTTGGATGATGTATCGAGAGATCAGGCAATCCGTGTGTTGAATGATCTTGCAGATAAGGACAGACTGATTGGAATTATTTCTCATGTAAATGAACTGAAGGAGCAGATAGATCATAAACTTGTGGTGAAAAAGAACGAAAAGGGAAGTTCTGTAAGCTGGTCTTTATAAGAGAAATATAAGGTATAAGATCAGAAATACAGAGAAGCTGTCATTTTCTCTATAGTATATGCAGATAAAAAAGGAAATCTGTTGCAATATATAAACATGCAACAGATTTCCTTTTTATATCATATTATTTATGGTCGTTCTGATATTTCAAAGCGGCTTCAATAAATCCTCTGAACAATGGATGCGGTCTGTTCGGTCTTGATTTTAATTCCGGATGAGCCTGAGTGGCAACAAACCAAGGATGCTCAGGAATCTCGATCATTTCCACGATTCTTCCGTCTGGTGAAAGTCCGGAAAGCTTCATGCCGTGAGAAGTTAGTGCATCACGATAATCGTTATTTACTTCATAACGATGACGGTGACGTTCGCTGATCTGCTCTGTTCCATACATTTCGTAAGCTTTTGATGTCTTATCAAGAACACAAGGATAAGCTCCCAGTCTTAAAGTTCCACCGATGTCTTCGATACCGATCTGTTCCGGCATGATATGGATAACCGGATGTGTAGTGTTCGGATCAAGCTCAGCACTGTGTGCATCGTTATATCCAAGAACGTCTCTTGCAAATTCTACGATAGAAAGCTGCATTCCGAGACACAGACCTAAGAAAGGTACATTGTGTGTACGGGCATATTTGATTGCTTCGAGTTTTCCGTCAATTCCACGTGTACCGAATCCTCCCGGAACCAGAATACCACTTACATCACCGAGTAATTCATCTACATTATCGGCAGTAACAGTTTCGGAATCGATCCATTTGATATTTACGGTTGCACGGCTGAAGATTCCACCATGTTTTAAGGCTTCTACCACGCTGATGTAAGCGTCATGAAGTTGGATATATTTACCAACCAGAGCAACTGTGACTTCTGTGTTTGGATTCTTAAGGTAGTCAACCATCTCTGTCCAGTCTTTTAAGTCTGGTTCCGGACAATCAAGGTGCAGACATTCACATACGACACCTGCAAGGTTCTCTTTTTCCATTGCAAGAGGTGCTTCGTAGAGATATTCTACATCCAGGTTCTGCAGTACATGGTTAGCAGGTACATTACAGAATAATGCAATCTTGTCCTTGATTCCGACACCGAGCGGATATTCAGAACGACATACCAGGATATCCGGCTGGATTCCCATTCCCTGAAGATCTTTTACACTTGCCTGTGTAGGTTTGGTCTTCATTTCCTGAGAAGCTTTCAGATATGGAATCAGTGTAACATGGATCAGGATAACATTTTCATGTCCTTTTTCATGCTGGAACTGACGAATGGCTTCCAGGAAAGGCTGGCTTTCGATGTCACCAACAGTTCCACCGACTTCAATAATGGCAATTTCCGTATTCTCAGCAGCAGGGTTGCGGTAGAAGCGGGATTTGATCTCGTTTGTAATATGTGGGATAACCTGAACCGTTCCTCCGCCGAAATCTCCGCGGCGTTCTTTCTGAAGAACAGACCAGTAGATTTTACCGGTTGTTACATTTGAATTCTTGCTCAGACTTTCATCGATGAATCTTTCATAATGTCCAAGGTCAAGGTCGGTCTCAGCACCATCATCAGTTACAAATACTTCACCATGCTGTACAGGGTTCATAGTACCAGGGTCAATGTTGATATACGGGTCAAATTTCTGCATTGTGACTGTGTAACCACGGGCTTTCAACAGACGTCCGAGGGACGCAGCCGTAATTCCTTTACCTAATCCGGATACTACACCGCCTGTAACGAATACGTATTTTACTGCCATAACTTCCTCCTTAAGTCAAAAATAGTTTCTCTGTTATAAAGTGTTCAAAAAAATACTTTAAGATTATACACCTTTGTTATTAAAAAATACAGAGTTTTTTTCATATTTTGCTTCAAAAGTTGCCTGAATAGACAGACGCTTGAACTGTTTGATGTCTACAGACCCCGGCATGACAGATACATGAACCTGACAGCCTTTTAATTTTGGAAGCTGATCCATTGCAAGTCTGGCGTCTTTGCTGGTTGCGGCACTTACGGAGAGTGCAATGAGGACTTCATCGGTATGCAGACGTGGATTACGGCTGCCCAGATACTTGGTCTTCAGACTTTGGATTGGTTCGATCGCCTGTGGTGAGATGATCTTAATCTCGTGTTCAATACCTGCAAGTTCTTTTAATGCATTTAACAGCAGGGCAGAGCATGCACCGAGAAGATCGGATGTCTTTCCAGTGACGATTGATCCATCCGGGAGTTCCAGTGCTGCCGCAGGTCCGTTGGTCCGTTCGGCTTCTGTCAATGCTGCATCGACGACCGGTCTGTCATGAACCGTAATATTTGCCTGATTCATTAACATTTCTAATTTATAAGTCTCTTCTTCAGAGCATGCACCAAGCAAGAGTCTTCTTCTGGATGCATAGTATCTGCGGATAATCTCCTGACGGGAAGCTTCCTGACATGCATCGTCGTCGCAGATACAGTTTCCGGCCATATTCACTCCCATATCGGTTGGAGATTTATAAGGACTTTCACCGTAGATGCGCTGGAACATTGCATTTAATACAGGGAAAATCTCTACATCACGATTATAGTTGATGGTTGTCTCACCATATGCTTCGAGATGGAACGGATCAATCATATTGATATCATTCAGATCAGCTGTTGCTGCCTCGTAAGCGAGGTTAACCGGATGCTTCAACGGGATATTCCAGATTGGGAATGTTTCGAATTTGGCGTATCCGGCTTTGATTCCGTGTTTGTGTTCGTGATATAACTGGGACAGGCAGACTGCCATTTTACCGCTTCCAGGTCCTGGTGCAGTTACAACGACCAGCGGACGGCTTGTCTTAATATAATCATTTTTTCCATATCCGTCGTCACTTACAATAAATGGTACATTTGTAGGGTAGCCAGGGATCAGGTAGTGGCGGTACACTTTGATACCCAGTTTTTCCAGGCGGTTTTTGAATAATTCAGCACTTTCCTGAGCGTTATATTTGGTAATAACAACGCTTCCGACATAAAGCCCCAGTCCCTGATAAATCTGCATCAGGCGAAGTACATCGGAATCATAGGTGATACCAAGATCACCGCGGATCTTGTTCTTTTCAATGTCTTCGGCACTGATGACGATGACGATCTCGGCCTGATCAGAAAGTTCTCTTAACATGCAAAGCTTGCTGTCTGGCTGGAATCCGGGAAGAACTCTGGAAGCATGATAATCATCAAAAAGTTTACCACCAAATTCCAGATAAAGTTTGTTGTCAAATTGACCGATGCGTTCACGGATGTGTTCGGACTGCATTTTTAAATATTTTTCGTTATCGAATCCAATTTTCATAAGTATATGCCCTCGTTTAAAATTTATTTGATTTTTGATGCGGTAAAACTGCTGTATGCAGATCTGCCGTCATACTTTGTATAAAAATGAAAAGAAAAATGCGCCGGAAGCGGCATAAGCATTTTCATTTCAAGTATACTACAACACATAGGAAGTTTACAATCTTTTCATAATGTTTTTATTGATTTCTAACATGACGCTCTATATAATAATTAGGTATACAGGAGGATTAAAATGGATAACCAGAATAATAAGAATAACAAGAATAATAAACAGGGTATATCGTTTATTTTACTGGTCACAGTTATTACATCGATCCTGGTGATCGCACTGTTCCAGTTTCAGGGAATGACCTCTGCAAAAGAGATTACCTATAATAAATTTCTGAAAATGGTAGATGACGGAGAGGTCAGAAAAGTACAGATCCAGAGTGACAAAATCATGATTGTTACAAAAAAGGACAAGGACAGCGGGGTTGCACAGGAATATTACACAGGAGTGGTGAATGACGATGACCTGACAAAGCGTCTGGAGAAGGCAGGCGTGGAGTTTAAGCAGGAGATTCCGGATACTACATCGGCAGTAGCGATGAACGTGATCTTAACATTCCTGCCAATTGCATTCTTTGTCGGAATGATCATCTGGATGACAAAGCGTATGTCAAAGGGCGGCGGCATGATGGGAATCGGTAAGAGCAATGCCAAGATGTATGTGGAAAAGCAGACCGGAGTTACATTTAAAGATGTAGCCGGACAGGATGAAGCGAAAGAATCTTTACAGGAAGTGGTAGATTTTCTCCATAATCCGGGAAAATATACGAGTGTCGGTGCAAAGCTTCCGAAGGGAGCACTGTTGGTCGGCCCTCCGGGAACAGGTAAGACGCTTTTGGCGAAAGCAGTAGCAGGAGAAGCAAAGGTGCCGTTCTTTTCATTGAGTGGTTCGGCATTTGTGGAAATGTATGTCGGTGTCGGAGCATCCAGAGTGCGTGATCTGTTCAAGCAGGCACAGCAGATGGCACCATGTATCATTTTCATCGACGAGATTGATGCGATCGGTAAAAGCCGAGACAATCAGATGGGTGGCAATGATGAGCGTGAGCAGACACTGAATCAGCTGCTTGCAGAGATGGATGGATTTGAAAGCAATAAAGGACTGGTACTTTTGGCTGCAACTAACAGACCGGAGATTTTGGATCCTGCATTATTAAGACCGGGACGTTTTGACAGACGTATCATTGTTGAAAAACCAGATCTGAAAGGACGTGTAGAAGTCCTGAAGGTTCATTCTAAAGATGTGAAGATGGATGAGACAGTCAATCTGGAGGAAATCGCACTTGCGACATCCGGAGCAGTAGGTTCTGATCTTGCAAATATGATCAATGAAGCGGCAATTAATGCTGTAAAGCATGGAAGAAATGCAGTATGTCAGTCTGATTTATTTGAAGCGGTAGAAGTGGTACTTGTAGGTAAGGAAAAGAAAGACCGTATCATGAGCCAGGAAGAACGAAGGATTGTTTCTTACCATGAAGTCGGACATGCACTTGTAAGTGCATTGCAGAAAGATGCGGAGCCGGTACAGAAGATTACAATCGTTCCACGTACAATGGGAGCACTTGGTTATGTAATGCAGGTACCCGAGGAGGAGAAATATCTCAATACAAAGAAGGAACTGGAAGCAATGCTTGTGGGATATCTTGGCGGACGCGCAGCAGAGGAACTGGTATTTGACACTGTCACAACCGGGGCAGCCAATGATATTGAGCAGGCTACCAAGGTGGCCAGAGCCATGATCACACAGTACGGTATGTCCGACAAGTTCGGACTTATGGGTCTGGCTACACAGGAGAATCAGTATCTCAGCGGAAGAGCAGTGTTAAACTGCGGCGATGACACTGCCACAGAGGTTGACCATGAGGTAATGGTACTTCTGCATAATTCCTATGAGGAAGCCAAGAGACTGATCGGCAGCCACAGAGAAGCACTTGATAAGATTGCTGCTTACCTGATCCGCAGGGAAACCATTACAGGTAAGGAATTTATGAAGATTTTCCATGCGGTAGAGCGTGGAATCGAGATTCCGGAAAATCTGGATGATCTGGTAATTCCGGAGGAAAAACAGAATACAGTAACGCTGGATAAGCCAGAGATTCAGTGATACAATAACAGAGTCGGAAATGAAATAATTTCCGGCTCTGTTTTCGTATCACAGAAAATTACGCTGTAATATCTCATGGATACGAAAAGCATTCAGGGCAGGATTTTTTGTATAGAGGAGAGTTTATGTTTCAGATAGAAGAAGAACTGAAAAAACTTCCGGGTAAGCCTGGGGTTTATATTATGCATGGGGAGAAGGACGAGATCATCTATGTTGGAAAAGCCATCAGTCTGAAAAACAGGGTGCGTCAATATTTCCAGAGCAGCAGAAATAAGGGCGCAAAGATTGAACAGATGGTTACCCATATCACCAGATTTGAGTATATTATCACAGATTCGGAACTGGAAGCCCTTGTGCTGGAGTGTAATCTGATCAAGGAGCACAGACCGAAATATAATACCATGCTCAAAGATGATAAGAGTTATCCGTTTATCAAAGTCACAGTAAATGAGGAATATCCCAGAGTTCTTTTTGCCAGAAGAATGAAGAAAGACAAGGCGAAATATTTCGGACCATATACAAGTGCCGGGGCTGTAAAAGATGTGATTGAGCTTGTGCGAAAACTTTATAAGGTGCGATCCTGTAATCGGGTATTGCCAAGAGATTGTGGGCAGGACCGTCCATGTCTGTACTATCACATGAAACAGTGCAGTGCGCCATGCCAGGGCTATGTGAGTTCAGAAGAATATAAGAAAAATATCGCAGAACTGCTGAAATTTCTCAATGGAGACTTTAAGGATACGATTGATATGCTTACCGACAAAATGATGGCAGCTTCCGAAGAAATGCGTTTTGAGGATGCCATGGAATACCGGGATCTGATCCGCAGTATCCAGAAGATCGGAGAACGTCAGAAAATTACAGGTTACGGAGAGGAAGATAAGGATATCATCGCAGTTGCCATGGATGAAAGCCTTGATCTGCGGGAGCAGGATGCTGTTGTACAGGTATTCTTTGTCCGGGGAGGCAAACTGATCGGGCGGGAGCATTTCTATTTGCGTGTGGCGCGTGGCGATACAAAGGCTCAGGTATTATCCAGCTTTATGAAGCAATTTTATGCCGGAACTCCGTTTATCCCACGTGAGATCATGCTGCAAAAAGAAATCGAAGATGCCAAGATCATAGAGGAATGGCTTACAGATCGAAGAAAGCAGCGAGTCTATATCAGGGTACCGAAGAAAGGTACGAAAGAGAAGCTGGTAGAGCTGGCAGAAGAGAATGCAAAGATGGTTCTGGATAAAGACAGAGAGCGTATCAAACGTGAAGAAGGAAGAACCATCGGAGCAGTTCATGAAGTGGAAGAGTGGCTTGGACTGTCGGGAATCAGGCGTATGGAGGCTTATGATATTTCCAATATCAGTGGTTTTGAATCTGTAGGTTCCATGGTTGTCTATGAGAAAGGAAAGCCAAAGCGCAGTGATTACCGCAAATTTAAAATAAAGTGGGTTCAGGGACCGAACGATTATGCAAGCATGGAAGAAGTACTTACCAGACGATTTACTCATGAGGGAAAAGATGAGTTTGACAGCTTTTCTATTATGCCGGATCTGATCCTGATGGATGGTGGAAAGGGGCAGGTCAATATTGCGCTGGAAGTGCTGGATGAACTGAAACTGGCGATTCCGGTGTGCGGTATGGTAAAGGATGATCATCACAGAACCAGAGGATTGTATTTTAATAATGAGGAAATTCCCATTGACCGGCATTCTGAAGGTTTTCGGTTGATCACCCGGATCCAGGACGAGGCACATCGGTTTGCTATCGAGTATCATCGTTCCCTGCGCAGCAAACAGCAGGTTCATTCTGTGCTGGATGATATCCCGAATATTGGCCAGACCAGGAGAAAAGCACTGATGCGTCAGTTCCAGTCTTTGGAGAAAATCCGGGAGGCAACGGTGGAACAGCTGCGGGAAGTAGACGGGATGAATGAGAAAGCGGCACGGTCCGTATACGAGTTCTTCCATAAGCAGTAAAAACGTGCTATACTGTAGCTGTTTAAAAAAATAATGTACGTTCGGAGTCTTTTCCATCAAGGATTCTGCGTGTACATATTACAGAAATGGAGAAAAGATAATGCAGGGAGTCAGTGTACAACAGTTAGCAGAGAGAATGAAATTTAAATGCTTCACCCCGTGTGTGGATATGTCAAAACGAATGATCGTTTCTTCTGAAATCAACCGTCCGGCTTTGGAGCTGGCAGGCTATTTTGAACATTTTGCAGAAGAACGGATTCAGATTATCGGTATGGTGGAATATTCTTATCTGGAAAGTCTGGAAGATGAGGTGCGGACAGAGCGTTACCGCAAGCTTCTTGGATTTAACGTGCCATGTGTCATTATGTGCAGGGACTATGAGCCGGATGAAGAAGTGTTGCGTATCGCTGGTGAGCGTGGTATCCCAATCCTTGGATCTCCGGATGCGACATCCAATGTGGCAGCGGAAGCAATCTATTTTCTGACCGGCAAGCTGGCACCGTGCATTTCCATTCATGGTGTACTGGTAGATATCTACGGTGAAGGTGTATTGATCATGGGTGAGAGCGGTATTGGAAAGAGTGAGGCTGCGCTGGAACTGATCAAACGAGGACATCGTCTTGTCAGTGATGATGTTGTAGAACTTCGTAAAGTCAGTGATGTGACGCTGGTGGGTTCGGCACCGGATATCACAAGACATTTCATTGAACTTCGTGGTATTGGTATTATCGATGTCAAAACTCTGTTTGGTGTTGAGAGCGTTAAGGATACACAGTCTGTGGATCTGGTTATCAAACTGGAAGAGTGGGACAGAGACAAAGAATATGACCGTCTCGGCCTGCATGAGGAATATACAGAGTATCTTGGAAATAAGATTGTATGCCATTCTCTGCCTATCCGTCCGGGACGTAATCTGGCTATTATCGTTGAATCTGCGGCAGTTAACCACAGACAGAAGAAGATGGGATACAATGCAGCGGAAGAGCTGTACAAACGTGTTCAGGCAAACCTTGCAAAGAAACGTGAAGAAAAATAATTTAAAGTAATTTGGAGGATATCAGATATTATGGGAAAGTATTGTTTTGGAATTGACGTTGGTGGTACATCTGTAAAATGTGGACTCTTTCAGACAGACGGAGTCTTAGTTGAGAAATGGGAAATTCCTACACGTAAGGAGAACAGTGGAGAAGCAATCCTGCCGGATATTGCAAAGACAATCCTTGACAAGATCGCAGAGCGTAAGCTGGATAAAGAAGAAATCGACGGTGTGGGAATTGGGGTACCGGGACCTGTTAATGAGAGAGGGGAAGTGCCATGTGCGGTAAACCTTTTCTGGGGCTTTAAAGAAGTTACTAAGGAACTGACAGAACTGACAGGACTTCCGTCCAAAGCAGGAAACGATGCCAATGTAGCAGCACTTGGCGAAGCATGGAAAGGCGCAGCAGCAGGAGCTAAGAACGTTATTCTTGTAACTCTTGGAACAGGTGTCGGCGGTGGAATCATCGTTGATGGAAAGATTGTTGGCGGTGCTCATGGTGCAGGTGGAGAAATCGGTCATGCAGCAGTTGACCATGAAGAAAAGGAAGCCTGCAACTGTGGTAACTGTGGATGTCTGGAGCAGTATGCGTCTGCAACAGGTATCGTTCGCGTGGCACAGAGAACTCTGGCTGCTACAGATGAGCAGACTGTTCTTCGCAAATTTACAAAACTTTCAGCAAAGAATGTTCTGGATGCTTTTAAAGAGGGCGACAAAGTAGCCTGCGATGTTATGGCACAGGTAGGAGAAATGCTTGGCGGAACACTTGCCATGTTTGCATGTGTGACAGATCCGGAAGCCATCGTTATCGGCGGTGGTGTTTCCAAAGCCGGACAGCCATTGATCGACTGTATTCAGAAATACTATGAGAAATATGCTTTTACAGCATGCAAGAAAACACCGATCATTCTTGCAACTCTCGGAAATGATGCAGGTATTTACGGATCTGCGCGTATGGTTATTAAAGAAGTATAATATCTGAGAATCAATTTTGAAAATATATAAAAAATCCACAGTCCTGAGTTGACAGGACTGTGGATTTTTTGCAGTACAGGAACATCATTCGGAGGTGCTCCTGTACCGGTATTTTTGCATTAATAATAGTCGACCTGATAAGAGGAATCATCCTCGTTACCGTCACCGTTGTCATCGCTTCCGCCGGTATTATCAGTACCATCGTCACCGCTGTTACCGTTGTCATCAGTATTGTTACTGTCACCACTGTTGTCGGTATCTCCATTATCAGAGTTTTCGCTGTTATCAGTGTCAGTGGTGTTGTCAGTCTGATCAGAGGAATCTGTATCATAATTATAGTCATAATCATCACTGTCATAGAAATGCTGGTCACAGTATTCAGTAGGCATGGTACCTATGTCAAAGTATTCAGTGATCACCGGACAGCCGGCTCTTGGAAGAAGTCCGGTTTCCTCGCAGACACTTAACTTTTCTACACTTGCAGGCTTCTCGAATTCTTTGGAAGGAAGTCCCTCATGGATACGAGTCATAACCTTTTTCCATAAAGCTTTGTGGAAGTTACGCGCATAATCAGGTAATTTCTCATTGTTGTCGTAACCGGACCATACTGCGCATGTATAATATGGTGTATAACCCACAAACCACAAGTCG
>OIBI01000722.1_pt1 | contig 12715 bp, 9 predicted proteins | sample 1580951 | NCBI WGS metagenome assembly OIBI01 (sample SAMEA3882516, study PRJEB24775) | human gut metagenome | biome: human-associated habitat; feature: intestine environment; material: feces | place: Netherlands | collected 2009/2010 | reverse complement strand
GTCGATTACTTCCGGAACACGGTGCATCTCTTTTCCACACTTCGGACATTTGATCGTCACCGCATCAATGTACGGACGATGAAGTTCAATGTCATCCGGGCAATTATCGGACATTTCTTTTAATTCCTCAATGCTTCCGACAGAATGCATATGTCCGCACTCGCATTCCCAAATATTAAGCGGCGTTCCCCAGTAACGGTTACGGCTGATACCCCAGTCCTGCACGTTTTCAAGCCAGTCGCCGAAACGTCCTTTTCCGATACTTTCAGGAATCCAGTTGATCGTATTATTATTTGCGATGAGGTCCTCTTTCACGGCAGTCATCTTGATGAACCATGATTCACGTGCATAATAGATCAGCGGTGTGTCGCATCTCCAGCAATGAGGATAACTATGCTCAAATTTCGGTGCATCATAGAGCAGACCTCTGGCATCAAGATCTTTGAGCACTTCCGGATCGGCTTTCTTTACAAACAATCCTGCAAACGGCGTCTCCTCTGCCATATTTCCTTTTTCATCTACAAGCTGAACAAACGGAAGGTCATATTTTCTTCCTACGTTCGCATCGTCTTCACCGAATGCCGGAGCAATATGAACAACGCCTGTACCGTCTGTCAACGTAACATATTCGTCACATACAACGTAAAACGCTTTCTTGTTCTGCTTCTGCGCACAATCTGCCGCGCACTGATAAAGCGGCTCGTATTCTTTTCCTTCCAAATCAGTTCCCTTATATGTCTCAAGCACCTCATACGCTGCTTTTCCTTCTTCTGCAAGTCTTCCAAGCACCGTATCAAGAAGCGCGCACGCCATATAATAAATATTTCCGTCCGCAGCCTTTACTTTCGCATAATCTTCTTTCGGATTTACACAAAGTGCAAGGTTGGATGGAAGTGTCCAAGGTGTTGTTGTCCATGCAAGAATATATGCATCTTCATCTTTTACTTTAAAACGAACGATTGCTGAACGCTCCTTAACATCCTTGTATCCCTGTGCAACTTCCTGTGCGGAAAGCGGTGTTCCACAACGCGGGCAGTAAGGAACGATCTTAAATCCTTTGTAAAGGAGTCCCTTATCCCAGATCTGCTTCAGAGCCCACCATTCAGACTCAATAAAATTGTTATCATAAGTTACATATGGGTGCTCCATGTCAGCCCAGAATCCAACTGTACCGGAGAAATTCTCCCACATTCCTTTGTATTTCCATACACTCTCTTTACATTTCTTGATAAATGGTTCAAGACCATATTTCTCAATCTGATCTTTTCCATCAAGACCAAGAAGCTTCTCAACTTCAAGCTCTACCGGAAGACCATGTGTATCCCATCCGGCCTTTCTTGGAACCATATATCCTTTCATTGTACGGTATCTCGGGATCATATCCTTAATAACACGAGTTAAAACGTGTCCGATATGCGGTTTACCATTTGCTGTCGGAGGTCCGTCATAGAAAATATAATCCGGACATCCTTCCCGCTCTTCCATACTTTTCTCAAAAATGTGATTGTCGTCCCAAAACTTTTCGATTTGTTTTTCTCGATCGACAAAATTCATGTCTGTAGAAACTTTTTTGTACATGATCTTCTTCCTTTCCTCCTTAATAACAAAAAGCTTCCGTCCTGTAATAGGACGAAAGCCTGAACTTCTCTCGTTAAACCACCTGTTACATCATACTTAGGTCTGATTTCTGACCTGCATATGGTATCCTTTAACGCCGGACACGCGTCAGTCCTTACTCTCTCTTTCTGCAGAAACCTCTTTTCTGCATCTGTTTCAGGAACTGCTGCTCTGGAGTGATCTTCAAAAATCTCTTACTTGCACCGGACTCCCACCATCTCCGGCTCGCTGTAACGTTCGGATAAATCCTACTGTCTCCGTCATCGCTTTACCTGTGAACTTCTACACACGGCTTATTATAAAGAGATTCTCGCTTCTAGTCAAGGTTTATTATGATAAAAAAAGTGCGAAAAAACGTTGTTTTCAGCGTTCTTTCGCAAATTTCTGTTTTCTTATCTGCGGCGTTTCTTCTTTCTTTTCACATTACCACTCTTTGCATTTCTTCTTTTTCCTTTTTTTCTTCTGCGACGTCTTATCTGCTTCCGGTAATTCGCAAGTACAACAATGATGATCAATAAAATCACAACTGCAATTACAACTCCGATCACAATTTTCATAAACTTTGAAATCCCAGTTACGACAGTTGAAGTTGTCTTATCTTTCTTTTTTTCCAAAACAGCTGCACTGCTTTCCTCTGTTTTTTCTATCGCAGCTTTCACACTGCCTACTTCCTGCCCTTTATAAGTAAATGTTACTGTTCCGGATCCATCCTTGTTGCTGTCTTCCTTCACTTCTGCTTTCACATCAGAAAATTGTGCACTCTTCGGAAGTACGATATAAGCATCTTCGTCTTCATAAGACTTCACACCTTCCGGAAGCTTCTGATCCTTCAAAGATATTTTTGAAAAATTACTGTAAGCATAATCAAACATGGCACGAGTATCTATATAAGCATCATTTCCAAAATCATAAAGTACCACCGCAACAAGCTGCATATCTCCGTTATCTGCCATTGTCACAAGCGTTGTTCTTGCCTGATCTGTGTAGCCGGTCTTACCGCCCTTGCAGTATTCATAATAATTATCATTCTGTGGCCAGAGCATCTTGTGCTTCTGCTGAAAAGTACGTTCTTCATTCACCAGATTCGTTGCCGGAATCGTATGGCTTAACGATTGGGAAATTGTCCGAAACGCTTCCTTCTGATAAACTGCTGCACCAATTCTTGCCATATCATGCGCCGTTGTATAATGTTGTTCATCATGAAGTCCGTTCGCATTCGTCCAGTGTGAACCTGTACATCCAAGTTTTTCTGACTCATCATTCATCGCCTGAATAAATGTGTCATAACCCCCACCCATCTTCTTGCCAACACTCTCAGCTACTGCATAAGAAACCTCATTTGCTGATGCCAGAAGAACGGCATAGAGCGCATCTTCCATACTGATCTGCTCCCCCGGTGTCATGCCGATATGGGCATCGCCATATTCCAGAAAGGAAATGCTGTCCTGGGAAAATTCTACCGTATCTGTAAGCTCTGCATTGTCCAGCGCAACCAATGTTGTCAGAAGTTTTGTAATACTCGCCGGATAATGCTTCTTTTCAATCTGCTTGCTATATAAAACTGCCCCACTGTTCATATCCATAACGATTGCAGAGTCCGCATAAGTTGCCGGTCCCTGTGGCCAGTTCTCCACACTGTTTGAATCCGGTGCGATCGCATAACAGTTCTGACGCTGTGTCTCCCTGTCTTCTTCCGCTGTCTGAGTTGAATCTGTTGTGGCTGCCGCCGTTTCTTCCTCAGCAAATGTCTGTACTGCCGGCATTAATATCATAGATGCCGCCAGAAAAAGAGACAGACAGCGCTTTCCGTATTTCTTAAAATTTATCATAAAGGAAATCCTCCGGTTGTTTGAATTCATAACGCAAAAATCCCCACAGACCTTTCATCTGTGGGGAATCTGTGACTATTGTTATTATAATTCTACTGAAAGTTTTTTTCAATAGTCCGGAGGCTATTTTCTTTCAACTATCGAATCTCTTCCATCATGATCTCTGCTCCCGCAGCCTCTACCGCAAGACTGTCTTTCTGTGGATAGAACCGTGTGGTGAATACATACTCGCCATTATTCACAAATACTTCCACAGAGGATTTATCCACAAGAATTTCAACACTTGAAATTTTATCTACATCAACATAACGCATTCCTCTTCCTGCAGATACAGAATTTTTATCCTGACTTGTGAAATGCATCTCAAATCTTCCATTTTTGTACTCAAGAATCAATTCTTCATCAATCACTGTCCTGAATTCATTGTTCTGAATGCCCAAGATATTCACATCATAGACTTTATATCCATCTTTTTTCAACATTCCGGCTGACTTATCCACAAGAGTTTTCCTCTTTTGCAATTCTCTGACCGGTCTCTGACAAACTTTGCCGTCTTCCACAAATACTTCTCTCGGGAAAGTGAAGCAGTGCTGCCACCCTTCTGCGATCGTCAGATTAGTATATTCTTCACAATCCGGCATTCCCATCCAGCTGATGTGAACCCTTCTTCCATCTTCAGTCTCAAAACTCTGCGGTGCATAGAAATCAAATCCGTAATCCCAAAGCATGTATTCTGAAAGTTTATAATCATCTAAAATATTTCCATCAACCATGAAATATCCTGACTGATAAACATTTCTGTCATCCCATACTCCGCCTTCAAGTCCCTGCACAGAAGCAGAAAGAATTTTTGTTCCATCTACCTCAAAGTAATCCGGGCATTCCCACATATAACCAAACGGTTTCTCTGATTCCACACGGCTTCTGAACTTCCAATTAATCTTATCTTTTGACTCGAAGATCAATGCCTGTCCGACATCTTCTTTTGTACGTGCACCCTGAATCATGTAGTAAGTATCTCCGTCTTTCCACACCTTCGGATCGCGCACATGGCAAGTCAGATCTGACGGGTAATCCACATTTCTCATCAGTTCTTTTTTTGATCCAAATGTCTTTCCATCCTCACTGACAACAAGAACCGTATTCGACTCACGACCTGTATTGATGTAATCGAAATCTCCGTCTTCCAGCTTTACATTGCCTGTATAGTAAACATACATTTTGTCATCTTCGATAAATGCTGATCCGGAGTATACACCATGACAGTCAAATGGCTGATCCGGATATAACTTTACTCCCTGGTATTCCCAGTCGATCATATCTTTGCTTGTATAGTGCCCCCACATCTTCACGCCGCCTTCGGCATTAAATGGAGAATACTGAAAAAATGCATGATAGATCCCATTCAACTGGCACAATCCGTTCGGATCATTGAGCCAGCCAACAGGAGGCATCAGATGCAGCTTCTCACGATACCCCGCTCCTTCTTTCTGCTCTTTTTCTTTCATCATCTCTTCCGTCATATCTACCAGTTTGATCAGATCCCTTGTTAATGCATTCATGCTCTTGTCTCCCTTTTTCCATTTACAGCCGTTCTATTCTGCAAGAATTCTTCTTTGAATAAAACGGCTGTATCTTTTTAATCACTGTTCAATTTATTTCTCAATCTTCATTGCGAGATCAGCTGTTGTAACTGTTCCCGCTGCTGTCTTCTCTACTTTGCTGAAGTCATCTGCATTCGTCAGTATCATCATCGTAGTTGCCGGATGTCCTGCTGCTTTGATAGCATCCAGATCTGCTTCGATCAGCACATCGCCCTTACGAACTTTTGCTCCGTCTGCTACTTTCTTTACAAATCCTTTTCCATCCATGGAAACTGTATCAATTCCAATGTGGATCAGAAGCTCTGCTCCTGCTTCCGTTGCGATGCATACTGCATGCCCTGTATCGAAGATATTCATTACTTCACCGTCACATGGTGCTACAATCTTTCCATCTGTTGGCTCAACTGCAACAGTTGTTCCAAGCATCTCTGATGCAAATGTCTCATCTGCTACTTCTGCTGTCGCAACAACATTTCCGTTTACCGGGCTTGTAATTTCTTCTGCTGAAACATTTTCTGCTTCTACTACATTCTCTGTCTCTTCTGTTTTCTCAACTGTTGTCTCTGTTGCGGCTGTCTTAACTACCGGCTCTTTATCTTTGTAAATCATGAAGGAGATCACAAATGCTACTCCTACTGAAATTACCATCTCGATAATGTACTGAAGCGGCTGATTCAGGCAAAGCAGGATACCAAAGATACCTGTTACTCCAGTTCCTTTTGCTCCGAGATGTACAAGTGATGCATACAATGCTCCGCATCCTCCACCAATACATCCTGCGATAAATGGTTTGAAGAATCGTAAGTTTACACCAAAGATTGCCGGCTCTGTGATTCCCATAAATGCACTAAGTGATGACGGAAGTGCAAGGGATTTAATCTTCTGATCTTTTGACTTAACGCCAACTGCCAATGCTGCCGCACCCTGTGCTACATTCGCTGCACTTGCAAGTGGAAGCCAGTAAGTTACTCCGTATTTTGCCAGCTGACCGATGTCGATTGCTGTATACATCTGATGAATACCTGTTACTACTGTCGGTGCATACAAACCTCCCATGATCAGACTTCCAAGTCCGAGCGGAAGTGTCAGCATCCACTGAATTGCTCCAAGGATCGCATTCTCACCCCATACGAAGATCGGTCCTACAATGGAAAGTGTAAGATATCCTGTCACGAATACGCTGACAAGTGGTGTTACAAACAAGTCAAGTGCTGCCGGAACTACCTTGTGCAGCTTCTTTTCTAATACAGAAAGGATCCATACTGCAATAATGATCGGGATTACATGTCCCTGATATCCAACCATATCGATGTGATACAGTCCGAAGAATACGCTCTGTGTCTGCTGTACACCTTCCGTTGCAACCGTATAAGCGTTCTGCAATGACGGATGAATCATAATCATACCGATAACGGCTCCAAGATACTGGTTTGCACCAAATGCTTTCGCAGCTGAAAATGCAATCAGAATCTGTAGAAATGTATAAGCGATATTACTGAACAGATTCGCAAACACATAAATAGAACTGCTTGTATCAATTGCTAAAAATCCATTTGCATTCATGAAATCTAACGCATTCATGATTCCCATCAGGAAACCACTTGCTACGATGGCCGGAATGATCGGTACAAAAATATCACCTAACAGCTTGATGGCCTTCATAAACCAGTTCTGCTTCTCTGCCGCTGCTTCCTTTGCCTCAGCTTTTGTGCTTGCTGTAATACCTGCGATCGCGATAAATTCATCAAACACCTTATTCACTGTTCCTGTTCCAAGAATAATCTGAAGCTGTCCAGATGCCTCAAATACTCCCTTTACTCCATCCACATTCTCTATTGCCTCTTTATCTGCCTTACTATTATCTGCGATAACAAGACGAAGACGCGTTGCACAGTGCGCTGCGGATACAATATTCTTACTTCCACCTACATATCCCAGAATCTCCTGGGCTGTTTTCCTGTAATCCATGATTACTCTCCCTTCCTTCTATGTTTTATGTGTAATCGTTTTCACATCTTATGATTTTATATTAAATAAAAAAATGCCATTTGTAAAGATGGCATTTTTACTAATTCTGATTCTTCTGTTTTGTTTAACTTGCACTATACTCTTAGTTACATTCATTCAAATCTATTCACGATCTGGAATCCCAGCTTCATATGCACCGGCACCGGATTTTTCTCTTCAATCTGTTCAAGTAAGAGCTCTGCCCCCTTGATTCCACTCGTTTTATACCCAAAATGAACCGTTGGAATACCGCCTGTCACAGCCCTTAACATCTGATTATCACCAAATCCTGTGACACAGATACCAGACTGTTCCAAAATGTATAGCATCCTTGCACCAGAATTCTGAACCGACTCCGGAACCGCCTTTTTACTCTGTGCGATCAATGCCTCGATTGCTCCTGCTGCAATCGTATCTGTTGCGCATGATATGATATCGATTCCATTTTCTTCACTCAACAAATCCACTACTGCTTCATATCCGCCGCTCATTGTAAATTCTGATTCGCGTCTGTACCGATGGTCATCGAAAGTAATCCCTGCTTCCTGAAGTCCCTTGCGGAACCCGTCTTCTCTGGCAGCACCTGCTGCCTTATCTTCACGAGTAACACCAATATATGCAATCTTGCAATCTTCAGGTCTTCCACCATTCCGCTTCAGTGCTTTCACCGCAACTTCTTGTCCCATTGCTCTTCCCGCACCAAAATCATCATGATAGATACAGCTTGCCATTTCTGTCTCCTGTCCCACAACCACAACCGGAACCTTTGATTCTTTTAAAAATCTCCGATGCTCGTCTGTAAGCACTGTACCGATCAGTACAATTCCATCTACCGGATAACTTTCAAAGATTCTCAGATAAGTCAGCTCATTCTTTGGCTGATTATCCGTGCTTGCAAGAAGCATCTGGTACCCTCTTGCCGAAAGAACCTGTTCAATTCCCGCTGTGATCCGGCTGATTGATTCTGAATTGATCTTCGGAGCCACCACACCAACCAGATGTGCACGTCCGGTTCTTAGGATTCTTGCCTGAGTAGACGGCTGATATCCCGTCTTCTCAATCACTTTACGGATCTGCTCCTTTTTCTGTTCACTCACATATCCGTCATTCAAATATCTTGATACTGCTGCGCTGGACACCCCGGCCATCTGCGCAATCTCTTTTATCGTCATTGTATACTGCCTGCCTTTATTTCCCTGATTTTCGAAATTATCCAGATCCATTTTCGCTCTTTTTCTAGCTTTGACCTGAACCTGAATGACATTCACATTTTAACATTCAACAGACAAATATGCAACGACGTTGCGCTACATCATTCTTTATCTACCTGTTACTGTTCACACGATGTGCGACCAGCAACGCATCTCGCCATTTTAAATCGCCTTTGGCGATGGGGCGAGATGCATTCAAGTCAAAACACGCATCCTCCGTGTCAATCAGCGGAGTGATTGACACGGGAGTGAACAGTAATATCATATAAAAATCCATAAAGTATTACTCTTCCATTCGTCTGATCGTTAGAACAAGTAGATAAGCCAATGATCCTGTTCCACCCCTCTTTTCCTTTTTTCTCAGGAAGACGATACTGCACGGCATGTGCCTTTATATATTCCATCAGTTCTTCCAGATTCTCTTTCTTATAATCTTGTGGATTATAAATAACTTCATCATACGCATCCGTCTCCACACAGGCGAACCACTGGATTTTTTCTGACTGTTCATTCAAATATAGCGTACCTGTTTTGTGCGATTCAAAATACTCCTTTTCTTTATAATTCATCACATCCCCAAACATTGCGCCATTATCCATATGGTGACCATATAATAAACTGTAACTGTCAATAAATTTTCTGTCATTTCTGCTATCCAGAAAAATACTTCCTGAAAGAGCAAACTCTCCATAAATATCCTGATTGATATATTCCAGATTTGTTTCTCCCTGCACAACCGGGTAATCAATCTTTGTTCCGTCTACCGTCAGCCAGGCACACACATCCGGATTGATTTTCTGAAGTTCCTGCAGGGACGGACTTTCATCCGTTTTCCCTGCAGGTTTATATTTCATCAATTCTCCACTGATAAACGCACGTCGGTTGATCTGGCAGGTATCCCATAATGAATATGCACCATAAAGAAGCATAAGAATAATAAAGAGCGCTGCCAGAATTTCCAATATCTTATTTCCCGCTTCTATAACTTTAAAAAACAGCTCTTCCCTCTGCTCCCCTGCCTCCTGACCTTCTGTCGTTTCGTTTATCATGCTCTTTTTCTACGAAAGAAAACTGATCCAAATGCGCCTGCCGCACCCACAAGTAATACGTATGGTGTGTATTTCTTTGCAACGCCTGTTACTACAGCCGCATCTTTCTCATTCACATACTGAACTACTGTACCATCTTCTTTTGTAGTTCCTGTCTTTGTTCCGGTCGCAGTTGTTTCTCCATCAATCGTAGTAGTATATCCATCTTTATTCGCATCGGTCTCTGTTACCGTGTATTTATCAGATTCTGTCAATCCATAAATTGTAATTGAACCTGTATCAGAAATCTGATAAGAAGTTTCTGCTTCATTGCTTGTGATGTATTCTGTAAGTGCCTGTGCATTTGCATTTTTCTTCACTACAACTTTGTAGAGTTCTCCCTGTCCACCATTCACCGCAACCTTGAATTCGAAGGATTTATTTTTAACTCCCTGATTACCTGTGATCGTTTTTTTGATCGTCACATCATGCGTTGTATCATTTTCTGCACCATAATCATTGATAAATTCAAGATCACCTTTTTCACCATTATTTTCTGTAATTACATTTCCAACATAAAGTGCTCCATCTGCTCCGTTATATACAAAAAGATAAACATCTCTGCCTGCTGTATCATAATCGATTCCTTCATAAGAGCCTGCATCTTCAGTCACAACATAATGATAAACACCAGCATGTTCAAATACCTCTGTATTAATTTCCAATGTTGCATTCTTGCTGTAAGCTGCTGCCAGTGTATCTTCTCCTGATGGCTGGAATCCGATTGTCTGAGAGGCCGTGATTCCACCTGTCACTCCGGCATATACTACATTATCTCTCCAATTTTCTGCTGCTTCACCATTCTCCACATGAAACGAAAATGATGTATTTGGCTGGTATGTATTTCCATCCGTTGTCACCGTTTTCTTCAAATTCAGCTGTGTGATTGGCTCATTTTCCTCGGCTGACGCATTTACCACACAAACTGACATCATCATCATACTCGCCATTGCCATTGCTGAAATACGTCCTGCTGTTTTCTTATTCATAATCTCTACCTCACTTTTTACTCTGATTTCCGGGTTTCAGATATCTGACCGGCGGAGCACCGTAATTACTCTGCCTTTTATCTCCTTGTCCTTCACCGCTATTCAGCGTCAGTGGATAGACCGTGTCACTTTCGTATTGCGGTGTATCATAGAAAATATCATTTTCCACAATCTTACTTCCATTGATCTTTACCTTTTCGTCCTCTGTAATCTCTAGTGTATCGCCGCCGGCTGCGATCACTCTGCCCACATATTTCTCTCCTGCTTTCTGAAGAACCACCACATCCCCGCTTTTCGGTTTTTCCAGTCGATAATAAAAGAGCAGATCTCCCGCACTGATGCGTGGCGACATGTCATTGTTTTTCATGGTTGTAATCCCAAACAACAGCCCGAATAAAACCCACAGAAACACCAGAAGAAATGCAAGACGAATCAGAAAAAGATGAATCTCTCCTTTTAATTTCATGAATCTTTTTCTTTCCTCTTTCTTCGAAGAAACAGAAAAACTGCTCCTCCTGTTATACCTGCTGTTTCCATCAGGATTGTAGGAAACATCCTGTTCTCTACTCCTGTCGGAACAACCATAAGCGGTTGATACTGATTCGTATAAGTTACTGTTGCCGTCTGCTCCTTCGTTACATCAATTCGTGCTGTCATCCCCTCTGCCTGACTTTCCTGTCCCACGAGATAAAAGGTATGCTCCAGCCTATAGTTATTCTGTTCCTGAGCAATCTCCGTCACTGTATATTCCCCAGGTTCAACCGCCTGGAGCGATGCACTCCACTGACCATTTTGCGGAATCTGCACTTCTTCGATCACTTCTTCTCCCCGTTTTATCTGAAATGTAAAGGACTCGTCCGGAATCTGACTTGCTGCAATTCCTTCCACCTGCTTTGTGATTATCAGATTACCTGTTTTGGCCGGTGGGTTTGGAAGATCCTTTCCAAAAGAAATGTTATCGAGCAGGTTTCCATTTGACAGATTTCCATTTGCTGCCGCTACTGCCACAAAATAAAATCGAGTAACATATTGCCCTGCCGGAACTGTATAATCTCCATAGTGATAAGTCCATTTCCCAGTTTTATCTGACAATACCGCCTGCACATCAGGATTACTCTGATCAAATCCAGATCCTGCCGGATTCCAATCAGAACTCATTGATTTCGTATCACTGATGATAACCGCCATCGTGTCTGTTCCCCAGCGTCCGGCATGTTCCAATCCCCAGTGAAGAACTGTCCCTGGTTCTGTCAAAACATCCTGATAAAGAGCCCCTGGTTCCTCACAGTTTAATTCTGCGAACTGATTTCCCTGTGCCGCACTGCTGATGTTATAAACCGGTTTTGGATCATTAACCGTATTTCCATAATAACTTCGGCTTCCATCTGCAATCTCGATATAATAATCTCTCTGAGTTCCAGAGCCAAAATATGCACCTTTCGCTGTTGTTTTCCAATATAAATCATTCGTTCCATTTGCTACCTGGATAAAATGTGCATTCTTATAAGTCAGTGTTCCTGCATCACATACTTTTGGCGTCTCAAAACTTCCATTCTGAAGCTTGTCATAATAATTCACCTTGTATTCGGAAGAATAAACTGTCACCGCTTCATTTACTGTCACTTTCACACGAAATGTCTTCTGTGCACCATCTCTTGCAACTTCATAGGATTGCTTTCTACTATCCACAGTCGCTGTATCCTCAATGTCTTTCCATTGACCATTTTCACTTACCTGCCACTGATAAGCAATCTGATCTGATTCTGTTGTTCCACTAACCTCTGCTGTCAGAGAACCTTTTGTAAGAATCTCATCTTTAAGAGCAACTGAAATTTTCTCTGAATCGGTACTTTTCCCTTCCTCTGTTACTACTCCAGACTCAGGGGGAGATTCTTTTGCGTCTGGTTTCTGCATTTCTGATTGGGAAGTCTCTTCCGCATCTGTTTCTTCCGGGAGCACGGTACAATCTGTTCCCTCTGTGGTTTGTACAGCCTCAACTTGTACACCTTCTGCCAGTACCTGAACACCCATCAACGACAGCATCATCAGTACCGCCATCAGAAATGCAAGATGTCTTCTTAACTTTCTTCGCATCTTACCCTCTCCTGTCTTAAATTGAATTGTTACCTTTCAGAAAGTGCTGTTGATATATTTTATATCAGCCCTCCTGTCTAATATATGTATGTCCCTGGATTTCTGATTATGACTTGAAAGAGATAAAATTAGATTTCTTTAAGATTTTTTACATTTTTTAAAATTTTCTCTTGCAAAGACCATTTAAATATGATAATATATTTTTCGTCGATAAGACAAGGAAATATTCCTCCTTAGCTCAGTCGGTAGAGCATTCGGCTGTTAACCGAAGTGTCG
>OIBI01000702.1_pt1 | contig 12907 bp, 9 predicted proteins | sample 1580951 | NCBI WGS metagenome assembly OIBI01 (sample SAMEA3882516, study PRJEB24775) | human gut metagenome | biome: human-associated habitat; feature: intestine environment; material: feces | place: Netherlands | collected 2009/2010 | reverse complement strand
ACCCCCTATCAAGCAGACATTGCTCCGCCTCATCAATTGCAGCCAGACGCTCATCACTAATGAAATCCCCAAATGCAAAGCGCGAGGCAAGACATGCAAATGACTGCTTGTTCCAGGTAGGAAGACCCTTCTCGCGTGAAAGAGCGCGTATCTCGTCCTTCGAGAAACCAGCCTCCTTCAAAGGACTTAACACCCCCTGCTCGGCTATTGCCCGAGCTCCCGGACGATAATCATCCTCATCGTCGATATTTGATCCCTCGACAACCGTCTCGACTCCGTGTGCACTTGCCGTTTGAACGACGGCGCGCAGCAGGCCCGTCTTGCAGAGATAGCAGCGATTGGACGGATTCTGCCGGAATGCCTCATCCTCAAGCTCATTTGTGTTGACGACTAGCTGCAAAATACTTCGGTCCCTGCAAAATGCAGAAGCTTCGTCGAGCTCTCGTTGCGGAAAAAGACGCGATTGAGCCGTAATTGCGATTGCCCTTTCGCCGAGCGCTTCGCGTGCGGCGTGCAGGAGCAGAGAAGAATCCACACCACCGGAAAACGCGACCGCAACACTCTCGAATGATTGCAAATGGTCAAGTAGGACACTGTATTTTTCATCAGGAGTTTGGGCGGGCATCTGACTCCTCATAATGATGCTGGCGAAACGATTATACCTGGGGGAGCTTGCGTGAGGGTCCGTGTGAGAGGGTCCGTCCCCTCTTTTCCGCTTACGTGCGGGTGCCGATATGGCAGGGTCGGTACAGTAGGGTCTGTCCCCCAATCACCATCTACGCGCAAAAGGAAGCCGCTTCGATTGCGAAGCGGCTTTGCTGGCGACATTCTGCACGAAACTAGATGACCACACCCTCATCTATATCCAGGTGAAGGCACTTGACGGGTGTTCCAACCTCGAATGTCCCCGTACCTTGCGGGAGCTCTATGAGTACGGTGCTGCGATTCATTTCCGATAAGAGGGCAGATGACTGCTTCTCTTCCTGACATGCAAGCAACTCGCCGTTCTCTCCAACCTCAAGATGACCGCGCTGATAGAAAGCGCGAGCTTCCTTCTTGCGCGTCGGTTGCGCAAGAATGGCGTCGCTAACGGGACGATCAAGCTCTGCGTAGCCCTGCATGGCGCGTAGTGCCGGCCGACCGAAAAGCTGAAAGCCCACTGCGGCAGCTGCTGGATTGCCCGAGAGAACTTCGACAAGCGTGTCGCCCACACAACCAAATGCCTGAGCTTTACCCGGTCGCAGGCTCACGCAATCAAAAACAACCTCCCCCAGATCGCGAACGGTTTCGATGGCGTAGTCAAAATCGCCGTTGCTCGCACCACCGCTCGAAACGACAAAATCGCATTCATCGATTGCTTGCTCGAACAAGGCGCGGATGGCAGCCTCGTCATCCCTGACAATCGGATACAGATTCACCTCGCAGCCAAGCTCGAGCGCATATGCGCCCAATACGTATGCGTTCGCATCGCGAATCTTGCCTGGCTCGGGCTTTACCGAAGGAGCGACAAGTTCTGTGCCGATGCTGATAACGCCAACCTTGGGACGGGCGTGTACGGGAACGACCGTGTTCCCGGTGCTCGCGAGCAGGCCTACGGTTGCGGCGCGAATCACCTCGCCCTCGCGGACGACGACATCGCCCGCCTTGGCCTCCTCGCCCGCTTTGCGCACATTGGTCTTGCTTACAGGAGCGAATATGCGTACGTGCTCGCCCACTCCACCGTCACCGGTGAAGGTCGTGTCCTCAATCTTGACCACCGCATCGGCACCCTGCGGCATAATGCCACCCGTCATGATGCGAATTGCCTCTCCGGGCTTGAGAACGACCTCGCTCACAACGCCTGCACCGACCCAGTCCACAATCTCAAGCTCGACAGGGGCTTCTTCGCTCGCATCCTTGAGAGACGACGCGACTACGGCAAATCCGTCCATTGCCGTATTATCGAAAGGCGCAACGTCAATATCACTTACGAGATCAGCGGCGGCGACTCGCCCAACAGCGGCAAACAGGTCGACCTCTTCGACCGGCGTTCTAAAACGAGCGTTACCCGCGAGCTCAATCGTTCTTTGGCGCGCCTCATCAACGCTTATCATATCCTGGCTCATTTGATTATCCTCTCGAAAGGTGAATCATTCTGTTTATTCGACAGGGTACCAAATCTTCCAGAAGGCTGGACGAACAATCCCAAGCTTGGTCGCTCACGGGCTGGTTGCCGCTTCAACGGTGCAAAGGGGCGGGGGCTGCGCGCCCCACTTCCTGAATGCACGGTGCATGGTCGTTGAGGCAATTCTTAGGATCCTGGCAAGCTGCGTTATGGTTATCCCCGCATCAAGACAGGCTGCAAGCATAAAGGGGCACTTTTGAACTTTGAGCATATCCGCCGAAACACCAGTGAGTTGATCGCACTTTCGGCGAATTATTTTTCGCGCGGCTGCATCTGACAAGCGCTTGGGGAACGGCTCGAGATGACGTACGCTTGCCTCTTGTTGGGCGAAATCGCGCCATTCGTCCGCGCTCATGAAACTGCACAGAAGCTCATTGTCCACAAGTTCGTCCGATTTCCCCAGGTAGTTATAGCTGCTCCACGGATAATCAGCTAAACGAACACAGAGTCGAGCTTTGACGGGGTTTCGCCAGACGTATCGAATCGCCGATAAAAGATGCGCCTCTGTCTCAATTGCCTCACTGTGAAAACGACCCTGGAATATCTGGCCAGCGCATTTATGCCGCTTGTGATAATAAGCCGAGAAACGCGCACCGACGCTCTGAAAAAGAGAAGGCGGAATAGGGCCGCTGCACTTGATAACGATGTGAAAATGCGTGGTCATTACACAATATGCGAGAACCTTGAAACTGCAGATTTGCTGGGCAAGCTGCAAGCACTCCAAGAAAAACGCATGATCGCGGCTTTCGTTGAAAACGCATGCCTTGCCAACCCCACGATTTGTGATGTGGTAATACCCGGTTGATGAATGTTTGCGCGGTCGCCGTGGCATGTTTCACCTCCTTTCCGGTCGGTCTTGTCCACAGCGAGAACGATAGATCATGTGCATCCGAGCAAACCACCCCGAGAATCTGAACGATTTCGGACTTTAAGGAGAGCAAAACCGGAGTGATTTCCGAGAAGGATCGGTCAGGAGATGGTGGAAGGATGGGGACAGAAGGATGGGGACAGAAGGATGGGGACAGACCCTTAGTTGGCAGCAATCCACGAGTGGCGAGAGAGGGAAAGACCCCTGAGGGGACAGCGGTAATGAGGGGACAGACCCCTGATGGGCCTCCCAGTGAGCAAGCTGTCAGTCCTTCGACTGGAAGACCATAAAAAAGAAGCCCCTGACCGGGGCTTCTAAATCGTAACCAACGATAATCCTTCTACATCTTCGGATACTGCGAATAAGAATGCCCGCGTCTGCTCTGCTCGTAGCGGCTCACAAAAAGCGCGATGATGACCACGAGAGCGACAATGAGAAATGCAATCACAAAAAGCGCATTCTTCGTATACAAACCCGTAATCGCTGCACAGAGGATAGACATGATAATAATGACGACCGGAACAGCCATCCTCGTCTTGTCTCGTGCAATATTGGCACGCAAAATCGCGTCCTGGCGGCGCGATTCGTCATCGCGGCGAGCACGAATGTCGCGATCGGTCCACTCCATGATTTTACGCTGAACCTCGGGAGGATACGAATTGAAAACGTCTGGGTGAGGCAAGCTCACGCATCCATCCTCGAACTCAAACGGCTCGCTGGTAAGAGCATCGTCACAATCGTCGAGAGTGTCGTCCTCGGCCTCGTGTCTGAAAAGGTCCGAATAGTTCCCCAGCGTTCTGTCAACGCCGACCACCGGACCCTGGGCAAAGCTGCTTGCGTCACTTTCGCTCGGATCATCGACATCAAAAACGAAATCGGGAAGATCATCTGGTTTAACGCGGTCATTCTTGCGTTTGCTGTTGGACTTTGACGACTGATTGCCTGCTTGCTCGCGATTCTTGATGAACGCGTTGTACATTGGTTCGTTATTCATGCGTTTGGTACCTTTCGAAGGTCAATCTGTTCAGGCAATTATAGCATCGCTTGATGGCGGCACAGGCTGGGGAAGAGCACGTGGCAACCGAGGGTCTGTCCCCTAGTTGCCACCTGCAGGTTGTCAGACGCCTTGGTAACCGAGGGTCTGTCCCCTAGTTGCCAGAACGCGGCTCACTTCTCGTTCGCGGACTTGCGGCGACGGGCGAACAGTAATGCCAGCATAAGAAGCGAGAGCAGGGCAATCGCGGCTTCGAGGGCCATGCCAGATGCGACGTCATCGCCGGTCCTGGGCACACCATATGCGGCAAGCTGCGCCTGATAACGCGCTCTCTCCTCGGCCTCTTCCTCAGCATAGTTACCGAAGACCGGCGCAAAGACCACGTCACTATCCATCATCACCGAGAAGATCGCATCGGCACCCTCGATGTAGGTGGTTATCCCATCGCGTGTCACGTTCCAACCCTTGATGTAGTAATCAGGATTGATCTCAATCAGCACATTATCGGGCGAAAGCGTGAAACCGGGTTCAATGCCATCCGAATCAATCGTGATTTTGCCGCCTGGGTACTCACCTTCAGTGACAAAGTGGCCAAAGTCGTCAACCTCGGGCTCGAATCCCTCGAGACCGGCCACGTGACGCTCGATATCCCAGATCGCATACAGCTTGATGGCGTTGTTACCGTTGCCAACCATCGCCGCGAGCAGGTACATCGCCGCTGTAGGATCGTCGATGGTGCCGCCCCTCACAAGGCCAAGCACGCCAGTCTCGAGCAAAGCCTCCATGAGCTAGCCGGCGGTGAAGTCGGGAACGACCGCATCCGGCGAGAACGCCCAGCCCAGCAGCTTGGCATTGCGGCGCTCGAATGCCACGTCGTCGAGGCGCGTACCAGGCGAAGCGTACTCATAACGCTGGTCGGACGCGGTACCGGTCGCGACATCATCGTTCTTGTCGAAGCTGATGATGTAGGTGATGGGCGCCCACAGGGCCATAAGCCTGATGCTGGAGCCGGGCATCGTGAAGATGTAGCCCGGTGCATACTGCCTGCCGTTACCGTCCACGAAGCCGATGAGGATATAGCCGTTGCGCAGGAGCTGGTCGGCAGTCGGAAGCATGATCTGTGCGTCAGTGCCGTACTTCACCGTGATGGGGAGGCGGCGCGGATCGTTGAGATCGACGTTACCGCCAGCGGCGTAAAGCGCCTTGGTAGCAGCGGCGATCTGCTCGGCGATGAGCTCTTCGAGCGTCTTGCGCGGCGCATCGGGGTCTGTCCCCTCGTTGCCAGCCGACAATGCGGGGTCTGTCCCCTCCTTGCCACCGGGGCTAATCCAGAGGCCATTAGAGGGATCGATGGTGAGGGTCGCCTCGTCGAAGACATAGTAGAGAACCAGAACCGTCGAGCCATCGCCGGCAATCACCGCGCGCGCCTGGGTCGTAAAGGTCCGTCCCCCAATTGTCACGCTTTGGCCGTGGGGCAGGTAGGTGTAGCCAAGGACCGGGATGTTGTCGAGGTGACGATAGGTCACACTCGCATCGACGCCATCCGCCCACGCAATCTCGCCGGTAAAGCCGACGTAGACAAGACGCTGGCTCTCGGCCCACTTCTCGTCATAGACGAGGAGGTTGCCGTCCGCATCGTGCGGCACCGTTCCATCGGCCTTGAGCGGCACGAGCGTGCCGTCACCGGTGATCACCCAGCGCTCGACGTAGTACCTCGTATTGTTGTTGGCGACGTAGTAGAAGCGCAGGTGCGTGCTGCCATCACCAGCGAGGTTATCGGACTCGATGCCGCGGGCAAGCAGTGTGCCAAGAATATCGATGGCGGGCTGATACACATACTTGAAGACGGGCAGGCCATCGGCATCGAACAGCAGGTTGCCGTTCTCGTCCGTATCCTGAACGGCATTGCCGTCCTTGTCTCGCACGAGCACGATCGCACCCTGGTATTCCTTCACGTAGGTGTAGCCGTCGATAGCCTCGTGACCGTCCTCGAGCTTGGTCGAGTACACGTTCTCGTCGGTGATGCCCACGAGGTCCAGCCTGCTGTCCTCGATCTCGTGCGCCACGCCGTACTGGTCGACCCACCAGTGGCTGACCGTGTACTTCGTGTCGTTACGCGCACGCCAGATCGCATGCAGCGTCATGGAGCGCGTCGGGATGATGAAGGAACCGTCGGGCAGCACGAAGATGTGGTCGAGGTACTTGTAGGTCGGATTGTCGCCATCAACCTCGATCGCCCTGTTCTCGGCGCTATCCGCACGCTCGCCGTACAGGCTCATGAGGAAGGCACGCAGCACATCGGTGTACTGGCCGGTGTTCGGATCGACGCTCGCGAGATGGTCGGCGATGGGCCACGATGCGCTGCCCTTGATGACCGAGCCGTCGGGCAGGTCGGACCAGCCGACGAACTCATAGCCGGGACGGTAAAGCTGGTCGGCGCCCGGCAGACGAATCGTGGTCTCGGTCGCGTACGGATCGCGCGACCACTCGCCAGAGCCGTCGATCATGGTCGGCGTGGACTCGCCGGTGGAGACCCAGGTACCCGCACCGGGGTTCAGGACGAGCTTGATGCCGTCTTCGCCCTCGTCGTAGATGGCCTTGTAGTAACGGTAGAGGATGAGGCCCTCGTGGACGTTGCCCTTGATGTGCGAGGTGTAGGACACGCCGTTGATGACGATTTCCTCCGTGTACTCATAGCCCTCGAAGCGACTATCGTTGAGACCGTTCCTGTCGAGATTATCGGCGACCACCTCGGCATTATTCTTGCGCATGAACTCCTGGTAGATGAGGTTCTTCACCGTGCCGTCACCTGTGACGCGTACGTGGTAGACCTGATATTCGATATTGTCCTTGGAGTTGTAGTACAGCGTGAGGAGCATCTTGCCGTCAGCCGTGATGACCGCGCGGGCAACCGTGTCGACGCCGCCGCCGATGGAGTCGAACGCCGGATCGCCCGGAACGAGGTAACGGTAGCCGGGAATCTCGATGTTGTCGCCGTTGCGGTAGCTGACGCCGGAGACGTCGAGATCGGCCCAGGCAACCTCGTCGGTGATGCCGTAGTGGACGACGTAGTTGTCGCGAATCCACTGCGGGTCATCCTTGTGGTTGATCGTCGCATCGCCAACCATGTCGACGGTGCCATCCTGCTTGAACGGGAAGAAGTCGCCATCGCCGTCGACACCCCAACGCGTCACGTAGTACGGCGTGTTGTCGTTGGCGCGCCACACCGCGCGCAGCATGACCTTGGCGTTGGTGGGCATGATGTAGATGACCTTATCGGCATCGATGAAGGTGAACGTGAAGCTCGCCGGGTCGTAGGCGGAAATCACGGCAGTCCACTCGGCGCCGCCATTGGCGATGTAGCCGGTCTTGCCGGCAGCCAGCGTGCGGCACGAGTCCTGCGAGGCCGCGCCCTTGGCGGTGTCCTTGCCGGCGGCCATGAGGCCGTTCTTGTCGATGGCCCAGCCCACGAGCGTGTAGCCCGGACGTTTCACGTCGGCGTTGGTGGGCAGCGTGAAGCTGGACTCGGTGGAGTGCTGCTTGCCGGAGTACTGCGACTCCTTGCCCGGCTCCCAGGTGCCGTCGCCGACGTTGAGGTCGAGCACGCGATCCTTGAGCGGGAAGTAGTAGACGACGAGGTGCATGCTGCCGTCGCCCGCGATGCGCCACTCGCTCTTGACCGTTGCGCCGGTCACGCCGGAGCCGTCCTTCTTGGGAACGCTGTCGCTCTTGCCGTTGGCGATGGTGTAGTAGCCGGCCAGAGCACCGTAGGCGTTGGTGTTCCAGGGCTTGGGGCCAGCCGTGGCACCGGCAGTCGCGAGCTCGTCGGTGACGCCGGTGAAGCGCAGCGGATCGACAGCGGCGAGGTCATTGCCGGCAGCGTCGATCGGCACGAGGTCGCCGTCGCCGGTGATCTTGTAGCGGTCGACGTAGAAGACGGTATCGGACTTGGCGCGCCAGGTGGCGTAGAGCGTGATGCTCGCATCGGTCGGGGCGAGATAGAGGGTCTGTCCCCCTATCACCACCGCGGTGAATGCGGCGCCCTTGTCGGAGGTGCGCTTGGTGTTTGCCTTGGCCGCGTCAGCCGCCGCCTGCGAGGCGAGACCCGTGGAGGTGCCGACGTTGACGGTGGTGGCCGTGGCGGCGCCATCGACCTTCACGTTGTAAGTCGGGACATTGGACCAGCCGGCCAGGTCGTAGCCCGTGCGATCGGCGGCGGAGGAGATCTCGACGGTCTCGTCGGTGTAGACCTGCATCGTGGGGTCAGCACCCGTGCTCACGCCACTACCGAAGTTGAAGGTGATGGTGTTGAGCAGCGGCTTGAAGTACAGCACGAGCACCGTCTTGCCGTCGCCGGTGATGATGGCGCGGGCATCGGTGGTGAACGCGGTGGCAACGCCGTGGAGCGTGACCGTTTCACCGTCGGCGGCGAAGGCGTAACCGGCGAAGCTGAACGCGGAGTCATCGTTGCGGTAGGAGACGCCGGCCTCGGCGGCATCCTGGATATACTGGGGCAGCTTGTTCAGCTCCTCGTTGGTGGGCAGAGTGTTCAGCGTCAGATAGACCTTTTTGCCGCGGGCGTGGGCAAAGATGCAGCCCTCGCGCAGCTCCCCTACCGTCAGGTTTACAGGGGCCGCGCGCATACCGAATTCCGGCAGGGCGCAGTAAACGGCGTCAGCGCCGTACATCACAGCATATTTCAGGGTCTCCAGGCTGCCCGCAGGGGCCAGCAGTTCCGGTTGCTGCAGCATTGATGATTCCTCCGTTTTTACATGATTCACCCGTAAGGGCCGGGTATGCCCGGCCCTGTCGTGAAAGGCAGCTGCGGGCCTTACGAGGCCCAGCCTGCCTTGACGCAGTTCTGGTAATGCTCGTCCGCAGTCTTGGCATAGAAATACTGCCCGGCCACATCGGTGTCAGGGTGGCCCGTGACGAAGAAGTAGTATCCCTCGTCCAGATACTGCTGGTCGGGGTTCAGCGCTGCCTCAATGGCGGCATAGCCCGGGCAGGAAATGGGGCCTGCGGGCAGGCCGCTGATGGCGTAGGTGTCATAGAGAGCCAGCACATCCTCCGGGATAGCTCCCTGCTCCGGCCAGCCGAAATACTCGGCAGTCGGGGAATTCCAGAGATAGTTGTTCTCACGGTCCTGCATAATATAGCTCGAAGCGTTGGATTCCAGCTTGTGCTCCGCCCACTGCGGGTCAGACGATTCAAGACGGTTGTGGAAGCAGGCGCTGACCTTGGGGTCCTCGCTGGCAAGGCCGGCCTCCTCCTGAATGAAGCTGGCCAGCTTCACAACATCGTCAAGGCTGGTGCCCTTGGCGGCGATGGTATCGGCCAGATCTGCCGTCTTGGCGTCAAACTCACCGTAGAGCTGGTTCACATAGTAATAGACGCTCTCATCGGCATAGAGGTTGTAGGTGTCAGGGAACAGGTACCCCTCGCACTTCATCAGGCGGCCATTGTCTGGGATAGCGTTCCAGAAATCATACTGGCTCCAGTCCGAGCCATCGGTGCCGTTGGCGCAGGACAAGAAGGTGTCCACATCCTCCACAAGGCCGGCATCGACAAAGATCTGGGCCACGCCCACGGCGGTCGTGCCCTCGGGGATCGTTACATTGACGGTGGGACGGCGGGTCACAACGGACAGGGCCTTGATGATGTCGTTGTAGGCCATGCCGGACTGGACCTCAAAGCTGCCGTACTGGATCTCCCCGGCCTTGCCGCTGTACTTGACATACTGCTTGAACAGCCAGTCATACTGGATAACGCCGGAATCCTTGAGCTGCGTGGCAATGCTGGACACGGAGGAGCCCTCCGGCACGGTGATAGTCTGTACCTCGCCCAGCGTTCCCTGACCGTCCAGCTCGGCGTAGAACTGGGACACCTTATATCCGCCGAAGCCGACCAGAGCCAAAATCACAAGCACGATCAGGCAGCCGATTGGAAAACGGCGGCGGGGCTTTTCCTCCTCGTCCTCCTCATACGCCTCGTATTCCTCGGGCTCGGGGCGTTTTTTAGGCTTTTCTTTTTTTGGCTTCGGCGGCTCCTGACGCGGCTCCTCGCGGCGGGGGGCCGGCTGCTGCGGGGCAGCAGTCTGCGGCTGTACGGCGGGCTGCTGGGCCCCGGACGGTTCCGGATTTGAACGATTGATCCTCATGGGATACTCCTAACTTTGTGTTTCCTGTTGATGGTTTCTGATTCAGCGGTCACAACAGCATCCTGAAATACGCATCTGTTGTCGGGAATGGTCTGCCCAAAAAGGCGATCATGCCGTAGCCGCAGCGGCGTCCGGCCCCCAGATACAGGGTCTGGTTCTCCGCAAGCAGGATACGGGCATTCTGCGCACCGGTTTTTTCCCGCGCAGCCTGCAGCAGCAGGTCGGCGCAGTGGTCGTTATCGGCCTGCAATTCCAGAAATTGCAGCGTATCGCCCTTGGTATAGTATAACCCGTATCCGCGGCGGTTGGACACTACGGTCAGCCCGCGGCGGTAAAGCTGGGTCATGATCTCATTCATCGCCTGCTCCGGCAGGCAGATGCAGCCGGGCTGGTAGATATGGCGCATCTCGACCAGCTTGTGTACGGTCAGGCTGTCAAACACCGCCTGCGCGAGCAGATCTCGGCGGATGGGCGTCTGCAGCAGCCGCAGGGGCAGCTGACCGGCAAAGCCGAGTGCCTTGAGCGTTTCCGCATTCTGGGTGCCATCGGAGGTCATGACGGCAAAGTCAAACCCGCTGGCCCCATAAGCACGCAGACAGCTTTCGATCAATTTGGGCAGCAGGCGGTCCAGCGGCACGCCCTGTGCCCCCGCCGCCCCGCAAAGCCAGATGCCGTGATGCTGGCCGTACTCGACCGGTACGGCGGCCAGCATTGCTGCGGGGGGCTGGCCGTTTTTTTCCAGTACCAGAATATTTTCAAGCCCTGCCACATTCTGCAGCCAGCCTGCGGCATCGGCGCGGTTGGTGCCGGCCGCTTTGCAGCGCAGCGCCACCAGCGCGGACAGATCTTCTTCGGTTGCCTTGCGCAGCATGGGCCTCACCTCTTTTGTCAAATTTTACTTCTGCACAGTGGTTCTTTTATATCAGCGAAATGCCGGTCCCATTTTACAGGACCGTCTTCAGCTGTGCAAGGATCTCATCATTGATCTCCTCCACCGGGCGCATCGTCTTTGTTCCGTTGACATTGACGGTACACTCGATGCGGTGCCAGCCGAGGGTGCGGGCGCAATACTCGGCGGCAGCGCGGCTGCGGGCCAGATACTCGGCATCCCTCTCCTGAATATCGCGCTTGCTTTCATCACCGTGGTAACGCTCGGTGATCAGCCGCTGGGAGACCTCGGGATCAACGGCCAGATAGACCACGGCGTCCGGCGCGGGGATGCCAAACTTCTTGTACTCAAAGTCGAACAGCCAGTTCAGAAAGCCATCCCAGTGCATCGGCGGCAGCTTGGAGCATTGATGCACCGCATTGGAGGTCGTATAGCGGTCGGAGAGGACCAAACCGCCCTCCCGGTAAAACTCGCCCCAGCCGGTCTTATAGCTGGCATAGCGGTCCACGGCATAAAAGCTGGAGGCCGCGTAGGCGTTCACATCATCAGGCTTATCGCCGAAGGCACCCGAAAGGTACATCCTGACCAGTGCCGAGGACTCGCTTTCATAGTCCGGAAAGGTGATCTGCCGCAGATCGTACCCCTGCTGCTGCAGGCGCTGCGCCGTCAATTTTGTCTGGGTCCCCTTACCGGAGCCATCCAGTCCCTCAAAAATGATAAGCTGCCCCATTTACACTGCCTCCTCTTTGAGCTTCGCGTATTTTTCGCGCACCTCGGCCTGCTTGCCGCAGCACATGCGGCCCTCCGGGCAGGGGCCGGTCAGGCAGCGCGGGCCTGCCGTCGCAAAAACATGCGGTGCCAGCGGCAGTACAAGGCGCAGCATCTCATCGGCCACAGCGCGTATCTCCCACTGGGCGCGGTTGCAGCAGCGCAGATTGAAGAAATTCTGCAGGCTGCGGCAGTTCATCGTCATGACCATCTTGGTCTCACAGGCATTGGGCAGCACAAAGCGCGCATCCTCATTGGCCTGCTTGGAGGCCTTGGCGCGGGCGGCCTTTTCCGTAAGACCCTCGGCCATAAAGCGTGCCGTGTGGGCATCCTCCAATGTACGGACAAGCGCAAGATACTTTTCGGCGTCCTCGTTCATCGAGGCAATGAACTGCGCCTTGGCCTCAGGGATAGCCTCGATCTCCGGAGGAATGACATAGCGGAAATCGTCCAGCCGGACATAGCGCTGACTCTGAACGCTGAAGCTGCCGATGCGGTGGCGCGTTACCTGAGCCAAAAAGGTGCGGGATACGCCCTCAATGCCAAAGGTGAAGCTTGCATGCTCGATCGGGCTGGCATGGCCGAGATCCGTCAGCTTTTGCAGGAAGGCCGCCGTCTTTTCAGGTGTCAGACCGTCAAGCAGCGTTTCAATATGTGCGTCCGAGTAGCAAAGCTTCGCCGCTGCGGCGATCGTTTTCTCGGGGTCATTTGTATGGGCAATGAGCTGAACTAACATATCATTCCTCCACCTTTTTCAGCGGTGCATAGTTGGCCATTGTTTTTTTGACGCCTACGCGGTCGAACTGTATCTCAACGATGCAGTCCCCTGCGATGGGCGTTGCATTCAATACCGTGCCGCGGCCGAATACGCGGTGCTCCACAACATCGCCGGGCGCATAGCTGACGGCCTCCTTCTTTTTGGGGGTTGCTGCGGACGGTGCGCCCGCCAGTGTGGAGGTGCCTGCCCCGGCCGGGACTGCGCTGCCGGCCCCGCGGCTGCGGCCGTAGCCGGAGCCGAAGCCTGTGCTTTGCACCGTATGGCGGCCGCCATAGCTGTTGGGGCT
>OIBI01000688.1_pt1 | contig 13081 bp, 10 predicted proteins | sample 1580951 | NCBI WGS metagenome assembly OIBI01 (sample SAMEA3882516, study PRJEB24775) | human gut metagenome | biome: human-associated habitat; feature: intestine environment; material: feces | place: Netherlands | collected 2009/2010 | reverse complement strand
ATTGACTATAAAGAAGTAGTACAAACACGCTCTTGAGTTCTCAAACCACCACCACTCACCCACCTCGCAGCTCCCCGGAGGAGAACCACTCGCCGAGCGGCAGCAAGGAAATAACTTACACGCATTCGCGGACTCACGCAAACCGGGCACGAAAAAACACGCCAGAATCGTTGCAACGACGGCGTTCCATCGGCGTGTCGAAATCAGCTTGAATCACGCCGTTACCATCAGGATACGCCGGCTCTTTATGGGCTCACGTAACGAAATCAGATGTTCACCGGCGTGTCGCAACAATTAATTCCACGTTCAACTCCCCTCAGTCCGATCACGCGGACGGCTCACCCGCAATTACGGACGAGCAAAGCTCGCACCCTTATGGCTCGACTATCGTCTCGCCTTCGTCTAAAAAACAGTCCACCGGACTGTTTTTTAGACGCCTCAGCATCAAAGAGGGGAGCCAAAGGGGGATTAGAAGGTCAGGCGCATCTGATGCCAGACCACGTCACCGTGAGTGGACTCCGAAATGCCCTCGTCCTCATACCCAAATTGCGCATAGAATCCGACCAGCCGATCTTTGCAGGTGAGCACCAAGCCTTTACGTCCAGCTGCACGAGTGTCTTCAATGACTTTCCTCATGAGTGTACTGGCGCAACCGCGATGCTGATACTTCGGCGCAGTATCCACGCCGAAAATCATTTGCCAGTCACCTTGAGGGTTGTGCTGCGCGGCATCCTCGTACATGTCATCGGTCAAGTCACGCCGATCGGTCGCGAAACCGTTGATGAACGCCATGACGATCTCGCCATCAATCAATAGCCAGAAACATTCCGGATAGGTCTCGATTCGGGCGCGCAGGGACGAGCGGTCGGCGGCCTCGGCGGCCGGGAAGCATTCGGATTCCATGGCGGCCAGCGCGTCCAGATCGTCGATGGTGGCGTGGCGGATTAACTGGGGATCAGAATCAGTCATGTTTTTGTCCTTCTCTTAACACTCCGTTGTGAGCAACTCTCCTCAATCACGCTTCGCGTGCTGGCTCCCCTCACCTTGAGGGGAGCCAGATGGATGTCAGATTACGCGGTATTCGCGTAACAGGGTGGCAATATCGGTGCCGTCGAGTTTCTTGAGCACCTTCTTGACCACGGCCTTTTCAATGAAGTTGAGCTTCATATCGGTGACCGGTGCACCGTCACGCAATTTGACGGTGGCGTTGAGCAGGTTGCGCACGTCATAGACGCTACCCCACACTTCAGGCACGCCGCGGTCCACGCCGAGCAACGTGTAGACAGCTTCCATACCGGTGCGCATCGAGTATTCGGTGGTGAAAATCGTGTCGCGCGGGGTCTCGGCGAACTGGCCAAGGAATGCGAAGTTCACGGCACCATCGGGCACCACGTCCGGGCGGTCGCCGGCCGCGCGCGGCATGAAGAACGCGGTGATGTACGGCATCATGACCGGCACGGTGTTGGCGTGGTGCTTTGCGAGCGCCTCGATCTTGTCGGTCGGCACGCCCATGTGGTAAAGCCACTCCTCGCAAATCTCTTCACCGGTGCATTCGGTCATCGGCTTCTTCACATAGTTGCCGGGCTTGTCCGGGAACAGGCCGTAGACCCATACGCACAGCTGGTCCTTGGGCTGGTCGCGGAACTGCTGCTGGCGGTTCAGGGTCCAACTCATGAGCCAGTTGGAGTCCTGCACGGTGACGATGCCGCCGGTGACGACCTTGCCGGAGAACGGGTCGCGCTTGCAGATCTTCTGGATGTACGGCGGAATCTCGCCGTCCAGGGTGGTGACGGTGGCGCTCATCCACTTGGTGGCATTCGGATCGGAGCAGAACTTCTCCGGATGGCCAAAGCTCGGGTCCTGGTCGGCGATACGCTTCCACATATCCCAGCCGCCACCGGGCTTCAGGTCTGGGTTCCATGCGGCGGGCGAGTTCTGGGAACCCATGGTGGAGTTCTCCACGCAACCGCCGTTGGTGATGAACACCAGATCGTTCTCGGTCAGGTCGATGGAGGATTTATCACCCTCGTGGTCCACGTCGATGCGCACGGCAAGCTTCTTGGTGGGCGTGCTGGCAGGGTTGCGCTTGAAGAAGCCGGAGGTGGCCTGAATCTTCTGGATGGTGTCTTGGCCTACGCCGGTGTGCTCGCGCTTGGGGCCGGCTCCCCCGCCAATCGCGAATTCCACGTTCTCGACCTTGGTGTTGTAGCGGAATTCGACGCCGTGCGATTCCAGATACTTGACCATCGGCAGAATCATCGACTCGTACTGGTTGTAGCGGGTGAAACGCAGCGCGGAAAAGTCCGGCAGGCCTCCGATGTGATGAATGTAGCGCTTGATGTACAGCTTCATTTCCAGCGCGGAGTGCCAGTTTTCGAAGGCGAACATGGTGCGCCAGTACAGCCAGAAGTTGGAGTTCAGCACCTCATCATCGAAGAAATCGGTGATCGGCTTGTCATACAGGTCTTCGTCCGGGGTGAAGAACAGCTTCATGATTTCCATCGAAGCCTTGTCGGACAGCCCGAACTTGCCCTTGAGCCCCGCGTCCTTGCCGAGATTCTTGGTGGCGCGGCACAGCGAGTAGTTCGGGTCCTCCTTGTTGAGCCAGTAGTACTCGTCGAGTACGCTGACGCCTTCGGTTTCGATGGAGGGAATCGAGCGGAACAGATCCCACATGACCTCGAAATGATTGTCCATTTCGCGGCCGCCACGCATCACATAGCCAAGGCCGGGAATATCAAGACCGTCACAGGCGCCGCCGGGTACCGGGTCCTTCTCAAGGATGTGGATGTTCTCGCCAGGCATCTGACCATCACGCACCAGATAACAGGCTGCAGACAATGCCGCCAGTCCGGTACCGATGATGTATGCATGCTTGTTGTCCACGTCGGCCGGCTTCTTCGGACGTGCGAAAGCCTCATAATTGCCGCTGCTGTAGTACATATTCCGCCTCCTTGGGGCAGAGTTGACACTTCATCAACTCTTCTTGAATAGACATCATGTCGCATTATTGACGAACGCGCTATAGGCAACGTTCGGCGTTCTGCCGCATTCGCCAATACCTTGCATCTACGGTTTTCGAGGCCTATGTTGGCTGTTGGCCCATAACTATTGAAGGCATACAGGCATACTGAGGATGCGGGGTGCTTCACCGAACCGGATGATTGATAAGGTCCCGTTCAATCCACGCCATGACCAAATCGGCAAGTCGGTTTACCTCCGCTTCGGCGAGTTCACGGCCTTTGGGCAGATGATGCCATTTTTCGATGCATCCGCGGCAGCATGTGGCGGTAGCATGCTGAGCGGTGAATACCGGATGGCCGCGCCATGGCGTCTGTCTGCCGTCGTTCTTCGGTTCGGCTGCGCCTATGCGGTCTCGCAACATTTCTCGCGCATGACGATCGATGGTCGCCTTGCCTTTGGTGCGGGCATAGGCTCGGTCTTTGTCGGTCAAAGCGAATTTGGCGCGGAACTGCGAATGAGACAGCCGTTCCAGCATCGTGGCAATCCATTGTTGCTCGTCATCGTTGTTACCAGTATCCGCTATCTCCATGCCCATACGTTCCACAGTAGTCGCGCACATCGTATGGTGGCACACGCCTTAGCTCCCTCTGATGAAGGAGCCCCCAGCAAAGCCAGGTGAGGGAGAGGCCAGGGGCGAAACCCGCCAATCAGGCGGCAGGCAAGCAGCTGGGGCCAAACAGAATCTTGATCTCAGCAAACAACGAAGTATCTCGCTTGACGCGGAAACGATCGCCAAACGTGAGCACCTGAGCGTTACCCTTCTCATCCAGCACCGCAAGATGTACTTCGCAGTAACCAGGATGATTAGCGAGCACCTGACCGAGTTGCATCATGCGTTGGCGCTCCAACGCCACCGACGGCAGCGTGATGACCAACGGACGTTCATCCTCGGCTTCCAAGGTCGGAATCTGCATTTCCGTGGCTCTCAGAGAAACGGTTTCGTCGCGCAACTCCACTTGGCCGCGAATCTGTACGATGGCGTCCACGGCAAGTTCAGCGGCGGCCGCTTCATAGACCTTGCCGAAGAACATACATTGGATGGAGCTTTCCATGTCTTCGATGGTCACGATGGCCCAGGGGTTGCCCTTCTTGGATACGCGCCGGTCCACATTGGTGACCAAACCAGCCAACGTGACCTGCTGTCCTTCACCCATCGTTTTGGCTCGATCAACCAGATGCGCGATGGACATTTCACGCAAGGACGCGAGAATCGACTGCATACCGGAGAGCGGATGGTCAGACACATACAGGCCCAACATTTCGCGTTCGAAGTTAAGTTTGGTCTTCTTGTCCCATTCCTCAAGATCGGGTACGGTCACGGAAGCGTCGCCCATGGCCTCCGCTCCCCCATCCTCGGCATCGGAGAACAAATCGAACTGGCCCTCCGCCTGTTTGCGCTTCAGACTCACCACCGAATCGATGGCGGCCTCGTGCACGGTGAGCAGCGCGCGACGGTTCGGGTCAATCGAGTCGAAGGCACCGGCCTTGATCAACGATTCGACCAATCGCCGGTTCAGCGCGGTCAGGGGCACGCGGCGGATGAAGTCCATGAAGTTCACGAACTTGCCGCGCGGGCCTTCGCGTTCGGCGATGATATCGGCCACGGCCTTGTCACCCACGTTACGGATGGCACCAAGACCGAATCGGACGACGTCGCCGACTGCCGAGTACTCGTACACCGATTCGTTGACGTCCGGCGAGAGCACCTGGATGCCCATGCGGCGGGCCTCGCCCAAGTACAGTGCGGTCTTGTCTTTGTTGGTGGCGGCACCTTGCAACAAGGCGGCCATGAACTCGACCGGGTAGTGCGTCTTCAGATATGCGGTCCAGTAGGAGATCAGACCGTATGCGGCGGAGTGCGCTTTGTTGAAAGCGTAGCCGGAGAACGGCACCAGAATATCCCACACGGCCTGGGATGCCTCTTCGGAATATCCGTGCTCCTTCATACCGGCGAAGAACGGCACCTTCTCCTTGGCCAGCACTTCGGGCTTCTTCTTACCCATGGCTCGACGCAGCACGTCTGCCTTGCCCAGTGAATAACCGGCGAGGATTCGGGCGGCGGACTGCACCTGCTCCTGGTAGATGATCAGACCATAGGTCTCGTCAAGCACCTGCTTCAGAGGCTCCTCAAGCTCAGGGTGAATTGGCGTGATCTTCTGCAGGCCGTTTTTGCGCTTGGCATAGTTGGTGTGCGAATCCATACTCATCGGGCCCGGTCGGTACAGGGCGATAAGTGCGGAAATATCGTTGAAGTTATCGGGCTTCAGGGTTTTCAGCAGTGAACGCATGCCGTCGGAATCGAGCTGGAACACGCCGAGCGTGTCTCCTCGGGACATGAGTTTGTAGGTTTCGGCGTCATCGAGCGGAATCTTGGTGTAGTCGATGGCGGGTTTGCCGTTGGCCTCGATGTTCTTCAGGGTGTCGTGGATGATCGTCAAGTTGGACAGGCCAAGGAAGTCCATCTTGACCAGCCCCAACGTTTCGCACGTGTGGTATTCGAAGGTGGTGGTGATGGTGCCATCGGTGCGTTCCAGCAACGGCGAGGTGTCGGTGATGGGTGCGCTACCCATGATGGTGGCGCAGGCATGTACACCGGTCTGTCGGATCAGGCCTTCGATACCCTTGGCTTCTTCGGTGATGCGCTTGGTGTCCGGGTCGGAATCGTAGAGTTCTCGGAATTCCCTGGCCTCGGCATAACGTTTGGCGGCAGGGTCGAAGATGTCATGCAGACTGATGTCTTTGCCGCCGGTGGCCGCCGGAGGCAGCGCCTTGGTGATTTTTTCACCGACTGAGAATTCATAACCCATGATGCGGGCGGAGTCTTTCAGGGCCTGCTTGGTTTTGATGGTGCCATAGATCACGCACTGGGCGACCTTATCGGTGCCGTATTTTTCGCCGCAGTATTCGATGACTCGCGCACGACCTTCAGGGTCGAAGTCGACATCGATATCAGGAAGGCTCACTCGCTCAGGGTTCAGGAACCTCTCGAAAATCAGGCCATGCTTGAGCGGATCGAGCTCGGTAATGCCCATGGAATAGGCGACCATGGCGCCTGCGGCCGAACCACGGCCCGGCCCCACCATAATGCCGTGGTCCTTGGCCCACTGAATGTAGTCGGCGACCACGAGGAAGTATCCGCAGAACTGCATCTGGCAGATCACACCACATTCGTAGTCGGCCTGCTTCAATACGTCGAGCGGCGGGTTGCCGTCGTAACGCTTCTCCAGACCTTCCTCGACTTTTTTGAGGAACAGGGAGGTCTCATCCCAGCCTTCGGGGCAAGGGAATTTCGGCATGAACGCGCCGTCTTCGTGGTCGTCGAACATCACGTTGCAGCGTTCGGCGATAACGAGCGTATTGTCGCAGGCGTCCGGGTGGTCCTTGAACAGTTCGCGCATCTCTTCGGCGGTTTTGATGTAGTAGCCGGTGCCGTCGAACTTGAATCGGTCCGGATCGTCAAGACGGGAACCGGAGTTGATGCAGAGCATGGCGTCCTGCGCCTGTGCATCTTCGGCGTGTACGTAGTGGGAATCGTTGGTGGCCAGCAGTGGTGCGTTGAGTTTCTTGGCGATGGTCAGCAGGTCACCGGTCACCTGAGTTTCGATGGGCAGACCGTGATCCATAAGTTCGATGAAGAAGTTGTCTTTGCCGAAGATGTCCTGGAATTCGCCGGCGGCGCGCAGGGCCTCATCGAATTGACCGAGGCGCAGACGAGTCTGGATGATGCCCGAAGGGCATCCGGAGGAGGCGATCACGCCTTTGGAATAGGTGGCGAGCACCTCCTTATCCATACGCGGATAACGCATGACGCGACCTTCGAGGTTGGCCACGGACGAGGCTTTGATGAGGTTGACCAGGCCTTCGTCGTTTTCGGCCCACATGGTCAAGTGGGTGATAAGACCACCACCGGAGACGTCGTCGCGGCGCTGGGCTTCGGTACCCCAATGCACGCGGGACTTGTCCTGACGCGCGGTTTCCGGGGTCACGTAAGCTTCGATGCCGATGATGGGCTTGACGCCATTGGCCACGCAGTTGGTGTACATCTCGTAGGCGCCATGCATGTTGCCATGGTCGGTGATGCCGACCGCAGGCATGCCAAGTTCGGCCGCACGCTTGGCCAAATCAGGAATCTTCGACGCACCATCGAGCAGCGAATAGTGCGTGTGGTTATGCAGTTGCACAAAGTTGTTCCCGTAATCAGCCATGCGCTCTACCATACCGTGTGGTCTGGGCGGGAAATATTTATCGATACGTACTATAAGGCGCTATTGCTGTTTTTGTGGGTGGTGGTTCGTCGTTGAGCCGTTGAGGGAGTAAGTGGAGAGCGCTTTCCGGGTAGGATGTTTTCGACCAAGATAAACAAACAACCGCAAAGCGCCTGATGAACAGCATATTCAACCAGCTCCTCAACGTCAAAGGCGTGGTGGTCGAGACCGTGCGGATCGTCGATTCGCCCCTGCGCCCCGAGCCCGTGCTCGAGGTTCGTGTGCGCCCGCGCAGGGGCATGCTCCGATGCTCACCGCTGTGGCAGACGTCGTCATGGTTACGACCAAGGTGGCGGCGTGCGTCGTTGGCGTCATCGGGATTTCGGCTGCTGGCGGGTCGAACTGGTCGCCATGATGCCGCGCGTGGACTGTCCCGGGTGCGGGGTCGTGGTCGCGTCCGTGCCGTGGGCGGAACCGGGCAGCCGGTTCACGCGCGACTTCGAGTCCGAGTGCGCGTGGCTGATGAGCAACCAAGCCAAGACGGAATTGAACCATTGGGTGTTCTGGGCGTCCCACAACCGTATCCCCGAGATAGTCGAACTCGCGAGGAGGATCAGGAGACGGCGCCCGGACATCCTCAGGACCATCCAACTCGGCTACTCCAACGCCAGGCTCGAGGCGTCCGACAACCGCATCAAGGTCACCATCCGCATGGCCTACGGCTTCCACCACGTCACCAACCTCATAGCACTCGTCATGCTCCGCTGCGGCGGAATCGACGTCCGACTCCCACAACCCGCAATCTAACCCACGAAAACAGCAGAAGCCTCAAAAGTAATGAGTAAATATGATAGTCTGGCCAAGTATATATGTATCCTTGACGGAGATAGTTTTGGCTCTTGGGTTATTGACCGTGAAAACGATGGAACGCTCGAACATCCAATTCAGATGCCATATGTAAGCTACTCTGATATGGTGCATCATTTTATCGATGATATATATGATTTTATCGACCATAACAAGGACATGGAGCTGAACCGTTACGGTGACATTCTGAATCAGAATGGCCTTAAATGGGGAAGCAAGTCTATGAGCACCGCAGATGTATCGAATCTGGATGCACAGTGCATCATGGCATTGATCACCGGAGCTGTCCGGGCAGAACGATTCTGTGATGGTGCTTTGCTTGGATTTTTCAAAGATGGCAGTATCCGGAAATGGCTGGAGCGACTGAAAGAACTTGATAATGGCAGCGGAACCGAGGTGAGATAAAGGCATGGCTGAAATTAAGAGCGTAAATGAACTGTTGAGCATGAATCTGAATATTCCGGACTATCAAAGGCCGTACAAGTGGGATATTCAAAACATCGACGATTTATTCCTAGACATCACCAATGCAATTAGTGATGCGGACAGATACAGAACTGAGTTCAAATACCGTATCGGAACGATCATCCTGCACAGAACAAAGAATGACACCTACGATGTGGTGGATGGGCAGCAGAGAATCATTTCTCTGGTGCTTCTAAAGCAATGCCTTGAACCGGGATTTGAGTGTTCGATTCTCCAGATGGATTTCACCAACAAGGTGAGCCAGTTCAACATTCACAGGAACTATGCGTTTATCAGAGAGTGGTTCTCCCTAAAGAGCGAAGATGTAAAACGGGACTTTATCCATGCCTTTGAGCATATTTTAGAGGTCGTCGTTGTTTGCGTAGACAAAGTAACCGAAGCGTTCCAGCTTTTCGATTCACAAAATACAAGAGGTAAGGCATTAGACCCGCATGACCTTCTGAAAGCGTACCACCTCCGTGAAATGAAAAAGTATCCCTATGAAATGGAACACGCTGTTACAAAATGGGAAGCAAAGGATACTGAGAAGATCAAAGAGCTGTTTGATCTATATTTGTTTCCAATCTTGAATTGGAGCCGAGGCATTAAAAGCAAACCGTTCACGGCCAAGGAAATCGACACCTATAAAGGTATCGCAGAAAGCTCAACCTATTCTTACGCACGACGGGCAAGCCGAGCTATGCCGTATTTCCAGATTACCGAGCCATTTACTTCCGGCAACGACTTCTTTGAAATGGTCGAGCACTATATGTATCTGCTCCGGGATATTAAGTCGGAGATCTGCAACAATCCCCGTTTCAAGGAGATTAAGCTGGTTATCTGCGGCGGCAATGATGTAGAAACACCGGAAGAAATGGACAAAGTAAAGTTCGGCTCTGCCGGTTTCGGATACACGAAGAATCTGTTTTATTGTGCGCTGCTTTGCTATTACGACAAGTTCCATAACTTCGATGAAATGGCAGTCAAGAAGCTATTTTCCTGGGCGTTTATGCTCCGTGTAGATATGAAGACCCTGGGGTTTGACAGCGTAAACAAGTACGCTATCGGTGACGAAAATTCCAGATATACAAACACAATCGGTATTTTCTCCAAGATCAGCTTTGCCCGGATGCACCACGAAATATCCGGATTGCAGATAAAGGTGCAGAGAGAACCGGACAGCCTATCCGATGAAAGGAAACGCTTGTATGACACGATCAAAGAAATCAATGGATATGGAGGTGCGGAATGAGCAAATTAGTAACTGAACTTCATATTATTGGTGAAAACGGCAATATCTTCGACACAGATATGGAGTACATAATCCCTCTATACCAGAGAGCCTATGCGTGGGAGGACAAGCAACTCGTCCAGCTGATTGAGGATATTAACGATGTTGCGGAGGACTCCAATTACTACATTGGCTCCTTGATCGTTTCCAAGCAGTTCGGACGATATGAAGTAGTGGATGGCCAGCAGCGGCTTACCTCGCTGTATTTGCTGCTGAACTGCCTTGGAATCAAAACAAAGTCCACGCTCACATTTGCGTGTAGAGAAAAATCGAACTATACCCTTAGAAACATTGAAGAACTACTGCTCGAAAACCGCAGCAAGATTGATATGGATCGGATTGAACCGGGAATCCAAAGGGGGATCAGGATACTATCTCACGAATTGACAAAGGATCATTTCGACAGGGAAAGCTTTATGGAAAAGCTAGCTAAAATTATCGTCTATCGGATTGAGGTTCCGGAGAATACCGATCTGAACCGCTATTTTGAGATAATGAACACCAGAGGTGAGCAATTAGAGCAACACGACATTCTAAAGGCCACGCTTATGAGCTATTTGAGTGATGATTCTGAGAAGGGCTTGTTTGCGAAAATATGGGATGCTTGTAGCGATATGACCGGCTATGTGCAGATGCACTTCATCAGCAAGAACAATGCGGTAAGAGAGGCTATTTTCGGCTCCGAATGGAACAGTATGCCGCCTAACAGCTGGCAGGAATACAAAAAGGCTATAAGTGGAACGACACAGGAAACCACCGGACATAAAATCTGTGACCTGATCGAAAAGAACTTCAAGGTTGAAGATGATGAAGGCTATGTGGATGGTGATGTGCGTGTTCGCTTTGAAAGTGTTATTGAGTTTCCATACTTCCTGCTGCATACGCTGAAGGTCTATGTGAGTCTTTACGGTGTCACCCATGAAATAGCAACTTCAAAAATAGTGGATGAACTCTTGGATGATAAGAAGCTCCTTGATGCGTTCAACAGAGTTGTATCCTGCGGCATAACGGATACCGGCAGGATCGCAGACAACAAAGAAGATTTTGCCAGAGGGTTTATTATTTGCCTGCTCAGAACCAGATACCTGTTCGATAAGTACATCATAAAGAGAGAGTACGCAAATGACAGCGCTGATGGCGAATGGAGCTTGAAGAGCCTGTATGTTTCCGGACAGCAATCGAAGAAGAAAGCATATTACGGGAACTCCGAGTTCACCCGTTCTGACGAAGAAGAGGCATCTACAAAGACCAATATTATGATGCAGTCCGCCTTGCGTGTTTCCTACACTTCCCCAAAGGTAATGCACTGGATTACCAAACTCTTGATATGGCTTTCGGAAGCTGATTGCAAGAATATCAAAAATGATGCCATTACAAAGTTTGATAAAGTTGCCGAAAACATCGCTATTGATGCAGTAAGGGAAAACTTCTTTCAGGTTTGTTCGAACGGTGTGTATGCGATGGGTGTCAATACTCCGCATATTGTCTTTAACTACCTGGATTACTTGCTGTGGAATGACGACCGGAACGGAAAGAAGAAGAAATACAGCGACTTTGTTTTTGAATTTAGAAATTCCGTAGAGCATTGGTATCCGCAGAATCCATCTGAGGGAACATTCGAGCAATGGAAGGATGGTGTTGACCAGTTTGGAAATCTCTGTATCATTCAGAGAAATGTGAACTCCAAATTTTCTAATATGTCTCCGGAAGCAAAGAAAAGTACATTTAAGGATATGATAGTCAAGGGGAGTATTAAACTTCGCATTATGAGTGAACTGACAGAAAAAAGCGGCGACAAACCAGCCAGCCTTTACTGGAAGGAAAGGGCGTACAAGGCGCATGAAGAAGAAATGCTTGGCTATTTGAAAAAAGCTTGCAACATTGAGTAAGCAAAGGAGTCACAGCGACAACTCCAGGCGAGAGAGTGACAGCTATGGCTTTTCTTTACACTTCGGCGTTGAAATGCCAAACCTTGGCGGGTATTTCTCTGTTGTTGCCGCTGATCTTAATGTGGTCGGTATAGATGTTCAATTTCCAATGGTTGTACTCATTGGCGTTGTATCTTTTACATTCCTGAGTTAGATATGATTTCAGAACCTCCCACTTTACCATGAGGATGTTCCTACCCTTCAAGCGGAGCACAACAAGGGCTTTATCGGTTTCGCTCAGAACATGGGCTTGTTCTTCTGTAGTATCAACCCAATAAAAACCTTGCGGATGCATCTTCGACTGAGGGGTGAAGAACGTGATGGTTTCGCCATTCTGTTTTCTCCCTCTAAACAAGATTTTGAGGCTTCTGCTGTTTTCCTGAGTTCTAAATAGAAGCGCAACACCTAAACCTCAACTCCCTATTGAACACATACACGGATCCGCCGCTACCTGCCCAAGAGGACCAGTCTCGACGGCCTGACGGACGCCGACCTGCAGGCCATCGTCCAGGAGATCAACGACACCCCCCATGAAGGTCCCGGACTGGGAAACGCCCAACGAGGCTTGGTACCGCGAGCTCAGCAAGCTAATGTCGAGGACAAGCCACCCAAAGACGAGCATTGCACTTACAAATTGAATCCGGGCCAGCCACTCGCCAACAACGTATCGGTCCATTATATGTCAGCAACATTCTGAACTATCATGAACCATCAAGTACAACTAACTACTGAGAAAATCCAATCTTGCGAGAGGAAATTATGCGGCGGTGATGCTATTTCTGATCATCGTGCGCCATTGAACGCGGCTAATAGGAGAAACAGTCTGGAATTGTAAAGACCTCAGGATCGTAAGGGCCTCTCTGTCCAGGGTCAACAAACTACAAATTCTGCGATCCTGTATCATACAATCAAAGTTAATTCGTTCTAAACCATAATGATCGAACAATCTCTGTAACAAACCGCCCCACCGGCTAAGCATCTCTATCAGGTTGCTCGGCGACGCCATATTCCACACAGTCATATATCTTTTATCCGAATACAGAGGTATGCACTGTGAAGCTCTGACTATTTCCGCCTTCTTTATGCCCGTTTCTTTGGAGGCATCCGCTATATGCCAAACATATGCGTATGGCGGATCATGCAGGATACATCGGATTAGCTCCAACATATCATAAAGGCGTTTCTTGGACCCTTTACCCGGGTTCTAAATAGAAGTGCAACACCTTGTCTAGGGTTGGAAGTGTTCAGTTTCTAACTTAAGAAGGTGTTGCACTCATGGGTCAACAGTATTCGCACCTGTC
>OIBI01000670.1_pt1 | contig 13362 bp, 10 predicted proteins | sample 1580951 | NCBI WGS metagenome assembly OIBI01 (sample SAMEA3882516, study PRJEB24775) | human gut metagenome | biome: human-associated habitat; feature: intestine environment; material: feces | place: Netherlands | collected 2009/2010 | reverse complement strand
CAAAGTTAATATGACCTTCCAGAGGATTATGTTTCCCTGCCATATCAAGTACAAGTTTTCCGTCGATATACAATAAGAAATCATCGTCTCCCGAAAACTCAAATTCAATCGGCTTCTCAATATATTCTCCTGCCTTTTCTCCCGGCATACGCACTTTTCCGTCTTCCGTCAGCTTAAATTCCAGTTCCATCTTCATACCGAAGCAGAAATTCGTTTTCATCCTATCCAACCGGTAAAACGAGTTTTCTTTCGTTGCGTCGTTTTTGTCATTAAACGGGAAAAATCCGAATTGATCTTTTCCCATTGCGACATCTCTGTCACCTGTTTTCAGCGCGTCTTCCTTTTCTCCTACGTCTAAATAATAGCCTTTATCGGGATCTTCTTTTAACCGCAGCACATGATCGGACTTCAAACTACTGTACTCCCAATAGCCGTCATCTGCAAGGAAAAACGGAAATGAAACGTTATTATACACGTATCCCAGCGCCGAGTGAAACGCATTGTTTCCGCGAAGAAAACTCTCGTCAAACTGCGGAAGTTTCACACCTGCAGTTGAGATTTTTCCATCTTCCAGTTGTTTATCGACATGCCCGTAAGCATACTTTAACGTATTTCCCGAATGCCAGTCATTCGGTCCGATCTGATTTCCCGACATATTGCCCGGAGAAGAATTATTTAGCGGATTATCCCCGTCTGTTACAGCCGGATGCCTGATATATTTTCCATAATACCACGCCGCCGCTTTTTCATTTTTCCCTTGGAAATACTTGGAGATGCCGTCGTTCAATATTCCGAAACTCGTTTCATATTCGTACGGCGATCCGTTTACTTCGCTCAATCTTTTTCCTTGAAGTTCATAATCCGAATAATAATCATAAAACGTCGTATTTGCGTAATAGTATTTTGGATCATACGACTTGTTTTTCGCTATCGGAATGTTCTTTCCCTCATCTCCGTGATCGCTCGCCTTAAAGATCGAACTCCATGTTCCGTTGATTTTCGACTGCTCACTCGTATAACTTAAACTTTTCTTCTGAAGTACGTCTGCGAAAAAGCATGGAAAAGCATAAGTATCGTCAATCTCAGTTATATCCGTCTTATATTTTACAACTTTGCCGTCTGCTCTGTTTTCACATATACGAAATTGAATATACTTTTCTTTATCCGACAGTTTTTCATGTGTAAAAAATGTTTTATAAAAAACTTCATTTTCCATATCTTCGCTTGCCTGACCCGTTCCCGAAGATTCCGGCAGCGCCTGATCCATCTTTTTCCATTCGGTTTCCACTGCCTGCCCGTCTTCCGGGTTTTCGCAAAGACGATATTCCACCGTATCCGCCGCTTCTGTTTTCCCGCCTTCTACACCACTTGCAACGAGCGCTCCCGACGTTCCGTACATCTGATCTTTAAACGCGACATACCGGTCGCCGTCTGTTTCATAACTTCTCCAAATACGATGACTGTCATCCAAGTTCCTCAGAATGAAAAAGTTATCGCCTGATGCAATATTATATAACTGATAATATACTTTATCGTCTTCTTTATTATCGGAAGGATGTTTAAAACCGCCTTTTTCATTAAGCTCTCCGTTTGAAATTGCCAGAAGCGACAGTTCTGTCAGACCTGATCCTTTTCCAAACGCATAATAAGTACATAATTCATAGCGGGTCTCTCTTGTAACTTTCTTTGATACGATCTTTCCGTTTTTATCTGCGTAAGATACCCATAACTCATCCCACACTTTATCTGTTTTCGTATCATAATTTCCGTCTTTGTCATTATCAACATAGATCGCCAGTTCATCCAAGATGTTATTACTTGATGACGGATGACCTCCCCAGTAGGACGTGTGATAGGACATGTCCCAGTAAAAGCAGTCTCTTGTCTTTTGCGTAAATACAAAAGATCCCGATCCTCTTTGCTTTACCTCTCCGGCGGCGTCTATTACCGGCTCTTTTTTTATCTCATGATAAGGGTCGTTCGGATTTGCGGCCTGACGCAGATTGTATACGATCTGAGAGTCTATTTCTCTCGCTTCTCCGTTTTTATTCGTTACTTCCATCTCAAACGCAACATAAGAACAGCCTTCCGGTATTACCGTTCCGAACAGTCCCGCTTCGTCGACGCTGATCATTCGATATGTCTTCGGTATTTCCTTTTTCCCCGCATTCCCCGGTTCAATCGGATCTTCTTTATAAAACAATGCGTAGACTGTATTTACATGCAGTTTCTCAAACGTTGTCGCTCCGCCGAACGCACTTGCCTCATACAAGTTCGGGATACTTGCAAAATACATTGCTTCATATACCGCGCTGTCTTCCGCTGTTCTGTAAACATCCGTCTCTGTCATCCGCTCCCCGAGAGCGCAGAGCGCATGTTGCCTCCCATCCAGATCATAATAGATGTGAGAACAATATTCATCATTGCACAAGCTTTCTGCTGCGCAGATGTCATGTTCTCTTCTTCCGATGATCCTTCAGAAACCTTTCTATCCGATGCATTCGGACTGTTCTTCGCGTCTGTCTCATCAGACGTCTGCCCGTTTTGCCGTACAGCATCGTTTTCAGACATCTGCCCGTTTTGCCCATTCTCTTCTAACGGATATAGGGCGCTCCCATCTATTCCGTCGGACAGACTTTCTCCTTCCTTCCCCACCTCTGCGGAAGGGTTTTCTGTTGTAATTTCACCTGGTTTTGCCGAGACTTCCATAATCGGCCGGATGATCATAACGATCAACATAAGCACCGCCAAGATTTGCGATGCTTTCAGATTCCCCTTAAATATTCTGTTTTTTCTCCCCATTATACACCCTCGTACTTATTAGTATTATACTTATCTGTACAAGTTCCCCACCCTTGTACGAATATATCCGTATTCTATCACTCGCATATAGGAATTACAACCCTGCCGCCTGATCTATTTAAGTTTTCCTCATTTTTGTGATATTTTTCTATATTTTTCCACATCCGCTCTTTATTTTCCCTTTTTTTCGCCGCTTTCTTTCGTCTTTTTGCACAGCATCCAAAGATATTTTTCGTATTCTGCTCCTTCTTTCCCCGAAATTCCAAGCGCTGCCGACTCCCTAACAGCCTTCTCGATCATCTCTCCCGCCAGTCTGACCGAATCTTCTGTACGGTCTCCGCGAGCCTTTCCGCCTGCAATTACGGAAGCGAACAGATCTCCTGTTCCCGAGTAACTTGCCCCGATAAAAGAAGAGATCCCTGCCGTTGTTTTCTCACGCGTCACCGTAAGATTTGCGACCTTCCTGCCACCTGTTCCGGTCTCTTTTCCGACTGTACACTCTTTCCTCAAATAACACCCCTGTCACGATCACTTCCGATACGCCACTGTCCAAAAGTCTGCCTGCCGCTTTCGACACTTCCAAAAAAAGAGCTTCTCTGTCTCCCGTTTCCGAAATATTTTGAATCTTATCATAATCATAATCCGTCAAAAGACAAAGTTCCGTCACATTCGGCGTCACGATATCCGCTCTTTTAACAAGCTGTTTCATCTCTTTCTGAAATAACCCGTCAAAAACAGAAAATCGTTTTCCGTTATCTCCGAGCACCGGGTCTACAAGAAGAAATGTGCCTTCTTTGTGAAACAGATCGAGAAAGTGATTCACTTCCCCGATCTGTCTGTGGTCTGACATAAACCCTGTAACGATCCCGTCAAACTGCGCGCCTGATTTCTTCCATTCTTCGGTAATCATCCCCATCTGCTCTGTAAGATCCTGAAAAAAATAACTTTCAAACCCTGTCTGTGCACTCAAAACGGCTGTCGGAAGAGGACACGGCTGCACCCCCATCGCCGACAATACCGAGATTGCGGCTGTCAGCGAACATCTTCCGAAGCCTGCCAGATCATTTAGAACCGCTACTTTCCCTGCCATGTTTTCTCTCCCTCCGAAATAGGTTTCATTACGATTGCGGAATGACGCCCCATATTGATGACGATCTCTCCGTTTTCTACAATGAACTCGTCATACTCTGTCGTATATCCTTCCTCATATGTATACATAAGCCTTTCCATCCTGCCTTGCTTCGGAACTCCCGCAAACCAGACCGGAACTGTCAGCTCTTTTAAATCTTTACTGTTGTTTAAGATAACAATGATCTGCTCATCTTCCTGAAATCTTGCGTATGCAAGTACGTTTCTTTCCGCATAGAGCAGCTTGATCGACCCTTTCCTAAGCGGTTTTTCCTGTTTATGGATTCGGATCATCTCTTTATGAAACGCGAGCAGTTCTTTATTCTCCCTGCCCCACGGATATGTGCGCCTGTTGTCCGGATCTGTAAATCCGCATACTCCCGCCTCGTCTCCGTAATAAACGGTCGGCGCTCCGACCCATGTCATCTGAACCGTAACCGCTTCACGCATAACGGCATAGTTAACGCCTTCTTTCGCAGCTTTCGCACCGACATGTTCGGCGCGTCCTACGATGTGATTCGTCCTTGTCAGGAAACGGGAGTGATCGTGATTGGACAGCTCGTTCATCGCGACCTGCAAAGAAGGAGTGAGCATACTTGCCATAAAATGGCGCATTCCGCCTATGAAGTTGTCTGCATTTCCCCACAGGTCTGTTCTTCGCTCGTCACTGTGTTTTTCCATTCCGGTCAAAAACCACGTCAAAGGTTCCATAAACGCGTCATAATTCATAACGCTGTCCCATTCGTCCCCCTGCAGCCATTCTCCCGGATCGCCGTAATGCTCTGCCAGGATCAAAGCTTCGGGATTTGCCTCTTTTACTTCTTTGCGAAAACGCTTCCAAAACATATGGTTATATTCGTTGCTACACCCTAAATCCGCCGCAACGTCAAGTCTCCATCCATCCGCATTATACGGAGGCGAAACCCATTTCTTTCCTATATCCATAATATATTGCTCAAGTTCCGGGGAATCCTCATAAGAAAGTTTCGGCAGCGTATCATGTCCCCACCATCCGTCATAGTTTTTATTATAAGGCCACGCCTCTTTTCTTTCATCATGAAAACGGAAAAACTTCCGGTACGGACTTTCCCCGCTCACATATGCCCCTTTTGGATATTCCGGCTGCTGTTCGTAGATCCGCTCCCTGTCAATCCATTTGTTAAACGATCCGCAATGATTAAATACGCCGTCGAGAATCACACGCATCCCTCTTTTGTGCATCTCCTCCACAAGCCTTGCAAACAGCTCGTTGCTCGCTTCAAGATTGCGGATATCGCCTGTTCGCTTCTGATATTTTGTAGCGCCTGTATTATCTTTCGCTCCTTTAGGAAGCGTCTCTCCGCCGTCCGAGACGATCTTTCCATAATGCGGATCGATATAATCATAATCCTGAATGTCATATTTATGATTTGACGGAGAAACGAAAAGAGGATTAAAATATACAACCTCAACGCCGAGATCCTGAAGATAATCCAGTTTATCCATGACGCCCTGAAGATCTCCTCCGTAAAAATTACGGATATCCATCGCCGCCGGAACTTTACTCCAGTCTTTGATCTTTACGCTCGGAGCGCCGATATAAATATATTCCCCGTCCTCCACGTCATTTGTCGGATCGCCGTTACAAAACCGATCCACAAAAATCTGATACATAACCGCGCCTTTTGCCCACTCGGGAGTAGAAAATCCCGGAACGATCATAAACGCATAAAAATCTTCTCTCTGATCGGAAACGCCGCACCTGCTGAAATAACATATCTGATCTCCGCTTTTTACTTCAAACAGATAACTGAACGGAACATCACTTAGCTGCCATTCTATCTCATAGAAATCGAATTCGCCTTCCGAAACAATCTTCCACATCGGATACGACGAATTGCCGGTCAAAATATGGACTTCTTCCACATCGTTGTGAGCCGTGCGAAACCGAATCTTGATCTTTTCGTTTTCCTTCGGTTCTGCAGGGATGACATAATCCTGCGTACCGTCACAGAATAGTGCCTCTCTGTTCATATATTACCCCTCCTCCGACACTCCGTCCTCAAACAATGCCTCAAACTCGCTTCGTGTGATCTTCTCTTTTTCAAGCAGAAGTTTTGCGCACGCCTCAAGAACATCATGGTATTCTTCAAGAATAGAACGGGCTTTGGCATAGCATTCGTCAATAATACGTTTTACTTCCTCGTCGATCGTTCCCGCGATCTTTTCTCCGTATCCTCTTGACGTATGCCCGAAGTCGCGTCCGATAAACACTTCGTCACTGTCATTGTCGTAGTTGATCAATCCGAGGCGTTCGGACATACCAAACTTTGTAATCATTGATTTTGCGATCGCAGTCGCCTGTTTGATATCCTGCGAAGCGCCTGTCGTAATATCGTCAAATATTTCTTCTTCAGCTACACGACCGCCTAAGGAAACCGTAATTTCCTGAAGCATCTGCCCTTTTGTATTAAACATTTCGTCTTTCTCCGGAAGAGGCATCGTATATCCCCCTGCCCCGCCGGTCGGAATGATAGACACACTGTATACAGGTCCTACATCCGGAAGAACGTGGAACAAAATCGCATGTCCCGCCTCATGGTAAGCCGTAATCTTTCTCTCTTTTTCAGATACGATGCGGCTCTTTTTCTCCGCTCCGATGCCTACTTTTACAAACGCATGACGGATATCTTTCTGTTGGATAAACATTCTGTTATCCTTTGCAGCTATGATCGCAGCTTCATTCAGCAGGTTTTCAAGATCCGCCCCTGTAAATCCTGCCGTCGTCTGAGCGATCTGTTTCAGATCCACATCTTCCGCCAACGGTTTGTTTTTCGCATGAACTTTCAGGATCTCCTCTCTGCCGCCGACATCCGGCCGGCCTATAAGTACGTTTCTGTCGAAACGTCCCGGTCTTAATATTGCCGGGTCAAGGATATCTTTTCTGTTCGTCGCAGCCATCACGATAATTCCCTCGTTGACGCCGAATCCGTCCATCTCAACGAGAAGCTGATTCAACGTCTGCTCTCTTTCATCATGACCGCCGCCAAGTCCGCTGCCTCTTCGTCTTGCCACAGCGTCGATCTCATCAATAAAAATAATACACGGAGCATTTTTCTTCGCATCCTGAAAAAGATCACGCACGCGAGATGCGCCGACACCTACGAACATTTCCACAAAATCCGAACCCGAAATACTGAAAAACGGCACTCCCGCCTCTCCTGCAACAGCTTTTGCAAGAAGTGTTTTTCCTGTTCCCGGAGGTCCTTCCAACAAAACGCCTTTCGGAATACGAGCGCCTACCTGCACATATTTTTTCGGCGCTTTCAAAAAATCGACGATCTCCGCAAGTTCTTCTTTCTCTTCCTGCAGTCCCGCTACATTTGCAAACGTCACCTTTATCTCGTCATGATTTGTCATGCGGGCGCGGCTTTTTCCGAAGTTCATCGCTTTTGCATTCGCCCCGTTTCCCTGACGGTTCATAAGAAAGAAAAGCAGCATGATCCCGCCAAGCGTGATCACGGTCGGAAGAAGAACGGAAGAAAGCATCGACGTTTCCGGAATTGCGGATACCTGATATAAAACTTCGTTTTTATCAAGCAGTTTCTCTACTTTTTCCACATTCGACACATTGACCGAACGGTTCTCATCTGTATCTTTCAGAGCAAACACTACCGTACCTGTCGGAACTGCCTTATTCTGATCGATATATACTTCTGTTACATTTTCTGCCTCAACCTGCTTAACAAACTCTGTGTATGTCATCTCCTGTCGATGCATCTGCATCCGGTTTGCCATCCAGAGCGCGCCAAAAACGATCACCATAAATATAATGATCGTAAATCCATTCACACTTCTGTAATTTCTGTTATTATCCAAAACTGATCCTCCTGATTATTCCACGCCTTCCACTACGCCGATATACGGAAGGTTTCTATATTTTTGGGCGTAATCAAGCCCATATCCCACAACAAATTCATCCGGGATCTCAAATCCGCAGTAATCAACCTTTACATCTTTCACTCTGCGGTCCGGCTTATCCAAAAGCGTACACAGGCGCATACTTGCCGGATTTCTCTTTTTCAGCACATCGATCAGGTAATACAGTGTATTCCCGGAATCAATGATATCTTCCACAATAAGCACTTCTTTATTCTCGATCGACTCATCCAGATCTTTCGCTATACGAACAACTCCGCTCGAAGCCGTTCCGTCTCCGTAACTTCCGACACACATAAAATCCATAGAAACCGGCACGTTAATCCGCTTAGCCAGCTCACACATAAAAAATACGCCGCCCTTTAACACACAGATCAAATGAATTTGTTTTCCTGCGTAATCTTCACTGATCTGTCTTCCGAGTTCCCTGATCCTCTCGTCAACTTTCTCTTCCGAAATCATCTCTCTGATCGTTTCTGCCATCTTTTTCTTCCTCCGTAATCTTTATCTCAACAATATTTTTTGTCTTTTCTGTCACTTTGTACGCTCTGCTCATCCTGTATCCCGGTATCCACACAATATGGCTTCCGTCTGCGACAAGAAGCATCCTGTCTCTTTCTTCCTTCGGGATCTTCTCGTTGATAAACCATGCTTTCAGTTTCTGACGTCTCCCCTGATCATCGATCACGAGATAATCGCCGCTCTGCCTTGTCCGTACGCAAAGACCGCATTTAATTATATCATAATCAATCCATTTCGTGTAACTTTTTTGCGGGATTTCTTCTGCCTGCAAAATGTCTCCGTTTTCCACAAAACGCAGTTCCAACTTTCCGGCGGCGTCTGACTCCGGCGCCGCTTTTCCCGTTTCCGCCCTGCTTTGTGTTTGCCTTATGATCTCTATCCCGTCATATGTCCTCTTCGCCGCAACGCCTCCCGGCAGATCGATCTGTTTTCCCACCTGCCGGTCAAACAATTCCGAAACCGACTGAAGGTGGGCAGACGTCAGATCTTTCTGTCCTCCGCGCACTTTACCGATACATTTTTGCAGAAGCAGTTTTCTCACTGCCGGAAAACTTTGAAAAAAGCTCTCTTTTTCTATGACAAGTTCTATCGGCGATTCCTTCTGTTCTTGGTCCTTTTTTCTCACGCTGACGCAGGTTTTCCACAACTGCCGCACGCTGTAATCGAGATATTCACATATTTCTTCCGCCTGACGGGATAACGATTCCAGATGTTTCACCGTCTGATCGTTTACTTCGTTTTCCAATACCGGCAGCACTTTATGCCGGATCCGGTTGCGTGTATAATCGTCCTCCTCATTCGTTGCGTCGACGCGCCAGACGATTCCTCTCTCCCGCAGATAAGACTCGATTCTGTCTCTTGTAAGTGAAAGAAGCGGTCTGATCCGGTTGTCCCTGACAGGCACGATCCCGCAAAGGCCGCGTATTCCCGTTCCTCTTGCTATATTAAGCAGAACCGTCTCCGCCTGATCGTCTCTGTGATGCGCGGTTGCGATCTTCGTTCCTCCGTTTTCGGCACACATTTGTTCAAATGCTTCTCTTCGTACTTCCCTTCCCGCTTCCTCACAAGATTGTTTCCGTTTTTCAGCGATTAATTCCACTTCTTTTCGGAAAACACGACACTCCACTCCAAGTTCGCCGCAAAGCTTCTTTACATACTCCTCGTCCGCATCCGCAGCCGCTCCGCGCAGGCAGTGGTTCACATGGCACACTTTTACCTCGAAACCGAACTTTTCCCGCAAACTGCAGAGCGTCAAAAGCAGGCATACCGAATCCGCTCCGCCCGATACGCCTGCTATCACAACATCTCCATGTTCGATCATATGAAATTGTACGATCAATTCCTCTATTAATTTTTCTGTTTCTCTTCCTGCTTTTTCCATCATAAGTATACTATACCAAATCCGTGTTTTTATGTATGAAGCGCCGCGCAATACACAGCTTTTCACTATACGCATACTATACCGAATCCATCCGCGCCTGTAAAGTATTCCTGTCACATATTTCCCACATTCCCACAACGATCACCGTCATATCATCGGCAGGCTCTCTGCCTGTCCACGCCAGGACCTGTTCCAGGATATGATGCGCCATTTCTTTCGGATTGACTATAGCGCTTCCCTGAATGATCGTTTCAAGCAATATATCCTGCTCTCCTACCGGAAGGGCGTCAAGAATCCCGTCCGTAACCATGATCACAAAGTCTCCGTCCTCAAGTTTTCTCCTGACAGAATCAATCTCTATATGATGGACAACCCCGATCGGCAGACTCGTAGAACTTAGATGCTCCACACAGTCTTTTTTCTTAATAAATGTCGAGGAAGCTCCTGCTTTTACGATCTCGCATTCTCCCGAATACAGATCAAACACACTGAGATCCACAGTCGAATAATGAATCTCCTCCCGCCCTGTCGCCAGCGTTGTATTGATCATCTGAACGGCGGCTTTTTCCGGGAATCCCGCGGCAAGCAATTCTTCCAAAAGCTCGATCACAAGCGTGCTCTCCTTACATGCCGTCTCACCTGCGCCCATCCCGTCAGAAAGAGCCGCCGCCTTCTTTCCTCCCGGCAGTTCCATGAGTGTAAAATTATCTCCCGATATTTTCGCACATCCTTTCCCGATCTTGGCAGTACCTGACAGCGTATAGTACGACGGTCCCTCTCTGCATACGATCGTCATATAACGGAATCCGACTACCTGCGGACTTCCATGTGCAAGGACAAAACGTCTTCCCGCTGCTTCTGATACGGCCTGAACGACTTCTTTTGCCGTCCCTTTCTCTTTGCCTGTACTTCGTACTGTCACATGTACTTCAAACTTTCCTTCGCCATTTAAGAACAAATATGTATACAAAACTCGCATTCCACATTTTCTAAGCGCCCCTGCTATCCTCTTTTCCATGCGCTCATCCGTAAAAATACTTTTTTCCAATTCCCGCACTGTCTGTTTCATAATATCGGCAAAAAGATCCATCTGAAACGCACACCCTTCCCTGCTTCGCGCCAGACGGTTTGTCCATATGATCGTTTGTCTCGCATCCCTGAAACCTTCCAGCATCTCCCGCAAAAATCTCGGAGCTTTCTCGCATCTTTGCATCAGTTTTCTCTTTGTCTCTACGTTTAATTCATTTCCATAATGATCGACCGCCGAGAGCACGTCATATCCCATCTGGTACGTATGAACAAAGTTCTCTCCCCAGCACCACGCGTTCTTTTCACATTTTTTGCAGACCCTTTCTTTCACCCGGTCAAACATCCCGTCAATATCGGCTCCCGAAAACTCTTCTTTGTGTGCCTCTAACTCTAAAAATGTATGGGAAAGCTGTTTGAGCGAACTTGCATATTTTTCAATCTGTTCTACATAAGGACTTCCCTGCAAAGCCTGTCCTTCTTTCATTGTATATCCCCTTTCTTACAATCTGACTTTCCCGTCTTAATGTAACACGGTATTTTCTTAAGCGGCATCACCGAAAATGCCAAGAGTCATATTCCGGAATTACAGACAGCCGTCAATGTCTTGAACAGGCCCGGACTTCAACTCGCCGCCGTCAATAAAAAAACTCCGGGAAATCTTCCCCGGAGTTATCTTTCGTACATGCCTGTCTGGCTTTTTTCACAAGTCCTAATTTATCTTCTGCCGTCTCTTTTATATACTCGTCTGTCTGAACATACTTTTCGTATTCTTTCACTTCTTCCGAGCGCTTCTCTTCCTCTTTGATCTGCGCCGCCAGTTCCTCTTCCTGAGCCTTATACGCGTTGTTCTTTGCATAAAGCTTTACCGCGCCCACCGCAAGTACGCCTGATAAAAACACAAGAACCGTACAAATCATCAAAACGCTTTTCTTATAACTGTGCAGATGTGCCGATCTTCTGCGTCCGGCATTCCTTCTGTCCGCCGTTCTTTTCTTCTTGCCGTTCATTTATCTCACCCTGTTCATCTTTCTTTACACTCCCCAGTGTTAAGTAATATTGTATCTTCTTTTCTGACTCATTTCAAGACTTATTTTCTATTTTCTTTCCTTGCTTTTCTGCACGATTTTTCCGTTTTTTCCTTTTTTCCGCATCTTTCGGCACATAGTTTCACAATCTTTCTGATCCCCGCATGCCCTGCCGCCGCTCCGCACAGCATCCCAAACACAAAAAACCAGCGGATGCTCCCGTATGTTGTGTCATACATTTTCCGAAAAATATAGATGCTCGCAGCAAGCCAGTAAATAAAATCCTCCAGACTGACCGCCCAGCCGCTGTGAGGAACAAGCTTCCGAAAACAAACAAGTACATGATAAGCTGCCGCCGCTTCGACTCCCGCCAGCGCCGCATACAGAAAGATTCCGGCTTCTGCTCCGATCCCGGGTATCATATCCTACTTAAACAGCTTCGTCAGAAAGCTGTCCCCCTGTTTCGCCTGCGGCGTTACGCTTGAATAAGCAATACTGTCAATATTGCCCGACAGATCTACCTCGCCTTTTTCCACGGTCAGTCTGTTGACATGAAGATCCGTGCCTTTCACCATGAGCATCCCCTGCTCTGTTTCAAGAAGTATCTCGTTTAGATCAAAAGACAGTACGTCAAGCACCCCTGTCACCGTACTCGTCTTTCTGTTATTTACAACTAATTTATGCGCCTTCGCAATACGCTGTTCTTCCATGAAAACTCCCTCCCGCCTCCGAACTTTTTACAGCATGGTTATATATATGAGAGGTTGTTTTCATTTATGCTTTTCTTTTCTCTTTCTCTACAAATACCGGAACAATTCCTCTGCTTTTTCCTTCTTCGTCGTATCTTCCAGCTTCAGCACTTCCGCTTTCACTTCTCTTGTTCCGAAATGGATCTCTATCACATCGCCCGGTTTTACCTGCACAGATGCTTTTGCCGGTTTTCCGTTGACGGAAACGCGCCCTGCATCACATGCTTCATTTGCTACAGTCCGCCTCTTAATAAGGCGGGATACTTTTAAAAATTTATCAAGCCGCATTTTTCTCTCCTTCAATAATGTCCGGACCCGCCTCTGTTTTCAGTAAAAACAGAAGCAACAAGGCACTTACGATGATACCCGTAAGTGCCTTTTTATCTGCCCGTTCAAACGAATTGATTAATTGATAGCGTCTTTAAGAGCTTTTCCTGCTTTAAATTTCGGAGCTTTGCAAGCCTCGATCTTCATTGTCTTTCCTGTCTGCGGGTTTCTTCCCTCTCTTGCAGCTCTTTCACTCACTTCAAATGTACCAAAGCCTACAAGCTGAACCTTCTCGCCTTTTTTAAGTTCTTCGGTAACAACATCAACAAAAGCTTTCAGCGCTTTTTCAGAATCTTTTTTTGAAATGTCAGCGCTCTCTGCGATTGCTGTAATCAATTCTGTCTTGTTCATAGGTAAATCCTCCTCTTAATTGTACCACAATACATGTTATTCATTTTAAAGGGGAAGATTCCGAACGCACACGGATTTCCACCTTTAAATATTGTTATATCGGGTTTACACAGCTTTGTCAAGATTTTTC
>OIBI01000645.1_pt1 | contig 13664 bp, 12 predicted proteins | sample 1580951 | NCBI WGS metagenome assembly OIBI01 (sample SAMEA3882516, study PRJEB24775) | human gut metagenome | biome: human-associated habitat; feature: intestine environment; material: feces | place: Netherlands | collected 2009/2010 | reverse complement strand
GATTGGACTTGCGCGTCTTTGAAGATGCGATCACATTTAAGATTGCCCTGATGGTAGTAAAATATATGAAGTATATGGAGTCTTTAGATTACTAGAAGTTTAGGAGGCACACATGATTAAGCTCGAACATGTCAGTAAGGCATATTCTGCAGGAATACCGGCATTGAATGATGTCAGTCTGCATATAAAAGAGGGCGAGTTTGTGTTCGTAGTCGGAGAGAGTGGTTCCGGTAAATCCACCTTTATCCGTCTGCTGTTAAAAGAACTTGAGCCGACCTCGGGAAAAATCTTCATTAATGGTCAGGAAATTAACCGGTTAAAGAGAAAACAGATTCCGAAACTCCGCCGGAACATCGGTGTTGTATTTCAGGATTTCCGTTTGTTGAAAGACAGAAATATTTATGAAAATATTGCGTTTGCGCAGAGAGTTACAGAGACACCTACAAGAATTATCAAGAAAAAAGTACCGGCGGCACTGTCACTGGTAGGGCTTGCCCAGAAATACAAAGCATTTCCGAAGGAATTATCCGGTGGTGAACAGCAGAGGGTTGCGATTGCAAGAGCGATCGTGAATGAACCTGCTATTCTTCTGGCAGATGAGCCTACGGGTAACCTGGATCCGACAAACTCATGGGAAATCATGAAGTTATTGGAAGAAGCGAATGACAGAGGAACTACAGTTCTTGTCGTTACGCATAACCAGGAGATCGTAAATGAAATGCAGAAGCGAGTTGTTACGATGAAAAAGGGTGTCATCGTAAGCGACGAGAAAAAAGGTGGGTATAAGCATGAGAATTAGTACAATAGGATATTCGATGAAACAAGGGGTTAAGAACATCCGCAGAAATAAGATGTTTTCCGTTGCTTCGATCGCAACGATGGCGGCATGCATTTTCCTGTTCGGATTGTTCTATTCCATTGTAGTTAACTTTAGTTATATTGTAGAAAAAGCAGAAGAAGGTGTTGCTATTACAGTATTTTTTAATGAAGATACTACAAAAGAACAAAAAGATACAATTGGTGCCCAGCTGAAGAAAGAAGATGGAGTACTGAAAGTAAATTATGTAAGTGCGGATGCAGCATGGAATAAGTTTAAAGATCAGTATTTTGGAGAATCAAGTGATCTGGCAGAAGGATTTAAGAGTGATAACCCGCTTGCCAATTCAGATAACTACGAAGTATATCTTTCAGACGTATCAAAGCAGAAAGATGTAGTGTCTTATGCAAAGTCGCTGGATGGGGTGCGTAAAGTTAATAAATCAGACGTAGTAGCCAAGACTCTTACCAGTGTGAACAAGTTGGTGGGATATGTATCGGTAGCAATTATTGCAATTCTTCTGGCAGTGTCAATTTTCCTGATCAGTAATACGGTCACTATGGGTATTACGGTAAGACGTGAAGAAATTGCAATTATGAAATATATCGGAGCAAAAGACGGATTTGTCCGTGCGCCGTTTGTAATAGAGGGTCTGATTATCGGAGCTGTCGGAGCTGTAATCCCGCTCGTATTGCTTTATTTTATGTATGATAAGGCAATTACATACATTATGACAAAATTCAGCCTTCTGAATAATATTGTAGATTTCCTTCCGGTAGCAACTGTTTACAGAACATTACTTCCAATCGGAATTGCTTTGGGTGTTGGAATCGGTTTTGTGGGAAGTTTCTTTACAATCCGCAAACATCTGAAGGTATAAAAGTTCTGGCTCGGAAAGGAGCGTCATATGATAAAAAGAAAGAAGATGATAAGCCTTCTGCTGGTGCTTACGCTTGTAAGCGGAATGTTTGTGCAGACATATGCAACAGAAATTGATGATACAAAGAAAAAAGCAGAAGAACTGGAAAGCAAGAAGAAAGCTGCTGAAAATGAGAAAACATCTCTGGCAGATCAGCTGAAAAAGCTGACGGGTGAGATGGAAGAAACTAAGAAAAAGATTTCTGCAAAAGAAGATGAAATCACAAATAAAGAAGAAGAATTGATTCTTGCAAAAGCGGATGAGAATGAACAGTATGAAAGTATGAAGAAGAGAATCCGTTATATGTATGAAAATGGAAATACAGGATTTGTAGAAATCCTTTGCTCTTCAAAGTCAATTGGAGAATTGCTGAATAATGCTGAATATATCAGCAGAATATCAGGATACGACAGAAACATGCTGGTAGAATTCCAGAAGGTTGTAACCAATGTCGAGAATCAGGAAGCAGAACTCAAGAAAGAATATAAAGAACTGCAGACGATGCAGGATGATCTGATCACAAAGCAGGACAGCGTAAATGAACTGATAAAGAATAAGCAAAGTGAGATTCAGAGTTTGACCAGCGAACTGGGAGATACAAAGAATAAGCTTGCACAGCTGGAAGCGGCAGCTGCCGAAGCCGAACGTAAACAGAAAGAAGCAGCAGCAGCAGCGGCAGCTGCGAAGAAGGCTCAGGCAGCAGCCAAAAAGAATACAAGCTCATCGGGGTCTTCGGCCGGTTCCGCCGGGGCATCGGTGGTGTCGGGAAATGGAACATTTACACATCCTTGTCCGGGTGGATATATTTCGAGTGGATTTGGTTACAGAACACAGCCGATTGCAGGTGCAAGTACGAATCATAAAGGGATTGACTTTGCAGCAGCAACAGGAACGCCAATCTATGCGGCTGCGGCAGGAACAGTTATTTCAGCCGGATATGCCGGAAATGCGGGAAACCTGTTAGTAATCAGTCATGGAAACGGATTGCTTACATATTATATGCATTGCAATGCGATTTATGTGAGTGCGGGACAGAAAGTCAGCAGAGGTCAGAATGTTGCAGCGGTTGGAACTACAGGAAATTCAACCGGACCACATCTGCATTTTCAGGTAATGTTGAATGGAACACCGGTAAATCCGGCAAACTATCTGTAAGAAACGAACAGATCATAGTATGAGGCAAGATAAATGAAAAACAGAAAAAGTTTTTTGAAAGGGGCGCTTTGTGGCGCCCTTGCTATGTTATTAGTGGCAGGACTCGTGTCCTGTGGATTAAAAGTGAATAATGGAAACAGTGATATCACATCAAAAACAGAAGATAAGATATCAGAACTGCAGAACCTGATCGAGAAGCATTATATGGGGGATGTAAAAGAAAAGAATCTGGAAGATGGGGTCTATAAAGGTTATATCAATGGCCTGAATGATCCGTATTCGGTATATTATAACAAAAAAGAAACAAAAGAATTATACGAATCAACTGGTGGTGAATATTCCGGAATCGGTGCTGTGATGTCTCAGAATACAGAGACAGGAGTGATCACTCTGGTCCAGATATATAAGGATTCTCCGGCTGAGAAAGCAGGACTTAAGGCGAATGATATCCTTTATAAGGTTGAAGGAAAAGAAGTCACAGGAAAAGATCTCTCTAAAGTTGTAAGTAAGGTAAAGGGTGAAAAAGGAACAACGGTAGAACTCACCGTATTAAGAGGTGAAGATGCCAAAGAAGTAACTGTGACTGCAACAAGAGATACCGTACAGGCACAGACAATTGAGTATAAGATGATGGATGATAAGATTGGTTACATCAGAGTGTCTGAATTTGATACTGTGACGTATGATCAGTACAAAGAAGCATTGGATGATCTTGAAAAACAGGGAATGACAGGGCTGGTTGTGGATCTGCGTAATAATCCTGGAGGTTCGCTCAGTACAGTATGTGATATGCTGGATCTGATGCTGCCAAAGGGCCTGATCGTGTATACGGAAGATAAAAATGGCAAAAAGACAGAGATGAAATCTGACGAAGAACATCAGTTTACAAAACCGCTGGCAGTTCTGGTAAATGGCAACAGTGCCAGTGCATCAGAGATTTACTCCGGGGCAATCCAGGATTACGGAATCGGTAAGATTGTCGGAACCCAGACATATGGAAAGGGTGTCGTACAGCAGATTTTTGATCTGGATGACGGAACAGCCGTAAAACTTACGATTGCAGAATATTTCACTCCAAAGGGAAGAAGCATCAACGGAAAAGGAATTACACCGGATGTAAAGGTCGAATACGAAAATAATGAAGAAAATCCGGATGCAGACAATCAGCTTGATAAATCTGTGGAGGAAGTAAAAGCACAGATGAAGTAATCGTTTGTGGATGGTGACACAGCAAAATAAGAGTTTTGAAGGGAATGCAGTTTGGCATTCCCTTTTATTATGCCTTATGGTAAAATATAAACAATATGAAATTTAGATTATACATATAAGGTAGGAGGAAAAAACATTGATTAATCAGTTAGTAGCCAACATAAAGAAGACAGGAGCACCGATTGTAGTAGGATTAGATCCGATGTTGAACTATATTCCGGAGCAGGTACAGAAAAAAGCGTTCGCAGAATATGGTGAGACACTGGAAGGAGCAGCAGAAGCAATCTGGCAGTTCAATAAAGAAATCGTGGACAAGACTTATGATCTGATTCCGGCTGTAAAACCACAGATCGCTATGTATGAACAGTTTGGTCTTCCGGGACTTGCAGCATTCAAGAAAACGGTAGATTACTGTAAGGAAAAAGGACTGGTTGTCATCGGTGATATTAAAAGAGGAGACATTGGTTCTACATCAGCAGCTTATGCTGTGGGTCATATTGGTAAGGTGAAAGTAGGCAGCAAGACATACGCACCATTTGATGAAGACTTTGTAACAGTGAATCCATACCTTGGTTCAGACGGAGTGAATCCATTCCTGGACGTATGTAAAGAAGAAAAGAAGGGAATCTTCGTACTTGTTAAGACATCAAATCCGTCAAGCGGTGAATTCCAGGATCAGAAGATCGACGGCCGTCCGTTATATGAACTGGTTGGAGAAAAAGTTGCCGCATGGGGATCTGAAGTCATGGGCGATGAGTACAGCTATGTCGGAGCAGTAGTCGGAGCAACTTATCCGGAGATGGGAAAAGTATTAAGAAAAGTGATGCCAAAAGCTTACATTCTGGTTCCTGGTTACGGCGCACAGGGAGGAAAAGGAAAAGACCTGGTACATTTCTTCAATGAAGATGGCCTTGGAGCAATCGTAAACTCTTCCAGAGGAATCATTGCGGCATATAAGCAGGAGCAGTATGCAAAATTTGGAGCTGAGAATTTTGGTGATGCATCCAGAGCAGCAGTTGAGACGATGATCGCAGACATCAAGGGAGCACTTGAGAACAGATAATGTCTGAACAGACGAAAAAAAGACTTATAACGAAAAAAGTAAGACAGAGTAATCTTGACAGGAGATAAAGGAAGATGGAGAGAAAAAAAGAACAGGCGAAAGTTCTGTCACAGGAGATGCTGGCAGATGGAATCTACAGTCTGTGGATTGAGACAGAAGCAGCGCTGACTGCCAGACCGGGACAGTTTATGTCTGTATACACGACAGATGCAAGCAAATTACTTCCACGCCCGATCAGTATCTGTGAAATTGATAAAGAAGCAAAAAGATTAAGACTGGTATATCGTGTGACAGGAGAAAAGACCGGAACAAAACAGTTTTCAGAATTAAAGGCCGGAGATTTTGTACCAGTGATCGGACCTTTGGGAAATGGATTTCCATATGAAAAGGCAGAAGGAAAGAAAGTATTCCTGATGGGCGGCGGGATTGGTGTTCCGCCGATTCTGGAACTTGCAAAGCAGATGCAGTGTGAAGAAAAGCAGATTGTTGTCGGCTATAGAGATGCGCATACGTTCCTGAAAGAGGAGTTTGAACAGAACGGAACCTTATATATTTCCACAGAGGATGGAAGCGTGGGAACAAAAGGAAATGTCATGGATGCTATCCGTGAGCAGAGTCTGGATGCCGATATTATATTTGCATGCGGACCTACACCAATGCTGCGTGCGATCAAGGCCTATGCAGAAGAGAAGAAAATAGAATGCTATATTTCCCTGGAAGAGAGAATGGCATGCGGTATCGGAGCCTGTCTGGCATGTGTCTGCAAGACAAAAGAAAAAGATGCACACAGTAATGTGAACAATAAGAGAATCTGTAAAGACGGACCAGTATTCTTATCTACGGAGGTGGATTTATAATGGACATGAAAGTAAATATTGCCGGCGTAGAATGGAAGAATCCGGTTACAGTGGCTTCCGGTACATTTGGTTCGGGAGAAGAATTCAGTGAGTTTGTGGATCTGAACCGTCTTGGAGCGGTAACGACCAAGGGCGTGGCAAATGTCCCGTGGCCGGGTAATCCGACACCACGTGTAGCTGAAGTTTACGGAGGAATGATGAATGCGATCGGACTCCAGAATCCGGGAATCGATCTGTTCTGCAAAAGAGATATTCCATTTCTGAAGAAATATGATACGAAGATCATCGTCAATGTCTGTGGTCATGCACCGGAAGAATATCTGGCAGTGGTGGAAAGACTGGCTGATGAGCCGATTGATATGATGGAGATCAATATTTCGTGCCCGAATGTTAATGCAGGCTTTCTGGCGTTTGGGCAGGATGCAAAGCATGTGGAGGAGCTGACGGCTCAGATCAAAAAGATTGCAAAGCAGCCGATCATCATGAAACTGACGCCAAATGTTACGGATATTACGGAGATTGCGAAGGCAGCAGAAGCCGGCGGAGCAGATGCCCTGTCATTGATCAATACACTGACGGGTATGAAGATTGATATCAACCGCAGAACATTTGCGGTAGCAAATAAGACCGGCGGTGTGTCGGGACCAGTTGTACATCCGATTGCAGTCCGTATGGTATATCAGACGGCACAGGCAGTGAACATTCCGATTATTGGAATGGGCGGTATTGCGACACCGGAAGATGCCATTGAGATGATCCTTGCGGGAGCGTCTGCAGTATCTGTAGGAACTGCGAATTTCTATAATCCGAATGCAACGATCGAGATTATTGACGGAATCGAAGCATATATGAAGAAAAATGGATTTGAATCCGTGAAAGATATGGTTGGCATTGTAAAATAAATAAATGATAAAAATGCATCAATATAGGGAATTGACCTGTACTGATGCATTTTTGCGCTTCATCTCAGAAGTGCAAATAGCACAATAAAAATATGACCGTTCGTCAGTTTTTGGGTAGATTTTCAGAAGTGTTTTTGTTATACTAATGTCTATATGACAATAACAAAGGAGGATTAGTGGATGAAGAAATCATTTCAGATTTTCAAAAGAGATCTTGGCCGGTTGTTCCGTAACCGTGCAGCAGTACTGATCCTGGTTGGAATCAGTGTGCTGCCGTCTCTTTATGCATGGTTCAACATCGCTGCCAATATGGATCCGTATGGAAATACCAAGGGAATCCAGGTTGCGATTGCCAATGAGGATAAAGGTGCCGACAGTGAGCAGATGTCACTGGACGCAGGACAAAATATTGTAGACAATCTGAAGAAAAATGACCAGCTTGGCTGGAAGTTTGTAGATGCAAAAGAAGCGAAAAAGGGAGTGAGATCCGGAAAATATTACGCAGCGATCGTAATACCGGATAATTTCAGTGAATCACTTCTGAGTATTTTATCAGGAGATATCAAACAGCCGAAGCTGGATTATTATATTAATGAAAAGAAAAATGCAATAGCACCAAAGATCACGGATACAGGTGCGAGCACGATTCAGCAGGAAATCAATGATACATTCACATCCGTAGCTGCAGAGAGCATTTCTGAATTATTGAGTAAAGAGGCCGGAGAATTATCCGGAAAAGTAAGTGAAGAAAATTCAAGTCTGATCAAAGCTATCGCAGATACCAGAAAGAATCTGGACGAATATAATAAGGTATTGGAAAACTTCCAGAAGACAGTGGATAAGTCAGATGAGATCATGGCGAGTGCGGTAAGTATGCTGGATCAGGTTACGGTTACTGCAGAGTCAGGAGCAAAAGCAATCGAAGACAGTGGAAATGTGCTTGCAGATACCAGAACAGCGGTTGGACAGTTTTCAACAGAATTCTCCAATGGGTTATCGAACGGAGAGACACTTTTAAATGACACGTATGTCTCGGCATCGGCAAAACTGGGCGTGTTTGAGACGAAAGCCGGACAGGCACTGACAGCAGTAGACAACAGCCTTTCAACGGCTTCGTCTCTGCTGGATAAAAATCAGGAACTTCTGGAACAGCTGAAAGAATTGAATGATAAGATTCAGGGGCATACAGAACTGGGACAACAGATATCTGCTGTGATCGGACAGAAAATTACAGAATTGGAGAACCAGAATGCATCGTTACAGGAGCTGGTATCTTCACTGAAAACAGGGAATCAAGGGATTCAAAACGCAGTGACAACAGCAAAGAATACACGTACTTCACTGGAAAAACTTGCGAAAGAAAGTAAAGACAGTCTGCAAAATTACCGTACCAATCTGGATCAGAAGATTCTGCCACAGCTGAATCAGTCACTGGACAGTCTGGCTTCACTGAGCGGAAATCTTTCTGCGGCTTTGACCGGAGTTGAGCCGACAGTAGAACAATTAAAGACGATTTTAAATCAGTTAAATGACAGCCTGAAAAGCAGTGCGTCTGCATTGGGACAGACAGGAGATGTGTTAACACAGGTTGATGAGTCACTGGCATCTGTTCAGACGGATTTAAATGCATTACAGAGTTCAGAGATGTATCAGAAACTGACTTCATTGGAAGGACTTGATGTGGATTCAATTGCAGATTTTATGTCTTCTCCGGTGAGCATCAAATCAAATGTGTTATATGATGTAGAAAATTATGGATCGGGAATGACACCATTTTACACAAATCTTGCACTTTGGGTAGGAGGACTGATTCTGGTATCAATTCTGAAACAGGAAGTTGATAAAGATGAAAAGGTACGGAAGTTTACAGCCGGACAGGCCTACTTTGGAAGATGGCTGTTATTTGTTGCAGTAGGTCTTGTACAGGGACTGATCGTATGTGTCGGTGATATTTTATTATTGAAAGTACAGTGTGTACATCCGGTAGCGTTTGTATGTGTGGGTGTATTCTGTTCGTTTGTTTATGTTAATCTGATCTACGCACTGGCATTGACCTTTAAACACATTGGAAAGGCACTGGGAGTTGTACTTGTTATCCTGCAGATTCCTGGATCGGCAGGAACGTATCCGATCGAGATGACACCGGCATTTTTCCAGAGACTGCATCCGCTTCTTCCATTCACATATGGAATCAGTGCCATGCGTGAATGTATTGCAGGAATGTATGGAGCAAATATCTGGAAGTATCTGGGGATTCTTGCGATATTTTTCCCAATCTCTCTTTTCATCGGTCTGGTATTACGTCCGTTGCTTATGAACCTGAATCACTTGTTCGATAAACGTCTGTCTGAGACAGAGTTAATGCTTGGGGAGACGGAGTCGGCCGAACGGAAACGTCCGGAACTGACAATGATGATGAAGACACTTATGGAAGATGATGAATGGAAACAGGAATTTCTTGTGAAATCCGAAAAATTTGAAAAACGTTATCCAAAGATGATCCGATGGGGATTCCTTGGAATGATCATCATACCACTGGTTTTCCTGATACTGATGTTCAGTCTGGAATCGAAAATTGTATTTTTGGTTCTTTGGATCATATCTATCATCGCCATCGCAGTATATCTGATTGTTGTAGAATATCTGCATGACAAGATGCAAAGACAGCTTGCTATGACAGGTATGACAACAGAAGATCTGATCCATGAGATAAAGGAGGAAAGAGGCGAATGAAAAATATATGGGAAATCTTCCGAAGAGATATAAAGCGTATTAAAAATAATGTAATCGCAATGATTGTTATCATGGGAATTACAGTTGTACCCTGCCTTTATGCGTGGTTCAATATAGCAGCAAGCTGGGATCCGTATGGCAATACCGGTAATCTGAAGGTTGCAGTCGCAAGTGTTGATGAAGGATATGAGGGAAGCCTGATTCCGTTACAGATCAATATGGGAGATCAGGTACTGACATCGCTTCGAAGCAATTCGCAGCTTGACTGGGTTTTTACCGGAAGAAAAAAAGCCATAGACGGTGTAAAGTCCGGAAAATATTATGCAGCAATTGTGATACCGAAGGACTTTAGCTCAAATATGATGAGTATTTTTTCTGAAAATATCCAGAAACCAAGTATCACATACTATTCGAATGCCAAGGAAAATGCAATCGCACCAAAAGTAACGGATAAAGGAGCAAGTGCGATCCAGAGACAGGTTAATGAGGTTTTTGTAGAGACGATCAGCGATACTGTGATCACTGCGTTTAAGGCAGTTACGAATGTAGCGGATCAGGACGGAGTGGCAGCAATCGCACAAAATCTTGCGGATAATTTAAATCAGATCGGCTCGGATTTGAGTGCGGCATCGTCTACATTAAGCTCTTTTTCGGGAATGACAACTTCTGCACAGCAGCTTCTGGATACAACAGGAAGTTTCCTGAAGGAAACACAGGAGCATTCCAAGAACACGACAGATTCACTGAAAAAGGTGAAAAAATCGTTCAGTGGAATTGATGAGACAGTCAGCGGTGCGACAGACGGAGTAAATGCGGCAATTAATTCCGGAAAAGAATTCTATGATCAGATGTCGGAAATTATTGATTCAGCATTTTCATCAAACTCTCAGAGCGCGAACGATGTGGCGGGAACATTGAATACCTTGGCATCCAGAGTTCAGAAAGTGATTGATTCCTATACTTCGCTGAAATCGGCAATAGATGAAATAAACGTTGGAAATAATGCGCAGTTGAATGCATTAAAGGGAAGTATTTCCGGAAAACTGGGAGAGACGATTGCGACACAGACAGAGCTTCGGGATAAGCTTAAGTCCACAGCATCTTCGCTTCAGGGAGCGGCAGATACAGCAGTAACGGATAAAGCAGAATTAGATAAACTGGTGAAATCAAGTGCAGACAGCCTTGCCGGAATCAAGACAGACTTTGAGAAGAATGTAAAGAGCAGTCTGGATGAACTGGGAGATTCGATGGGAGACACAAGCAGTAATCTGAACCTTTTGATGGATCGCCTGGATGAAGGTGTAGACGGGGTATATGATTTGTCAACTTCAGCGTCGGCTGATCTGACACAGATTAACACAGCGCTGAATCATTCTTGCAATCTGCTCAATACAGCAGCAGAAAAAATCAGCAATACGACAGGAAAAATCGGAGAAATGCAGCAAAGCGGTGATTTCTCACAATTAGAAGAACTGATCTCCGGGGATTCTAATGTGATCGGAGAGTTCCTGGCAGCACCGGTAAGCCTGAAGACAAATCAGGTCTATAAGATTGAAAATTATGGTTCTTCGATGGCACCGTTCTATTCCACACTGTCGATCTGGATCGGTGGAATTGTGCTGGTTGCCATGTTAAAGACAGGCGTTTCGTCAAAATGCACCGAAGGTCTCAAGAAAGTAAAACCGCATCAGGAATACCTGGGACGATATCTCCTCTTCCTGATCGTAGGTCTCCTGCAGAGTACCCTGATCTGTCTGGGGGATCTGTTATACCTGGGAATTCAGTGTAAGCATCCGTTCCTCTTCATGCTGGCAGGATGGTTCTCGAGCATTGTATATGTGAATATCATCTATACACTGACAGTATCATTTGGAGATATCGGAAAAGCGGTCAGCGTTGTACTTCTGGTTATGCAAGTGGCAGGTTCCGGAGGAACCTTCCCAATTGAAGTCGCACCGGCCTTCTTCAAAGCCGTATATCCGTTACTGCCATTCGTTCACAGCATGGCGGCGCTTAGGGAGACAATTGGCGGTATGTATGGTATGACCTACTGGACAGAACTTGGAAAGCTTGGAATCTTTTTGATTCTGTCCCTGATCCTTGGATTGCTCCTTCGTAAACCGGTGATCCGGATGAATGAGGCATTTGCAGAAAAACTGGAAGAGACGAAGATCATGTAAAGCGAAAGTACAGAGAAGTTGCCACTGGCAACTTCTCTTGCATACTTTGGTATATAAGAAATACCGGCAGTGACAGTTTTTCTGTATGCGTGAATTGAAAAAGTGATTTTCTTATGATAAAATTAAATGGAATTATGATGCAATAATAAGACACACAGCGTCTGAAATATATGGAGGTAATCAAAATGGAAAGTTATAAGCAGGAGTTTATTGAATTTATGGTAGAGAGCGACGTGCTCAAATTTGGAGAATTTACATTAAAGAGTGGAAGAAAATCCCCGTTTTTTATGAATGCCGGAGCCTACGTAACAGGATCACAGCTTAAGAAGTTAGGTCAGTATTATGCAAAAGCAATCCATGATACATACGGAGATGACTTTGATGTATTATTCGGACCGGCCTATAAGGGAATTCCGCTTGGAGTTGTAACAGCGATCGCTTACAGTGATCTGTATGGAAAAGAAGTACGTTACTGTTCTGATCGTAAAGAAGAGAAAGACCACGGTGCAGATAAGGGAAGCTTTCTTGGAAGCAAATTAAAAGATGGAGATCGTGTGATCATGATCGAAGATGTGACAACATCAGGTAAATCCATGGAAGAGACTGTTCCGAAGGTCAAGGGTGCAGCAGATGTGACGATTGTCGGTCTGATGGTTTCTCTGGATCGTATGGAAGTCGGCAAGGGCGGTGTGAAGTGTGCCCTGGATGAAGTGAAAGACCTCTATGGCTTTGAGACAAATGCCATTGTTACAATGGCGGAGGTTGTTGAATGCCTGTATAATAAACCGTGTAATGGGAAGATTGTGATTGATGACAAGCTGAAGGCTGCCATTGATGCATACTATGAACAGTATGGTGCAAAGGAACAGTAGACTTTGATCGGATGTTGGCGGACATCGGATCGATGTATCATTCAGATACGAGCGTAGACATGGAAAGGACAGCGAAGATGAGAATAGAAGATAAGATATCAAAGTTGATGTGTCAGACTGGTGCATGCAGCCTTGTCCTTGGAATTTTATCTGTGATCGGCGGGCTGGTTCTCGGTATTATCGGAATTGTCAATGGAGCAAGGCTTTTGAGACATCATTCTGATTTAATGTAAATCATTTTAGAAATAATTGCAAATGTATCACGGCTGCCGGTCAGTGCAGCCGTGGTGCCATTTTTTCAGGCAGGGGGAGTTGCGTGAGCCGACAGACAAAGCGGTGTATCAAATTCGGCAGTTTCGTACTGCTTATTTTGTATATCGCTGTTTTAATTTATGTATGCTTTTTAAGTGAAGATTATGGAAGAGATGTTGTGACTTCCTATTATAGATATAATTTTATCCCATTTAAGGAAATTCGAAGATTTTATATATACAGAGATGTTGTAGGAATCCGGGCATTCCTCGCCAATTTATTTGGTAATGTACTGGCATTTATGCCTTTTGGATTTTTTATGCCCATATTAAGATTGAGGCTCAGAAAATGGTATTGTATGTTGGGCATGACATTTTTACTGAGTTTGATGATTGAGATCACACAGCTGCTGACAAGGGTTGGATCCTTTGATGTAGATGATTTAATTTTGAATACTTCAGGGGGTATCCTCGGATATCTTTTGTTTTACATAATCAATAAAGTAAGGAGAAAATGGAATGGCGCGTAATATATACAGTTTCATCAAAATAGAAAAACGTCAGACAAAGCGTGGCATTTATGCATCAGCTTTTGGCATTGCGTCTTTGATCTGCATGGCCGTTCTTACAATTGCATCTTTTGTTAAAGCCGGCAATCTTCCGGCATTTGTCGGCGGAATCGGATACCTGAGCTTTCTTGCGGCGG
>OIBI01000632.1_pt1 | contig 13898 bp, 9 predicted proteins | sample 1580951 | NCBI WGS metagenome assembly OIBI01 (sample SAMEA3882516, study PRJEB24775) | human gut metagenome | biome: human-associated habitat; feature: intestine environment; material: feces | place: Netherlands | collected 2009/2010 | reverse complement strand
TCCCAGCTGCTATCAAGTGGCCTACCAGCCCCGCCCGCCCAAACCGGAGGATAAATGTTTTTTCTTCCGGGGTCGGACCGTGCTGGAAGGCTGGGATGAGGAGGCATTGGTGCTGCCAGATTACGCCGCCGTGGCGGCGCACATCGGCCAGCCTCAATTTCTCTTCATCATCGACGAGACTGCCTACTATCTTGCGGAGTACCCCAACGCTTTAGAAAGCCCGGAGGGATATGAGTGGCACGACCTGCGCCATGAACGGAGCAAAAAATCCCGCGTCCTCTGCTTCGCGGAAGCCACAGCCTATCATCTGGCGGAGTGGTACGGAGGCAACCGATTCTGTGGTCAATGCGGGGAGCGGACCCAGCCGGACTTGGTAGAACGGATGCTTCGTTGCCCAAAGTGCGGCAACCTGATCTATCCCAAGATCGCCCCGGCTGTGATCGTCGCGGTGACCCGCGGGGATCAGATCCTGATGACCCGCTACCAAGGACGGGACTACAAGGGATACGCGCTGATCGCCGGGTTTACGGAGATCGGAGAGACGGCAGAAGATACGGTCCGCCGGGAAGTGATGGAGGAAGTGGGGCTTCAGGTGAAAGACCTGCGTTACTACGGCAGTCAGCCTTGGGGGGCGGATGCCAACTTACTTCTAGGATTTTTTGCCCGCTTGGACGGCCCCTCCGCCATCCATTTGGATCGGCAGGAACTCTCCCAAGCTGGTTGGTATCATCGGGATGAGATAGATCTGCCTCCAGATGGTGTTAGTTTGACGAACCACATGATCCAGGCCTTTCGCCGGGGGGAGTGGGACTGAATCATAAAAAAAAGAAGGTTTGCTATGATCGGCAAACCTTCTTTTTTACGATGCAAACAGAGCATCAAAATCATAGCTTTGCAAAAATGCGCGGAACGCCGCGATCCGCGGTGCGATCTCCTCCTGGGTCATGGGTTGGTCCTGCAGGATCCGATGGGCCAGCTCCTGGCAGACGGCAGGGGAGTAGTGGACATGGTCACAGTAATTGTCCAGACTTGTGATGAGGTCTAGGTCGTCCATGAAGTAAAATACTCTGGTGTTGGGGCGGGAAGTCAGCTCCTCCAGGACTTTCTGCTGCATGGTGAGCGTGGCTTCGATCTCTCCGTTGCGGTCGGTCTTATCCCAGAAAAGGATGCTGGCTGGGGGGAGATAGAAGGTAAATGTGATCTGCGGGTTGGCATCGACACGGGCCAAGACATGGGAAAGATTTTCTTCCGCCGGGGCCAGGAGACTGTCCGCCGGGACTTGCTGAGCGGCTTTTTCTGCTTGACGCTGGTAGGTGGCCAGCGCGGCTTCCTTGGACCATTCCTTATCATCTCCCCAGATGTAACCACCTGTGTGTTCGTCGTCGGTGCCGCCTGCGCGGAGGTCATCTACCATTTCAGTCAGCGTGTAGAAAACCATCTCTTTGTTCAGAAGATAGTGGAGATCGTTGAATGGGTTATTGTCGAAAAGATAGCTGGCGTCTTCCCAGGTGTTGTCGGCGTCGTATTTACGCCAGCAGTCAGAGTCTACACCCCAAAAGATTTGATCTAAGTCATGAGTTTCTAAGGCGATGTCCAGGGGGCGGAGCAATTCCTCAAAATACGCGCCGTGAATGATGATCTTCTGCGTCCGTCCGCCCAGAGCTTCATCAAATTGGTCGGTATGGAAGTTGGCCGTGACAGAGGTCCCAAGCAGGAGATGGTCATACGGCAGATTTTTGGCTGCACCGGGGGACTGATAGCGGGGGTAGCGTAGCCACAAAGGCATCCCCAGCACAGGGCCGTGAAAATGATAATAGGGGTCCAGCACATACACCGTGCCGGCAAAGAGCGCGGTCAGCGCAAAGAAGACCGCGAAAAACAAGGCAAGAAACCGTCGGGGCATGGGCGTCCCTCCTTTCAGAAATTCGAGTAGATAAACTGCGTGACGGTGCCCAGGGAGATGATGGACCAGAACAGCAGAACACCTGCCAACACGCCCTTTTTCCCGGTCATTACAAACTTCCGGTTTTTCACCGGTTTCTCCTGTAAACAGAATACCAGGGCGAACGCCGTAAAGGCCAGGAACATCAGCAGTGCCAGGCGGGGGAGGGTGATCCCCATCTCTCGGCCGATCCAAGCGGGCAGGGCCAGCTGGAAATTGTCTGTAAATTGGTCAGACAAAGCGCCAAAATTACATCGGGCAATGGCCTTGCCCATGGAGAGCGCTTGATGGATGCTGTCCGCCCGGAAGAAGATCCAGCATAGATTGACGTAAGCGAAGGTCACGGCCCAGGAGAGGGCAGGGTGGACCTTTTCCAAGCGGCTGCCCAACAGACGGTCGGCCACCATGGCGATGCCATGTAGCCCACCCCAAACCACAAAGGACCAATCCGCTCCGTGCCACAGGCCAGAGGCCAGGAAGATGATTATGGTGTTGACGCAAGTACGGGACGTTCCCTTACGGCTGCCGCCTAGGGGAATGTAGAGATAGCGGGTAAAGAAGCGCGTCATGGTGATGTGCCACCCCTCCCAGAAACCCCGGATGGTCAGGGCTTGGTAGGGAACGTCGAAGTTTTCCGGCAGGGTCACCCCCATCATCTTGCCGATGCCGCGGGCCATGTCGGTGTAGCCGCTGAAATCGAAATAGAGCTGAAGCGTGTAGCTCAGGACCACAGCCAAGGCGGTGGTGCTGTTCAGGGCGGGGATGTTGTTATACCCCCAATCGGCACCGCCGCCAAAGGCCTGGGCCAGCAGGACTTTTTTCCACATTCCCAGTGAGAAGAGCCATAGACCTTCTGCGATGGTCTGTGCCGTTGGTCCATGGCCATTTGCCGCCCGTAGCTGTGGGATGACTTCATCGTGGAAGGCAATGGGACCGGACGTAACACAGGGGAAAAAGCTGACAAAGCAGGCATATTCGAGCAGGGTATAGTTTGACTTGTCCCCGCGATAGCAGTCCATGAGATAAGCGATCTGCTGAAAGGTGAAGAAGCTGATGCCAAGAGGAAGCAGAAGCGTCAAGGCGCCCAGGGAGGTCCCAAGCACCCGATTTACATTTTCCAAAAAGAAGTTGGCATACTTGAAATAACCCAGTAGGCCTAAGTTGCCCAGCAGGCCCAGCGCCAGGAGTCCCTTTTGATAACGGGCAAAGGTTTGCAGACCTTTGCCGACCCCAAAATTAAAAAGAATGCTTCCCAGCAGAATGGGCAGGAATGCAAGACGCGCTTTCCCATAAAAAGCCAAGGAGACCAGGAGCAGAAATCCCTGCGCCAGCTTTCCGTGGCCTCGCCAGTTTAGAAGCCACCAGCCTGCAACAGCCACCGGCAGCAGCAAGAAGAGAAACGTATAGGATTGAAAGGACATGGGCGGGCGCCTCCTTCCTTATATAACATAAAAGTTCATGGGTAGATCGCTCACCAGATCCCCAGTAAATGCTGTGCCAGCAGACTGGTGCCAGTGATCCCGGCCCAACAGCATAGGCCCAGCAGGAGGGGTTTTCCGCCGGTACGGATCAATTTAACGATGTTCGTGTTCAGGCCGATGGCAGCCATGGCGACCACGATCAGGAATTTGCTCAGCGTTTTCAGTGGGGCAAAGAAAGAAGCGGCCACCCCAAGGTGAACGGCGAGGGTGGTGATGAGGCAGGCGGCAATAAAGTAAAGGATGAAGAAGGGGAAGATGGCCTTCAGGCTTACGCCCTTGCCCTGTTCCCGACAGCCCTTTTTGGTCTGGATCAACGCCAGGACCAGGGTGATGGGAATGATGGCCAAAGTACGGGTGAGCTTTACAGTGACGGCCTTGTCCAACGTGGCCGTGCCCAGCCCCCACATACTGTCCCAGGTGGCGGCGGCAGCGGTGACGGAAGAGGTGTCATTCACGGCCGTTCCAGCAAAAATACCGAAGGCTTCCCCGGAGGTGGTATCGAAGCCGATGGCGTGGCCTAGGATGGGGAAAAGGATGGCGGCCAATACATTAAAGAAGAAGATGACGGAGATGGCCTGAGCGACCTCTTCGTCGTCCGCGTCGATGACCGGTGCGGTGGCGGCAATGGCAGACCCACCGCAGATGGAGGAGCCAACACCGATGAGGGTCGAGATCTTACTGGGAATATGCAGGACTTTATGCAGAACGAACGCGATGATCAGAGAAGCCGTGATCGTACACAAAATGATAGGCAGAGACTGCTTGCCTGTGCGCAGCACTACGGTCAGGTCCAGGCCAAAGCCCAGCAGGATGACCGCCCACTGGAGAACTTTTTTGGAGGTAAACTTGATGCCGGGGGCCATACGCCCTTGGTCCTTCAAAGGGATAGCCACCAGCATCCCCAGTAGGATCGCCAGGATCGGCCCACCGATCACAGGGAAGCGGCTGCCCAGCCACCAGGCGGGCAGCGCAAGGATCAGGCACAGGAGTATACCGCGCCCATTGGTTCGGATGAATTGCATTGACATTCTCTCTCTTTTCTTAGGGTGTTTTTGAGTGTGCTTTTTGCAGGACAATGTGGCGACCCTTGCATTGCAGCAAACCGTCCCGGCGGAGCTTACTGAGCTCGGCGGACATAGCGCTGCGGTCAACCCCTAGATAATCTGCCAAGGCTTGACGGTCCAAGGATAGTGTGAAGGAAGGGCTACCCGCTCGCTGGGCCTCTGCGGCCAGGTACGCCATGAGCTTTTCCCGCGTAGTCCGTTTGGAGAGCAGAGACAGCTTTTGGGTCAGCATGAGGTTTTTGGCGGCAACCACCTTGAGAAGGTTTGTTACCAAGCGCCGGTGAAAGACGCAAGCGTCATCACAGGTGGTCAAGACCCGCTGGCAGTCCAGCAGCAAGATCCGGCTGTCCTGGGCTGCTTCCACAGTGACCGGCAAGGTGTCCACCCCAGCGCAGGAAAAAGCCTCGCCGAACAGTTGGGGTGGCTGGAGGAGTGCCACCAAGCTTCGATTTCCATAGTAATCCTCCTGGATCACATGAACGGCACCCGACAGAACCAATCCCACCCAGCGGGCCGGATCGCCGGCCCGAAAGATCATCTGGTGTTTGTCTGCCTGGAGCTCTCTGGCACCCAGGCAGGGGAGCATCCCCTCCAGTTCTTGGGGAGAGATGCCGTGAAACAGGGGACTTTGCCCCAGCAGCGCCAGATATTCCCGCATTTTTTCACTCCTTTGTTGGATTTCCAACATACGCATCCCGTCCATCCTACTAAAATGTAGGCAGAAAGTCAAGGGGCGCTGCCCAAGGAGGTTATGGATATGGTAAGAAAAATCATTAAAATCCACGAAGAAGCTTGTAATGGCTGCGGAATTTGCGCGGAAGCCTGCCACGAAGGGGCCATTCAGATGGTAAATGGCAAGGCGAAGCTGACCAGAGAGGATTACTGCGATGGTTTGGGTGACTGCCTGCCTGGATGTCCCACCGGGGCGATCACCTTTGAGGTGCGGGAGGCTCCTGCCTATGATGAGGACGCTGTCCTGCGGGCAAAGCAGGCGGCGCAGGCTTCGGTTCATCCCCATTCCCACGCGATGCACACCTGCCCTGGCAGCATGAGCCGGAGCATCTGCCACCAGCCGATGGAACAAACGGCTCCGGCAGCCAGCTGCCTGAACCAGTGGCCGGTGCAGCTCAAGCTGGTGCCGGTCCGTGCGCCGTATTATCAGGGGGCGCACCTGCTGGTAGCGGCAGATTGCACAGCCTACGCTTACGGCAATTTCCATCAGGAATTTATGAACGATCACATCACGATCATCGGATGTCCCAAGCTGGATGATGTGGATTACCGGGACAAGCTCACGCAGATCCTCATGGCCAACGATATTCAGAGTCTGACCGTTACCCGCATGGAGGTGCCCTGCTGCGGCGGGTTGGAAAGCGCCGCTAAGAGTGCTCTTTTGGCCAGCGGAAAACGTATCCCCTGGAACGTGGTGACCTTTTCGGCAGATGGGCGTATTTTGGACCGTTGAGATTTGTCGGGAACCCGTCTCAAACCGCCGACGTATTGTCAAAAAATGCGTCGGCGGTTTTTGCTCGGAAAGGCAGAAGAACAACACTTGGTAGAAAAGTTGACAAAACGCACCTAGTTTATTTGCACAAAGAACAATTGCTCCCATCGTTCTCCTTTTGTGTTACCGGCAGGATGAAAGGATTCTGCAAGGTTTTATGCAGGATTTTTGGGTAGAAGCTTCATTTACAAGGTGACGGGGAAGATGCTAGAATAAAATTGTCAGAACGATCGACGAGCCGCAAGAGAAGGCTCGTCTCTGAACATAAAAGGAAATTTCCAGCGAAATGGGTCCCCATTTCTCCTGGGACAAGGAGGAGTCAACGTGGCAAGAAAGCGCAAGACAATGGATGGCAATACCGCGGCAGCCCATGTGGCCTATGCTTTTACAGAGGTTGCAGCGATCTATCCCATCACCCCGTCCTCCGTTATGGCGGAACTGTCGGACAAATGGTCCGCAGAAGGACGGAAGAATATGTTTGGTCAGCCGGTCAAGGTATCGGTCATGCAGTCGGAGGGCGGCGCAGCGGGCGCGGTCCATGGCTCTCTGACCGCAGGCGCACTGACCACCACCTTCACCGCCTCCCAGGGTCTACTGCTGATGATCCCCAACATGTATAAGATCGCCGGCAGCTTGCTGCCCGGCGTGACCCATGTTTCGGCCCGTGCGCTGGCGACCCATGCACTGTCCATCTTCGGAGACCACAGCGATGTGATGTCCTGCCGCTCCACCGGCTACGCCATGCTGTGCAGCAACAACCCCCAGGAGGTCATGGATCTGGGTGCCGTGGCCCATCTGGCGGCCATCGGTGGCCGGGTGCCCTTCCTGCACTTCTTCGATGGCTTCCGCACCTCCCACGAGATCAAGAAAGTGGAGATGTGGGACTATGAGGACCTGAAGGACATGGTGGACATGGACGCCCTGTCCGCGTTCCGCGCCCGTGCTCTGAACCCGGAGCATCCTGTCCTGCGCGGTTCGGCCCAGAATCCTGACATCTTCTTCCAGGTCAACGAGACCCGGAACCAGTATTATGATGCGCTTCCTGACGTGGTGGAGGAGTATATGGGGAAGGTCAACCAGAAGTTGGGGACCAACTATCAGCTCTTCAATTACTACGGTGCGCCTGACGCTGAGACGGTCATGGTCGCCATGGGTTCCATGTGCGACGCCGCTGAGGAAGTGGTAGACTACATGAACGCTAAGGGTGAGAAAGTCGGTCTGGTGAAAGTCCGTCTCTATCGTCCTTTTGCCACGGAACGCTTTGTGGCGGCTCTGCCCGCCACCACCAAGAACGTGGTAGTCATGGACCGCTGTAAGGAGCCCTCCTCCATCGGCGAACCGCTCTACCTGGACGTTGTGGCAGCGCTGGCCGGAAGTCCCTTTGCCGGGGCAAAGGTCGTGGGCGGCCGCTATGGCCTGGGCTCTAAGGATACCACTCCCGGCGGTATCCTGGCTGCCTTCCGCAACGGCCAGAGTGAAGACCCTGTCCGCAGCTTTACCATCAACATCACCGATGACGTGACCCATCGCTCCCTGCCCATCCTGGAGGAGCCGGATGTGGCTGACCAGGACACCATCGCCTGTAAGTTCTGGGGCCTGGGCGGTGACGGTACCGTGGGTGCCAACAAAAATTCCATCAAGATCATCGGCGACAACACCAATATGCAGGTCCAGGCTTACTTCCAGTATGACTCGAAGAAGTCCGGCGGTATCACCATCAGCCACCTGCGTTTTGGCAAAAATGAGATCAAAGCCTCTTACTATGTCACAAAGGCCGACTTCGTGGCCTGTCATCTGGCTTCCTATATTGAAAAGTTCGACATCGTCCAGGACATCAAACCCGGTGGCACCTTCCTGCTCAACTGTTCCTGGAACCTCCAGGAGCTGGAGGAACATCTGCCCGCCGCGGCCAAGCGTTACCTGGCTCAGAACAACATCAAGATGTATACCTGCGACGCCACCAACAAGGCCATCGAGCTGGGCATGGGCAACCGCTCCAACACGATCCTCCAGGCTGCCTTCTTCAAGTTGGCCAAGGTCATCCCCGTGGAAGAGGCTGTCCAGCACATGAAGGACGCTATCGTGAAGAGCTATGGCCATAAAGGTATGGACGTCATCATGCGCAACTACAATTCCGTGGATGCTGGCGTGGAAGGCGTGCAGGAGATCCAGATCCCCAGCGGATGGGCCGACGCCCAGGACGAGACGGCAGCACCGGAGATCAAGACCGATCGCCAGGAGCTGGCTCAATACGTCACCGATGTGATGATCCCTGCCAACGCCATGCGCGGCGACGCCATCCCCGTCTCCAAGTTCATGCCCGGCGCGGACGGCACCCTGCCCCAGGGCACGGCTGCCTTTGAGAAACGCGGCATCGCTGTCAAAGTCCCTGCTTGGGACCCCGACAAGTGCGTGCAATGTAATATCTGCTCCTACGTCTGTCCTCATGCCTGTATCCGGCCGATTGTCATGTCTGCCGATGAGGTGGTGGAGGCACCCAAGCAGACCAAGATGCACGATATGCGCGGCAAGGGTTGTGAGATCTATGCTTACACCATGACCGTGTCCACCTTGGACTGCACCGGCTGTGCCTCCTGCGTGGAAGCCTGTCCGGCCAAGACCAAGGCCCTGACCATGGAGCCCCTGGCTACCCATCTGGACCAGCAGGAGGTCTTCGACTATGGCATGGAGCAGGTCACCCACAAAGAACTGCCCTTCGCCATGGAGACTGTCAAGGGTAGCCAGTTCCAGCAGCCTCTGTTCGAGTTCTCCGGGGCCTGCGCCGGCTGCGGCGAGACGCCTTACGTCAAGCTCGTTACCCAGCTCTTCGGCGACCGGATGTATATTGCAAACGCCACCGGCTGCTCCTCCATCTGGGGCGGCAGCGCCCCCTCCACCCCCTACACAGTGAACAAAGAGGGAAGAGGCCCTGCTTGGGAAAACTCCCTCTTCGAGGACGGCGCCGAGTTTGGCTACGGCATGAACCTGGCCGTGAACGCCCGCCGCACCGCGGCCGCTGACCTGGCCCGTGAGCTGGCGCAGAAGGAAGATACTCCCGCCGCTGTCACCCTCTGCGCCCAGAAGTGGCTCAACCACCGCAAGGAGACGGTCGGCTCCCGCACCACCGGCCAGGCACTTACCGAGGCCCTGGCCAAGGCTCTGTCCTCTGGTGCAGCCAATCAGGAGGAGCTGAAAGCCCTCTATGACATGCGGGATATGTTCGGCCAGAAGTCCGTTTGGGCCTTCGGCGGTGACGGCTGGGCCTATGACATCGGCTACGGCGGCGTGGACCATGTCTTGGCCTCCGGCGAGAACATCAACATCCTGGTCCTGGATACCGAGGTCTACTCCAACACCGGCGGTCAGGCGTCTAAAGCCACCAACACCGGCGCTGTGGCCCAGTTCGCGGCGGCAGGCAAGACCGTGGCCAAGAAAGACTTGGCAGCCATCGCCATGCAGTATAACAACGTCTATGTGGCCCAGGTGGCTATGGGTGCGGATTACAGCCAGACCCTGCGTGCCCTGATCGAGGCCGAGTCCTATCCCGGCACCTCCATCGTCATCGCCTATGCCCCCTGCATCAGCCACGGCATCAAGATCGGCATGAAGAACACCATGCTGGAGATGAGCGCCGCAGTCCAGGCCGGTTACTGGCACCTCTTCCGCTATGATCCCCGCCGCCTGGAGAAGGGGAAGAATCCCTTCCAGCTGGATTCTCCCGAACCCATCATGGACTATCAGGAGTTCCTGTCCGGTGAGGTTCGTTACTCTTCGTTGCAGCTGACCTTCCCTGATCGAGCCAAGGAACTCTTCGCCAAGGCGGAGATCCAGGCCAAGGAGAAGTACCAGCGCTTGCTGGAACTGAGCAAGCCCTGGCCTACCCATAAGCAGGCTTAACCCCCTGCTCCTGATACGCTATCTTATCCTTTTTCCTTAAATCCAGGAAAGCCGGCAGACTCCCGCTTGGGGCTGCCGGTTTTTCCTGCCCAATGCCCATTGACGCAGTGGGAAATTTGTGGGACAATAATGTGCAGTAGTTTTTCACATTTGAGATGATTTGAAAGAAAGAGGAAGGAACAATCGATCATGTGGAACAGACGAGAAGTCAAAAAGCGGGGCAAAAAAATGTTCCTGCGAAACTGGCTGGCGATGGTCTCCATCTGCTTCCTGCTGGCATTTACCGGTGCAGAGTTTGTTAGCTCCGCCGGCTTCATCCACGATTTTGATGTGGGGGAGATGTTGGGCAACGATCAGGTTTTGACCCAGGAGACAAACGTCTCTAATTGGGACATCCTGATGCACTGGCTGAACATCGACCCGGATGACGACAGTCACCCCGTCATCCAAGCAGCTCAGCAGGATATACAGCCTGCCTTTGACAATTTGACGCAGCCCTTTTCCGCTTTTTTCAATTTATTGTATCGCTCTGACTTCAAGGGCTGGGTCGGCATCTGTCTGGCGGCTATCGGTGTGGCGGTGAGCGTTTGGTTTACGATCGCGGTCATCTGGGTGCTGGTGGTTGGTGCCCGCCGTTTCTTTTTGGAGTGCCGGGTGCGGGATCAGATCGGTCTGCGGGCGCTGCTCTTTCCCTTCCACAGGAGCATCTGGCGAAAGTTGACCCTGGCCATGTTGCTGAAGCATGTGTACTATTTCCTGTGGTCCCTGACCATCGTGGGCCTGCCCATTAAGCACTATTCCTATAAAATGGTGCCCTATTTATTGGCGGAGAATCCGAACCTGAAGCCGCGAGAGGCCATTATGCTCTCCCGACAAATGATGGACGGGCAGAAGTGGCGCTGTTTCGTGATGGATGTGACGATCTATCTGCCCTGGTCTCTGCTGCCTGCTCTGGTTCTGGGTGCTGCAGGCTTTGCGCTGACGGCGGTGACGGGGCAGGAGGCGTTCCGGTTCCTATATTCTGGCATGGTGGTGAGCCTGCTGGATATGTTCTTTGTCAACGGCTATAAGTCCGGTGTGTATACCGAGCTCTATACGATCCTGCGGCAGGAGAAGCTGGATCAGGACCCCGCATGGAACGAAGTCTTTGTGATCCCGGCCTTTGGCGATGCCTCCGCTGAAGGCCCAAAGCCTAAGCGGAAGGACTATCCGCCTCAGGTGGAGAAGGATCCTGTCTTTCATTATATCCATCAGCACCGGCTGGATTACAAGCGCCGCTATGGTGTTTGGCATCTGGTCTTACTCTTCTTTGCGTTTTCCTTTGCGGGCTGGCTGTGGGAGGTAGGCATCCATATTGTGACCCAGGGCATTTTTGTCAATCGGGGAACGATGTATGGCCCGTGGCTGCCGATCTATGGATGCGGGGCTGTTTTGGTCTTGTTGCTTCTGCGGAAGGTCTTTAAGAACCCGCCGTTGACATTCGTTGTTTCCATGGTCGTCTGTTCTATCATTGAGTATTTTGCCAGCTGGTATCTCGAAAAAGCTCACGGTATCCGCTGGTGGGATTACAGTGGTTACTTTATGAATCTCAACGGCCGCATTTGCCTGGAAGGGGCCGTTGTCTTTGGTCTGGCCTGTTGCCTGGTGGTCTACTTCGTGGGGCCGCTGCTGGGGGAGCTGATCGACAAAATGCCTCCGCAGCGGCGCATGGCACTGAGTTTGGTTCTGGCGGCCCTTTTCTTGATCGATGGAGCTTATTCCAGTAAGCATCCCAACGCTGGTAAGGGTATCACGGACTATGACAACTGGAAACAGGAGGAGATGACAGCGCTGCCCCCTGAACAAATAGAGGCCTTGCTACCGATCCTAAAAGAGTAAAATGCCGGCCCCCATCCGAAGTGTTTCGGGTGGGGACCGGCATTTTGCTCTGGGGAAAGGGGATTTATTTTTTTTGGTCGAGCAGTTTGTTCAGCTCTTCCATAAAAGTGTTGATGTCTTTGAATTGGCGGTAAACCGAAGCGAAGCGGACATAAGCTACTTCGTCTAAGGCCTTGAGCTTGTCCATGACCAGTTCGCCGATCTGGGTGCTGGAGATCTCGCCTCCGAGCTCATTTTGCAGCTCTCGTTCAATGTCATCTGCGGCCTTTTCCAGCAGGGAAAGGGAGACGGAGCGTTTTTCGCAGGCCTTGAGCATACTGGACAAGAGTTTGCTACGGTCGAAGCTCTGGCGCATCCCGTTTTTCTTGATGACGACCATGGGCAGCATCTCCACGGTTTCATAGGTCGTGAATCGGCTGTGACACTGCAAACACTCCCGGCGGCGGCGGATGCTGGTGCCGTCGTTGGCGGGGCGAGAGTCAATGACCTTGCTGTCAAGGGTGGAACAGAATGGGCACTTCATAGGGCTGTGACCTCCTCAAATCATTAAAATACAGTATACCACGAATTGTCGAACCGGTGCAACGGTTTTCTGATCAGGAGGTCTGCTGGCTTTGGATTTTTTTTCGCCAACACCGGTGGCACATGGCGACATAGCTGTCGTTACCGCCCAGGAAGACCTGGCTTCCCTGGGTGAGGACGTTCCCTTGGGGATCTAACCGGGCGTTGACTGTGGCCTTGGCTCCGCAGGAGCAGATGGTCTTGATCTCCGTGATGGAATCCGCCAGCTCCATGAGCCGCTGAGAACCGGGGAAGAGGTGGGTCAAAAAGTCGGTCCGCAGGCCGAAGCAAAGGACGGGAATGTCCGCCTCATCCACAATCTGCCGCAGTTGGTCGATCTGCTGATGGGTCAGAAACTGGGCTTCGTCAGCGATGATGACGTCTTTGTGCCCGGCGACCTGATAGCGGGAGAGAAGATCATCCTCTGGGGCTATGACATCGGCCTCCCGGAACAGACCTACTCGGCTCTTGACGATGTTGGCCCCGTCCCGGTCGTCGATGCTGGGTTTAATGAGCCAGACGGTCATCCCCCGCTCCTCGTAGTTAAACTGGGTGATGAGGGCCTGAGCGGATTTGGAGCTGCCCATTGCGCCGTATTTGAAGTAAAGCTTTGCCATAGTGATCTCTCCTGCCTGGTCGATGGTGTTCGACGAAGTCTGTGCATATCTTGGCCTATGATAGCATATTCAGCAGGGGATTGCAATTTTCTCTTCTGGGTGTGTCGAAGGTTTTTTCTCGTCATTTCGCTCAAAAACAGGAGGAAATGGAAAAGTCCTCTTGAAGGATGCGACGAGTGATGCTATAATTTCAGACGAGGTGTGCGCCAGCACACCGGCAAGCTACCCCGAACATAAATGAATGGAGGAAATGAAAAGAATGAAAAAGATTCTTGCACTTCTCATGGCCTCGGTGATGGTTCTGGCTTTGGCCGCCTGCGGCGGCGGGCAGACCACCGACACTGGATCCACGGATGCAAACACCGACGGCCAGACTGATGCCAGCAACACGGAGAACGACACCAACACCGAGGCAGCAGCAGATGCTATCTCCGACACCATGACCTCTTCCGATGGTAAGTATGAGGTCGCCTTCGTCACCGACGTGGGACAGCTGAAGGACAAGTCCTTCAACCAGGGCACCTGGAACGGCGTGAAGCTCTACGCCAGCCAGAACGACAAGTCCTACAAGTATTATCAGCCCGCCAACGGCAACCAGGCTACGGACGACGACCGTTTCGAGGCCATGAAGGCCGCCGTGGACGGTGGTGCTAACGTGGTCGTCTGCGCCGGCTTCCTTCAGGAAGCTGCCCTGACCAAGGCTGCCATCGCTTACCCCGACGTGGACTTTGTCTTTGTCGACGGCTACGCCCTCAACGGCGAGGATGGCCAGCCTCTGGCCAACGTCGCCGGCGTCTCCTATAAGGAAGAGCAGGCCGGTTACTTCGCCGGTTACGCTGCCGTTATGGAAGGTTACACCAAGCTGGGCTTCTCCGGCGGCGGTGGCGGCACCAATCCTGCTTGCTGCCGTTATGGCTATGGCTACGTCCAGGGCGCCAACGCAGCGGCTGCCGA
>OIBI01000619.1_pt1 | contig 14183 bp, 13 predicted proteins | sample 1580951 | NCBI WGS metagenome assembly OIBI01 (sample SAMEA3882516, study PRJEB24775) | human gut metagenome | biome: human-associated habitat; feature: intestine environment; material: feces | place: Netherlands | collected 2009/2010 | reverse complement strand
GAAACATTTAAGAGAATGTTATGTCGTTGCGGAAGAAGGTGCAGATAAAGCTGCCATCGAAAAAGCGATCAAGACAATGCCGAACTATTTCGATGAATACGATACAACCGTAAACTTCATTTCAGAAGAAGAATTAAAGGCTCATCACAGCAAGATGCCGCACGGCGGTTTTGTGATCCGCACCGGTGAAACCGGATGTGAGGGCAACAAGCATGTGATTGAATATTCTCTGAAACTGGATTCGAATCCGGAATTTACCGGAAGTGTTCTGGTTGCTTATGCACGTGCTGCATATCGTCTGTCCAAAAAGGGCGAATCCGGAGCGAGAAGCGTATTCGATATCGCACCGGCTATGCTGTCCCAGAAAACACCGGAAGAACTGAGAGCTTCGATGTTATAAACTTGTTTTATGGCCTGGTTTCCTGAAGCGTTTGTAAAGTCAGAAAGCAGAGCACAGGACGGATATGAATTCCGCCGCTGTGTCTCTGCTTTCGTTTCGTTCTGACCCTATTTTCAACTGACAGTTGAATTTTTCTTTATCTGTTCTTCTGTATCAATATCAGAAAATTCTTCTTCATTTTCTATCTCCACGTAACAGCACTCATGCTTTTTCAGAACAGACCTTCCGCCCTTATCGCCTTCCAGCTGCATTAGTTCCGGGATCAGATCTGCCCGGAACATACAGGGATTGCCGACTCTTTCCCCACAACACAGAGAGAACGTCGGCGACTGCGAAGTATATCCCTGTCTGAATCGCTGACCTGCTGCCCCAATCAGTGCTTCGATGCTCTGCTCGCTTAAATTCGGCTGATCGGCAACTGCGAACATCAGATAATCCCACGTTCTTACATGCTCTGTCTTTCTTTCAAAAGAACTCTCATTCTTTACAAAGCAATGCTCTTTTCTCACAAAATCATGTGCTTCCTGCACCAGGCAAATTTTCTTCTTTACAGAGTCATATATTTCCCCAACTGCACGGATCCCTGCCTTTATCGTATAGGAAACACCAAGTCTGCTCTCTTTGCAGAATACTGCATTCACGCCGGGCTGATTTTGTACTTCCCGACAAATTTCCGGATACTGCGTGACTACCGTTAAGGAAATCTTTTCCGGCTCTTTTTCTCTGATCCGAAGCAGTTTTTCAAATGTATGAAGATACAGTGGTTTTCCCTTCCAGTTCTGGAGCAGTTTGTTTTCATTTCCAAAACGGCGGCTGTTTCCAGCCGCCATATAAATAATGTGTATCATGATTCTTTGACGCGACGGTCGATTTCTTTCCACTGTGGATCGAGCATGCTCATCAGAATCTTTTCCGGAGTGAACGGTACAGTTCGGTGCCATACGCCGGTCGCACGGTAAATCGCATGGGCGAGTGCCGGTGCCGGGGTGTTGATCACGATCTCACCGATGGATTTGACACCAAACGGACCACTTGGCTCGTAGCTGGTTTCAAATTCTACATTGATCCTGCCCATATCCAGACGTGTCGGGATCTTGTACTGCATAAAGCTGTTCTCTGCGATTTTTCCCTGTGCGTTGTAAGTCACATTTTCATAGAGTGCCATGCCGATTCCCTGGCCGATACCGCCTTCCGCCTGTACTCTTGCAAGGTTTGGATTGACCGGGATACCGCAGTCGATCACAGACTGATAATCAAGGATCTCGATGCTTCCCGTCTCTTTATCCAGCTCGATCTCTACCATTCCGACCATGTAAGGAGGCGGAGATACCGGGGAAGAATACGTGGCTGTCACATCCACAGGAATCGTATTGTTGACCTGCGATTTTGTGGCAATATCCGCAAGACTGACGGACTTTTCGCCGTCGGTCAGGTAAACTTTCTCACCGTCAAAATCGACTTCTTCCGGTTCACACTCAAGCATGCCGGCACCGATCTTTTTGATATTTTCCCGCAGCTGCAGTGCCGCATTCTGCGTTGCCATTCCTGTCACATAAGTGGTGGAAGATGCATATGATCCGGAGTCGTACGGAGAGGCATCCGTATCTGCCCCGAAAACGGAAATCTGATCTACATCACAGTCTAGCACTTCCGCTGCCATCTGTGCAAGGATTGTATCGCATCCCGTTCCCATGTCGGCCGCTCCGATCATCATGTTATACGTTCCGCCGTCACCAAGTTTTAAGGTACAGGAACCGACATCGACATTGGAAATACAGGAACCCTGCATTGCCAGTGCCATGCCTGCTGCACGCACTTTTCCATTGCCCATGTCACGCACCGGATATTTTTCTTTCCAGTGGAAGCTGTCGGCACAGTGTTCGATACAGCGGTCCAGTGCACAGGCATTTGCCGTCTCACCGAAGTAAGCCGGCATAAACATGCCTTCGCGGACAATATTTTTCATACGGATCTCCACTGGGTCCATATGCAGTTTCTCCGCCAGCTCATTGACTGCGGATTCCAGTGCAAAAATACCCTGCGTCGCACCGTAGCCGCGGTAGGCTCCGGCTGCCTGAACATTCGTATAGACTACGTCGCAGGAAAATCTGGTTGCCTCACAGCCTCCGGTATAAAGCGGAAGTGCTTTATGTCCGGAAAGTCCTACGGTCGTAGTTCCATGTTCTCCGTAGGCACCGGTATTGGATAAGGTATAAAGGTCGATAGCCCGGATATGTCCGTCCTTCATCGCACCTAAGCGAACCGTCACTTCCATTTCGTGCCTTGGTGAAGCGATCGTCTGACATTCTTTTCGGCTGTAGATCAGTTTACACGGTTTCTTTGTCATCCAGGTCACAAATGCCGGATAAACTTCGCAGACTGCTGTCTGTTTTGCTCCGAATCCTCCGCCGATACGCGGTTTTTCCGCACGCACCATCGATTTTGGGATTCCAAGTGCGTTGGCAATGATACGTCTTACATGAAAGACGATCTGTGTGGAACTGATGCAGTGGAGACGTCCGTAACGGTCGATCTCGCAGTAAGCACGGATGGTTTCCATATAGCCCTGCTGTGCCGCCTTGATCCGCCAGCTGTGCTCGATCACTTCCTCGCATTCGCTTAAAATCTGCTCTACATCACCGTGGGTATCTTCCTCGTGATGCAGAAGGTTGCGTTTCACATCACCAGTATTTCCATAGGATTTCCAGTTCTCCTCCGGATGTACCAGAACTTCGTTATCAAGGGCTTTTCTGAAATCAAGGACCGGCTCCAAAACCTGATATTTCACCTTGATCAGGCGCAGTGCTTTATCGACTGCTTTTTCATTTTCACCGACAACAATCGCCACCGGATCACCCACACAGCGAACCCTCTGATCGAGGATCAGACGGTCATACGGAGATGGCTCCGGATAAGTCTGTCCAGCAATACAGAAGCGTTCTTTCGGCACATCTTTCCAGGTATAGATGGCTTCGATACCCGGAACTTTGGCGGCTGCCACTGTTTTGACCTCTTCTACCAGAGCATGGGCATGTGGACTGCGGAGCAGTTTTACCACCAGGCAGTCCTGCGGCACAATATCATCCATGAAAACGGGTTTTCCTAGCAGAAGCTGGTTTGAATCTTTTTTCGGAACACATTTTCCGACCATATGATAATCTTTTCGATCTCGCTTAAATTCACTCATGCTTCCACTCCCTTCCGATGTCCGCACCATAAACTTCTGCCTCCAGATCAAGCGGTGCCGCTTCTTTTTTGCTGTTCAGATAGTTGCGGAGCGAACGCAGCTGGCTCTGATATCCGGTACAGCGGCAGAGATTGCCTGATAAATATTCAAGGATCTCTTCGTCTGTCGGATCTGGATTTTCCCGGAGCAGTGCCACGATATTAACAATATAACCCGGATTGCAGAATCCGCACTGGTCGGCACCCTGCGCTGCAAAAAAATCGCTAAATTTCTTTGCTTCTTCCTGGAGACCTTCTAAGGTATCTACTTTTCTTCCTGATGCACGTCCGACTGGAACGCTGCAGGAAAGCACTGGTTTTCCATCCAGTAAAACGCTGCAAAGCCCGCAGTTTCCTGTCTCACATCCTCTTTTGACGGAAAAACATTTATATTTTCTGCAAAAATCAAGGAGCACCATATCGGCATCCACCGAATCTGTGATCTTTTTTCCATTTAATGTAATGGTCACTTCCATCAGCACTTTTCCTCCTCTCCATTGTTTTCTGCCACAATCATATACAGTGCACGTTTTACAAGCACCTGACAGACGATCCGGCGATAGGCAGCTCCGGCTCTCATATTACTGCCGAAACGGATCTGCTCTGCAACCTTAGCGGCAAATTTTTCGATGCTTTCCTCGTTTATTTCTGTTAAAATGCCTTCTTTATCCCAGACGTTTTCCGCAAGATGCGGTGTAGCTCCGACTGCTGCGACATATCCTTCTTCCCGTTTTGCCACCGCACAGGTCAGCACCGGAAAATCTGTGGACTGGTTTCTCTGACTTAAATACACGACTGCTTTTACCTTTTTCGGTACGATCACGGAAACAAGGATATCCCTTGTCTTTCTTGGCATTTTTACAAACTCATCCAGATCCAGGATACCTGTATGATGCAGCTGCACCTTTGCACCCATGGCACGGAAGATCGTCATCACATCCGAAAATCCGTAACGTCCCCAGATACTGCCGCCGACCGTAGCCACATTTCGAAACTGTACACCGACGATATGTTTCACCGACTCGGCAAACGCACCTTTCGTGTAAGCATTTAACGCCTCGTTTGTCTCCAGTTCCCGAAGCGAAACATACGCTCCGATGCGAAATTCTTTTTCATCTTCTTCGATCTGATTCAGACCAAGATCTGACAGATCGATCGCTGTTCCAAACGGCCGCTTCCGCATCTTCAGCCAGAGCATACCGCCGAGAACAAAATTATTTTTTTTCTGGTAAAGCCCATAGGCCTCTTCCAGACTTTCTGCCCTTACGTATTGATTAAAATATCCCATACTGTCCTTTCCCTATTCAAAAATTATCTCTGACATTCTTACTGTACACCGATGCAATCCGCCGGTGGCTGCATCAGGCTTTAAATCAAATCCCATCCCGAATATCAATTTATCTCATATCTAATACAACTCTAACTCATACATTGCTTCCCACTTCAGCTTTTCTTCTTCCAGAAACACAAGGATTTTTTCTTTTTCTTCCGGTTTCGTTTTCCAGGAAAGTCCGCACCCTGCTGAAATCTCGGATGGAAGCGGGATCAGCCGCCCGAAAATCCCCATTTCCTGTGCCCTCTTTTCCATCGCCATCGCCGCTGTCGTGGTGGAAAATGTGATCACCAGCTGCTTTGTTTTTTTTCTCATATTACGGACTTACAATCAGGGAAGCCTGCGTCATCTTTTCCGCGATCTCATACATGTTCGTCACTTCTCCGACTGCAAGCCGGTCCGTCAGACCATAGTGATTTAAACAAGTCCCGCATGTTAAAATTTTCACGCCCTGTTCTTCCAGTGCTTTCAGATCCTCCAGCGACTGGGAACCTTCACAGGTGATAAATGCACCGCCATTATAAAAAAACATGGTTTTCGGCAGATCTTTCTGCTGCGAAATCGCATAAATAAAGCCTTTTAACAGCACTTTTCCAAGCTCCGGATCACCCTCTCCCATCACGGAAGAGCGGATCACAACCACCTTATTGCTCTCTTTTTCCGGCGTACAGTCACAGAATTTTCCACCGTCTCCGTCTTTTTTTTCAACGTTATCCACCACATTTTCCACGATGATGCACACACGATATTTTCCTTCTTCAAGCTTTTCACTTGTGGTCTTATAACCTTTCTGGTCTGCCATCTTTTTCAGATTTTCAACTGCGATTTCATTGTCAACCAGTGTCTCCACCACATCGGCACCTTTTAAAGATGCAATCGCATTTTTTGTCTTAACAACAGGGATCGGGCATGCATCGCCCATTACATTCCTCCTCAATTCACATAGATATCTTTTTCTTTTTTCTCCGTAAACCTTCCGACGATCGCTGCCGGCATTCCGGCTTCTCTTAATTCTTTCTCAAATGCCGCTGCGTCTTCTTTCTGCACGGCAAATAACAGTCCTCCGGAGGTCTGCGGATCAAAGAGCAGTTCTTCCATCGCAAATGGAATATATTTTGAAAATGTCACACGTTCTGCGACATGATTGCGGTTTCGCTGTGCTGCGGCCGTCAGCAGAAATTCTTCTGCACAGTGCATTGCTCCTCTGATGACCGGGATGGAAATGCTGTCGATTTCTGCCGAAATGGCATCGTTTATCATTTCACTTAAGTGTCCTAAAAATCCAAAACCGGTCACATCGGTACAGGCATGTATCTCGTAACGATGACTGATCTTTGCAGCTTTTTTATTGAGCATGGTCATCGAAGCGACTGCCTCTTCCATGGCTCCTTTCGGTGCCTGTCCGACACGGTTTGCATTACACACCAGACCGACTCCGAGTTTCTTGGTAAAGATCAGTACATCCGATGGTCTGCCCTTGTCATTTGCATAGATCTGTTTTGGATTTACAATACCCATCACAGACAGTCCGTATTTGACATCGGCATCGGCAATGGAATGACCTCCTGCCAGCGTCCCGCCTCGATCACTTTTTCTGCCCCGCCCTGCATGATCTTTCCGAGAATATTTAAATCCATTTTTTCTGGAAAACAGAGGATATTCAATGCTGTCTTTACCGTTCCGCCCATCGCATAAATGTCACTTAAAGCATTTGCCGCTGCAATCTGCCCAAACAAATACGGATCTTCCAGCATCGGCGGAAAAAAATCCAGCGTCTGGACAATGGCGGTATCTTCCGTAATCTGATAAACAGCCGCATCATCCCGACTGTCATATCCGATCAGAAGATCCGGATCTTTTTCCCCTCTTGGGATTTTGCCAAGCACGTGACTTAAAAGATCCGGTCCTAATTTTGCCGTACATCCTCCACCCTTACAAAATACAATCTCTTCTGTCATTTCACGCCTCCACTTCTTCTGCGATCTCACGGATCGCTTCTGCGGCTGTCAGTGCCTCTTTTTCTGTATTATAATATGAAAAGCTGAAACGCACCATGCCCTGCTTCTGCGTTCCGAAATACTGATGCATCAGCGGTGCACAGTGTGCTCCCGAACGCACTGCAATCTCATACTCTTCCAAGAGCCATTCACTGACCTGCGAAGAATCCACGCCTGCGATATTCAGAGAAACGATCGGGCATCTGTTTTTATCCGAAAAATCGCCATATATCTTCACATTGGGAATCTGCTTGATTTTCGCAACAAAACACTCCATCAGATTTCGCTCTTTTTTCCATATCTCTTCTGCTGTGATCTTCTGGATTTCCTGTACACCTGCAAGAAGTCCTGCAATCCCGTGACCATTCAACGTTCCGGCTTCGAGATGCTCCGGGAGTTCTTCCGGCTGCGTTTTCAGGAAACTGTGCACGCCGGTCCCGCCGCTTTTTAAAGGCTTTATCTCTGCACCCTCACCTATGTAAAGTCCGCCGGTTCCCTGCGGTCCAAACAGGCTTTTGTGCCCGGTAAAACAGAGCACATCGATATGCATCTGTTTTACATCAATCGGAATCACACCTGCAGTCTGCGAAGCATCGACGATCAGAATCAGCCCATGCCGCCTTGCAAGCTCTCCCATCCTCTGCATGTCCGTCAGGTTTCCGGTCAGATTCGATGCATGAGTGCAGACGATCGCTTTCGTGTTTGCCCGGATGGCTGCTTCGATCGCATCAAAATCTGCCGTTCCGTTCTGTCCACTCGCCGCAATCGTAAGTTCAACACCCTTTTTCTGCATGGCATAGAGCGGACGCAGCACCGAATTATGCTCCAGCTGCGTCGTGATCACATGATCTCCCGGAAGAAACATCCCCTGGATTGCCATATTCAAAGCTTCCGTTGCATTGGACGTAAAAACCAGCCTCGATGGATCACTGCCTCCGAAAAAATCGCAGAGCGTCCGTCTCGCCTCATAGATCATTCTCGACGCTCCAAGTGCCGCACCGGAAAATCCCCGCCCGGAATTTCCCAAAGTTTTCATGGCATCAAGAACGGCATCATAAACTGCCTGCGGTTTTTGAAGCGTTGTCGCTGCGTTGTCCAGATAAATCATTTTATCATCCCCACACTTTCTGTAAAACATACTGCATCATCTTTAATGCAGCAAATGGATTTTTCCACCATCCACAAAGATTTCTGTAATTTTTTCCGGTACCGACGGCATTTTTTCTTTCGATAAAAGCATCATAAGTTCCGCATCGTTTCCATCTATCTGACACCTTACCGCCCAGTTGTGCAGTTCTTCTTCGATGCCGCAGGATTTTACTGAAATTTTGTTCCTGACTTGTTTTTCTTCCAGTATAGCATCTTCTGAATAAAGAGTGATATCTCCCGGATAAATGGCGATCGCACGATATTTTTTCTGCTCTTCCGGTTCAGTAAACGGGACTCTCAGCGAAAGATTCCAGTCTTTTGCGTACACCCGGTCTTCGCTGATCCAGTCGATCTCTGAAATATTATTGCAGCCCACCAGTTTTGCCTGCCCGACTGTCTGAGGCTCTGCAAAAAACGCCCTCTTTTCACGGATCGGACTGAATCGGCCGTTTTCCATGCTGCCAATCCGGTCTGCCAGGCGATAAACCTCCTCCTGATTATGCGAAACAAAAAGGATCGGTTTGTCAAAATCATGCAGCATCTCCATCACTTCCCGCTCCATTTTCCGCTTGATATGCTCATCCAGTGCGGAAAACGGCTCATCTAAAAGAATGCACTGCGGCTCGGCCGCCAGCATGCGGATCATGGCAAGTCGCTGTTTCTGTCCGCCGGAAAGATGATCAGGATAACTGTCCGCATAATCTCCAAGACCGTATTCTTCCAGCCATTTCTGCACCTGAACCGGATTCTTTTGTTTCATCACAATACTGATATTTTCGGCTGCCGTCATAGTCGGAAACAGGGCGTACTCCTGAAAAAGATAGCCAACGTTCCGTTTCTGCGGCGGAAGATTGATCTTTTTTGAAGAATCATACAGAACTCTGCCATTCAGCGAGATAAATCCGCTGTCCGGCGTCTCGATCCCGGCAATGCATTTGAGCGTCATGCTTTTTCCGGAACCTGAGCCTCCGATCACCGCCAGAATCCCGGCTTCCGTTTCCAGATCAACCGTCAGCTCATAAAGAGCCAGTTGTTTTTTTATTTTTACGATGAAAGACATGCTTTTTCCCTTTACTTTTCTTCTCTCCAAACAGATTCAGTGCAACAAGACACACAAACGAAATCACAAAAATCACCAGACACCAGAAACCGGCAAGTGCAAAATCTCCGTTCTGGAGCACCATGGCGATCTGCTGCGAGATCGTCGAAGTCCTGCCGGCGATATTTCCGGCGAGCATGGAAGTCGCCCCATACTCACCGATCGCCCTTGCAAATGCCAAGACTGTACCGGATAAAATGCCCGGTTTTGCCATCGGTATGCGGATCTTCCAGAAGATCGTCCGCTCGCTCAATCCAAGCGTCTGTGCCGCATAGATCACATTCTCATCGACCTGTTCAAAGGCCGCTCTCGCATTGCGGTACATCAGCGGAAAAGCGATGACCGTTGCCGCCAGCACACAGCCAAGCCAGGTATGTACTGCCTGAATGCCAAGACTGTTCGCCAGAAAACGGCCAAACGGTCTTCTTGTACTGAATGTACGAAGCAGAATGTATCCTGCCACAGTCGGCGGAAGTACCAGCGGCATCGTCAGAAAACCATCCCAGAACGCTCTTGCTTTTCCCTTCCGGCCCATCACAAATCTGGCCGCAAAAATCCCAAGGAAAAAGGAAACAAACGTTGCAGCCACTCCGGTTTTCATTGTAATCCAAAGCGGTGTAAAATCCAGATTCTGCAAATTCATAGATATCTCCTACTGTACAGTAAAATGATATTTTTCAAACAATTTCACTGCTTCTTCACTTTGCAGGTAAGTAAGGAAATCCTCGGAAGCTTCCAGTTCTTCATCGGAAGTATTATCACTTTCTACTGCTGCTACCGGATAGATCACATCACCGGTCAGGGAATTCGGCAGCTGCTCGATAATATCCAGCTGATCTTCATATCCGAACGTATCAGAATAATAAACCGTTCCGACTTCATTTGCTCCTTCTGCAACTGCGGATGCAACGGCTCCTACGTTTGCACAGTTATTGATCAGAAGACCGCCCAGTGCCTTTGATATCACATCATCTGTCAGCTGATCGACTTCTGTGTACTCTGAGCCTGCCATACCCGCATTGATCAGTGCTTTTCTGGTATACTGTCCAACCGGAACGGTCTGATCTGCCAGTGCCATGTTCTTTGCAAGAGAAAGATTGGAAAAATCTGTTACTTTAGTATCGCTGCCTTTCCATGTAACAAGGCATACCTGATTGTTCAGAAGATCCCGCCGGCTTCCTTCCACGATATCACCACCGTCAAAACCTGCCTGCAGCTCATCCATCTGAGAAACACCGGCAGAAAAGAAAATGTTGCATTTTGCACCTTCCTTGATCTGTGTCATCAACGTTCCGGAACTGTCATAGTTTGTCTGGAAAGTTACATTCGGATGCTCACTGTTGTACTTTTCGCACAGCTCATCCATAACACCGTTCAGACTCTTTGCTGCAAAAACGGTAACTTCTGTTTTCTTTTCCTTGCTTCCACATCCTGCAAGAAGAACTCCTGCGGTTACCAGTGATACGATTGCGAAAGTTAGTGCGATCGTTTTTTTCATTTGCTTTTTCCTTTCATGATGCAATTTTTAAATGCTCTTTATTTTTATAATCCATTTCCACTATAAGTTTATACAAAGATTCTGTACATTTACGATCAGTTCCTGCATACCATAGTGCTGCATGCCCTGTCATGTCTCCTCCAGCAGCACTTCAATCCTGCCGCCGCACACCATGCCTTCTTCTTCGACGTTATCGGTACTCATCTGGATTTTGACAATCTCGCAGATCCCATGTATGCCCTTTCGCATTTCCGCAAAATATCCGCGACATCTGGTGATCACTTCAGCTTCTGCACAACCTCCGCCGATGGTTCCGATAATACGGTTGTCCGATGTGACCAGCATCTGGGTTCCGATGCTTCTGGGTGCACTGCCCCTTTTTTCAATGATCGTACAAATCATGCGGTATTCCATCTCATTTTCATCATTTACTGCAAATTTTGAAAGTCTCTGCGGCTCTGTCAGTTCTTCCAGAATTGCCTCGTCTGTTTCTGCCGCTTTTGCACGTTCATTTTTGCACTGCACGATCTCGCTGATCACAGAAAGTGCGATCTCTGCCGGAGTCTGTGCTCCGATTGCCAGACCGATCGGGGAATGCAGCTTTTGTACCTGTTCTTTTGTATAGCCTGCTTCTTCCAGATCTTTTCGCGCCAGCACACTTCGCTTTCTGGATCCCATCATGCCTGCATAGGCAAACGTTCTTTTATAAATCTCTTTTAAGCATTCCAGATCAAAACGATGTCCTCTCGTCATGCAGACATAATAATTATCCACATCTTTCGGGATTTTTGCAAGACTTTCCACATAATCTCCACAAAGAATGTGATCTGCTCCCTCCTGTTTTGCATGTTCTGCAAAAAACGGGCGGTCTTCCAGAACCCAGATTTCAAAATCCAGCAGTTTTGCCATCCTCACCAGGGCAGTTGATACGTGTCCGCCGCCGCAGATCACAAGTCTTGCCCTGTTTCCGATGGAATGAAGAAAAATCTCCTGCTCTTCGATCGTGATCCGGTGTTTGCCTGCAAGATGTGCCTTCCAGATTTCTTCGGCATGTTTTTCATTAAAAAAATCCGGTCCGGATATTGATTCTTTTGCCTCTTCATCCATATCTTGTTTGTGCAGGCCATGATACATTCCGGCACCGGAACTTCGTACCGCACGGATTTTTCCATCCATCATGCAGAGCTTTTCGCCCCTGTTTTTTCCGGTAATGACGGTCGCTGTCAATGTGTCCGCTGCCTTATTCCGATCCCGGACGGTCGCATAAAAATTTGCCGGTATCATCGTCACCTCATCACCTTTTTTGATCGTGCCGCCTTTTAAGACAACGGCAAACACGCCTTCTTTCGGCATGATGCACTCGCCCATCCGCTGATAAATGGCACAGTGAGAATGGCACTGTTTTCCGATCTGCGTCATCTCAAGCAGTGCATCTCCAATCTGAAACCTCGTTCCGAGCGGCAGCGTTTTAAAGTCAAATCCGGAGACGATCAGATTCTCCCCGAAGGCTCCATTTTCGATTCTGGCTCCTCTGGCTTTGAAATCTTCGATTTTTTCAAAAGATAAAAGACTGACCTGCCTGTGCCATTTACCTGCATGTGCATCTCCGGCAATCCCGAAATCTGTAACCAGCTGTGCTTCCTGTATTTCTTTTTTTTCTGTCCCGCGTTTTTCACTGATATTGATCGCGATCAGTTTTCCCATCTATTTCTCCTTTAATCTTATCCGCCAATCTGATTCATGGTTTCTGAACTTTTTTTCGAATTCTGCTCCTCAAAATGATGCGATTTCGGCTTCTGGAAAATCGCCTGCCGCATCAGCTCTGCCAGCTTGTCTGGATTTTCTGTATCTTCCAGATCGATCACTTTTGCAGAAGCCAGACAAGGCTTTAATTTTGCCTCGGAAGTGATGCGGACGCGGTTGCATCGGTCGCAGAATTTTCCATGGATCGCCTGAATCAGACCGATGGGGATATTCAGATCCGAAAAGCGATAGTATACCGCCGGACCATATCCATATTTTTCCTGAGAATCTGCTTTTCTTTTTCTTTGCATGATCCTCTCATACCTGCCATATCGCTCCTGCAAAGTTTCCAGTACTTTGCTTTTTGGATCGACCGGCAGAATCTTTCCAAAACCAATCGGCATCATCTCGATAAACCGGAGTGTGACGTGGTTTTGTTCTGCAAACGCTGCCAGTGCACAGACATCGGTCTGTTCTCGCAGCACAGCATTGATTTTTACCGGAATTTCAAGTTCTGCTGCCTTTCTGATCCCATCAAGCACATTTGAGAGCTTTCCGCCCCCGGTCAGAACCCGGTATTCTTTTTCATCCGGCGTATCCAGGCTGACATTGATGCTGTCGATGCCTGCCTGTTTCAGCTGTGCCGCCTTTTCTTTTAAAAGCACGCCGTTCGTGGTCAGATGCACCGAATCTACTCCTTTGATCTGTTTGATTTTACAGAGCAGTTCTTCGATTTTCGGATAACATAAGGGTTCTCCACCGGTCAGCCGAAAATGCGTGATGCCAAGAGAAACGGCACTTTCCACGCATCTTAGAACCTGATTCATCGGAAAGAAATGTACATCGGAAATCCGCTTCTCCGGCATACAGTAGCTGCACCGAAGATTGCAGTTGTTTGTGAGAGAAATCCGCATATATTCTATCTTTCTCCCGAACTGATCCAGCATCTTCTACCAGCCCTTTCCAAAACCGCAGTTCGGAAATGTACACACTTTGCAGTTCAGGCAAAGTCCGCCTTCGCCAAGCGAAGCCAGCTCATCTGCCGTGACCGGATCTGCTGCCATCAACCGCGGCAGGACCAGATCAAAAATGGTCCGCCTGTTGTACATGGCACAGCCCGGAAGTCCGCAGATCGGGATCACTTTGTCACCTTTCCGGTAATAGGACAATAAAAACATCGCTCCCGGCAGAACCGGGGAGCCGTAAGAGATCATTTCCGCCCCGGTATTTTTGATGGCAAGCGGCGTTTTATCGTCCGGATCCACACTCATGCCTCCGGTGCAGAATACAATATCCGCCCCTGCTTCTATGGCACGCAAACAGCCGTCTGTGATTTTTCTGTCATTGTCATCAAAAATCTCATGGAACATCATTTCTGCCCCGAATTCTGCGATTTTCTGCTCAATGACCGGCGTAAAGGCATCTTTGATCCTGCCGTGATAAACTTCATTTCCCGTTGTGATAATCGCTGCTTTTTTTACGGTAAACGGCAGGATTTTTAGGATTGGTGTTCCGTCACAGATCTTTTCTGCTTCCTGCATTTTATCCTTTTTAATCACCAGCGGAATGATACGTGTTCCGGCAAGTTTATCTCCCTTTTTCACTACGGTATTGCCGTGTCTGGTTGCGATCATCATCTCTCCGAATGCATTTACTTTCTTCAGTTTCTCACGATCTACTTTCAGCAGACCTTCCGTATCAGCGATCACTTCGATCTTGCCTTCTTTTACATCCGAAGG
>OIBI01000607.1_pt1 | contig 14491 bp, 7 predicted proteins | sample 1580951 | NCBI WGS metagenome assembly OIBI01 (sample SAMEA3882516, study PRJEB24775) | human gut metagenome | biome: human-associated habitat; feature: intestine environment; material: feces | place: Netherlands | collected 2009/2010 | reverse complement strand
AAATCGTGCATCCATCCCATATTCCACTTCAGGCTGAAACCTAAACCGCCTTCTTCCACATCACCGGTAACCTTCGGCCATGCTGTAGATTCTTCTGCGATCATGAGTGCTCCCGGATTTCTTCCAAGAACAACAGAGTTCAAATGTTTGAAGAAATCAATCACTTCAAGGTTCTTATTCTCACCATACTTATTCGCTACCCATTCGCCATCTTTTCGTCCATAATCCAGATATAACATAGACGCAACAGCATCTACACGAAGTCCGTCTATATGGAATTTTTCAATCCAGAACAATGCATTGGAGATCAGGAAATTGCGGACTTCATTTTTTCCAAAGTCAAACACTTTTGTTCCCCAGTCCGGATGTTCTCCAAGTCTTGGATCTGCATATTCATACGTCGCAGTTCCGTCAAAATCAGCAAGTCCATGTGCATCCTTCGGGAAATGGGCCGGTACCCAGTCCAGAATGATACCGATCTTATTTCTATGCAGATAATTGATCATCCATGCGAAATCTTCCGGTGTTCCATACCGGGATGTCGGTGCATAATAACCAGTCACCTGATATCCCCAGGAACCGTCAAACGGATGCTCCGCGATCCCCATCAGCTCCACATGTGTATAACCCATTTCTTTAATATATTTGGTAATTGCTCTGGCAAACTCTCTATATGTATAGAAACCTTCATCTTCCCGTCCCGGATGGCGCATCCAGGAACCAATATGTGCCTCATAGATAGACATCGGCTTATGCTTATGATTCCAGGTCTTTCTGTGGGTCATCCATTCTGTATCCGTCCATTTTATATTCTCGATATCTGTAACTCTGGATGCTGTTCCAGGTCTTAATTCCGCATAATTGGCATATGGATCTGCCTTAAATATCTGTTCTCCCGAATAAGTCTCAATACAATACTTATACATCTGATTTTTCTTCACACCAGGTATAAAACAGGTATAGATTCCCAGAGGTTCTTCTCTCTTCATCGGGTTCGCCTCTGTATCCCATTCATTGAACTCTCCGACTACCGAAACTGCCTGTGCATGCGGTGCCCATACCGCAAAATACACACCTTTTTGTTTTCCGTCCTGTACCAGATGTGCACCCAGCTTCTTATAAATCTCGTAATGATTTCCCTGTCCGAAAAGGTATTGATCCAGCTCGCCTATTTCATACGGTTTCTTCTTTTTTTCAGCCATAATTACCCCTCGCATTCTGTTGCATATTTATAACAACATTATACTTTACAAAAGGGCAAAAAGAAAGAGTTTTGACAGTTTAGTTTGTCAAAACTCTTCCAAAATCTGACTTAAATTTTAAAATCTTCTTCTTTCAGAATAATTCTGTCAGAATCATCTGTTCCCTTACCAAATACTCTTCGTGCAAGGTGTTTTACATTTGCTTTCTGTGAATGAGCAATTGCTTCATCCATGATCTCTTTAACTTCTGCAACAGATACTGCATGGTCTTCTCTTTGCATTACATCGATACGGCTGTACAGTGCAAGGATTCCCATCTCATCCAGTTTATATCCATTCTCTTTCGCATATGTCTGACCGAATGTTACCAGCTCATCATTAATGAATACCGGAAGTTCCAGTTTCGAACTGAATTTCTTCTTGAATTCCGGATTAGCTGTCATCAGACGCTCCAGAGGTTTTCTCTGATCTTCCAGTACGAAAAGTAATTCACCTGTCTTCTTTTCCATCAGATAATTAAGTTCTTTTACCGTTCTTGAATTCAGCTTGCCAGCATGTTCAATGATGATTGCTCCTCCACGAAGCTTCTGGATGATATTCGTAAGTTCTTTCTTATTCAAAGACTCACCTGTAACGATCGCTACTTTACCCTGTTTCAGATTTCTCTGTTTCTGGATTGCTTTTACGATATCAACCGCAAGAACTGTTTTACCAGATCCTTTTCTTCCGATTACCAGAAGGTTTCCTGTCTTGGAAGTACCCTCTCTCTGGGCACGTCTGTCATTATCAAGAACCTCTACGATCTGTTCACTCATTCCTCTTACCGGAACGAAATATGAGAATAACTTCTTCTGTTCTTCCGTAAGTCCTGCCTTTAATCCGATTTCACTCGTTGCACTCAGATCATATCTTCCTGTTACAACGAATCCGGTATCAAATGGAACTCCACCTTTTGACTTTTTAATTCTTGCCTGGATCTCTTCTTCGGATGGCTCTTCAATCTCTAATTCTTCTGTGTCATCCTCATCTTCGATCTCTTCTTCGTCAAAATCTTCTTCCTCAAAGTCGCCTTCGTCAAAGTCTCCTTCATCAAGATCCTCTTCCTCAAAGTCAGCTTCGTCAAAATCTTCCCCTTCAAGGTCTTCGCCAAAATCAAGCTCTTCGTCATCGTCGATCTCTTCTTCGTCGAAATCCTCTTCGTCCATATCTTCTTCAAAGTCGCCTTCGTCAAAATCGGTTTCTTCATCATCTATGTCTTCAAAGTCGTCTTCGTCTTCGTCAAAATCGGCCTCTTCAAGTTCTTCCTCGTCAAGATCTTCTTCCTCAAAATCAGCTTCGTCAAAGTCTTCCTCGTCGAAATCTTCTTCCTCAAAGTCGCCTTCGTCAAAGTCTTCTCCTTCAAGATCTTCTTCCTCAAAGTCGGCTTCGTCAAAGTCTTCCCCTTCAAGATCCTCTTCCTCAAAGTCGGCTTCGTCAAAATCACCTTCCTCGAAACTGCTTCCATTCATATCCAGTCCGTCAAGCTCATCTTCGATTCCTTCTATGAAATCTTCATCCATTCCCGGACCGTCTTCAAGTTCTTCCTCATAAATCTCATCTTCGGAATCTTCATTTTCACTCTCCATCTCTTCCATCAGACGGACAATGTCATCCGGTATTCTCTGTGTATTTCTTTCAGATTTTTCCTCGTCGGCTGCCTCTTCCTCTGCTTTTCTTGCTGCCTCTTCCTCGGCCTTTCTTCTGGCCTCTTCTTCGGCTGCTCTTCTTGCTTCTTCTTCAGCCTTTCTTGCTGCCTCTTCCTCGGCTTTTCTTCTGGCTTCTTCCTCAGCTGCTTTTCTTGCTGCTTCTTCTTCAGCCTTTCTTCTGGCCTCTTCTTCGGCTGCTTTTCTTGCTGCCTCTTCCTCGGCTTTTCTTCTGGCTTCTTCCTCGGCTGCTTTTCTTGCTGCCTCTTCCTCAGCTTTTCTTCTGGCCTCTGCTTCAGCTTTTCTTCTGGCTTCTTCCTCAGCTGCTTTTCTTGCTGCCTCTTCTTCAGCTTTTCTTCTGGCCTCTTCTTCGGCTTTTCTTCTGGCCTCTTCTTCAGCTTTTCTTCTGGCCTCTGCTTCAGCTGCTTTTCTTTCTACTTCTTTGCGCTCTTCTTCCTGACGGATTCTTGCCTGTTCTCTTTCCTTCTGGAGACGCTCCTCATCTTTGGCTTTCTGCTTTGCAATCGCCTCTTCATGATCTTTCTGTTTTGCTTCCCATTTCTGAAGGATATCATCGATCATCATCTGACCGTTTGCCAGGATTTCATCCTCGCGCTCTTTCATTGCTTCTTCTTCAATATTAATACCGCTTGCAACAGCAACACCCTGTGCCAGAGCTTCTTCTAATGTGGCCCCCGTAACTACCTGTTTGATTGCTGATGTATGCTCTTCAGGTGTCTCAACAGATGCTTCCGGTTCTTCTTCCCTATACATCGGAGTCTCTTCCACTGCTGCAGTTGCTTCCGGTACAACTTCCTCCGGTACGACATCTGCCTGTGCGGCTTCCTCCGGTATTTCAAACTCTTCCTGCATCGGAACCGGCTCCGGCGGAATCTCCTGTACTTGTGCATCATCTATTCTCTGCACCGTACTTTCCTGTACCTCTTCCTCAGAACCTTCATCATATTCATTCTCATCGTCAACTTCTTCCAATGTTGACTCCGTCTGTTTTACAGGTTCCGGCTGCTTCTTTACTGCTCCCGGACGGCTGTCATATTTTTCCTGCTGAAGCGGCGTCAGTGGCTTATACTTCATCTTAAGTTCCATCGCCAGGTATACATACTTTCCTTCGCTGAACCAAAGAATCAGGTCATCACATTCTTCCAGACATTCCGCAGTCATTCCCGCCTCATCATATAACTTGGCAAGTTCATATGCCCATTTTTCAATATATTCCGCTTTTTTAAATTCTTCCAACGCCGCAATCTGATCCGAAAGTGCTGCTCCCTGAGTTCTCAGGATCTTATACTTCAGGATATATTGATTCGGGTCTTTTGGCGCCAGCTTAACAAACTCTTCATAACAGTCTGTCGCTTCTCTGATATCCTTAATCTTTAATGCCAATGTACCTAATCGATATACGATTTTACGGCTTCCCGGTGCTCTGTCAAATGCCAGGAATAAGATATCTCTCCCTTTCTTAAATTCTCCGTTATATTCATAAATCTCACTTACCGTATTAAGCATAGAAGCGTTCTTTACTCTTCGCCAGTCTATACTTTCAGCTATATCCATTGCTTTCTGGTATTCCTTTTTTTCCAGATGATCAAGCATCTGCTCGGTCTTTACCCTATATTCATATTTATCCAATATTTCTCACCTCAAATATTTATTTTAAAAAAGCGTATTTCCCTACAATTTTACTTATATAAGTTTATCATATGACCTGTCTATTGTCAAAATATCCGGTTAAATATGTTAAAAAAATATTACAAAAGTTACAAAAGTTTATAATTTATTGTCGGCAGCTTCTTCCGAATGCATGGCAATACCGAAAACCTGCCACTGGCAGCTCCTTACGAACGCATGGCGATAAAAAAACAGCCATCATAATTCTTTTTATTATGATGGCTGTTACATATTCAATTTTATCATATACTTTTCATTTGTTTCGGAGAATTAATTATTATTTTATTCCCTGACGCCTTTTTATGTATTTCAATGATCTTTTACTCATTGTCCTACATGTTCATTCAAATCTACTATTCATGTTTCTTTACACATTTTAATAATATATTTAAATATATGGTATTATGTTCAATATGTTTACAGTTTTTTTATTTTTATTATCCGGTTTTATTTTCTCCGTTTATTTTTATTATTATCTGAATCTCCTCTACCGGCCTTTTTATCTATTATTATAAAGGCTTACTCTATGGGAATTTTTAACTGTCATACCACTAACATATTGATTCGATGATTCTACTGTGTCCATTGGATTAAGCCTCCTTTTCATAAATTTCCAATCAACATATCTCACCGACATATGAAATATTTTTTATCCTTATAAACTTTTTTCATTCTTTATACACATAAGATATAAATGATATTTATTACCTTGTCTCTTTCATTAAGATTATTCCTATATCCCCGTGATATCATTTTATAATCTTACTTCATCCATTCTCTATCTTTACAATATACTTTACGATATCTAATATTCGATGCATTACCAAATACTTTATACCTATATATGCATTTTAGATTTCTAAATGAATCGAAACTCTGATAATAAAAATTCTCTTATAAAATATATGCTATAGAATTTTCAAGATTCCCTTTCTCGTCAGGAGTCCTTTTTGTTTATTTCGGATTTCCTTTGGATTGATTACATAATATCATCCGCATTTTGTTTTGTCAATACTTTTTGCGATTATTTTCTTTTATTTTTCATTATTTTATTTTTTACGTTAAATTGTCTGATTTCTATATATTTATTTTAATGTTTGCACAATACTATACAGTTTCTCTGTAACCATATTTGTCAACATATCACCTTTTCAATTGTTAACCGCACCAAACACATAGTTGACATTTTGCACATTTCATTTTATACTGCTTTTATATTTTGATATGAATCTAAAGGAAAGGAGTTCTGCCAGCCGGCAGACAATTACTACTATGAATAACACAGCAAACAGCACAACAACGAAAAGGCTCTCCACCCGTAAACTGGTTCTGATCGCCCTGATGACTGCGATCACCTGTATCTTCGCTCCTATGGCGATTCCGATCCCTGTCAGTCCGGTACCGATCAGTCTTACCAACCTGGTGATCATGATCAGTATCTATGTACTTGGATTTAAAGATGCAACGATCAGCTATATCGTATATCTGTTACTTGGCCTTGTCGGTCTTCCTGTATTCTCTGGTTTCACCGGCGGATTAGGTAAGCTTGCAGGTCCTACCGGCGGATATCTGATTGGTTTTATCTTCCTCGCACTGATCGCAGGACTGTTCGTTGACAAATTTCCAAAGAACAGAATCCTGGCCGTTGTCGGTATGCTCATCGGTATGGCGATCACTTATATCTTCGGTACAGAGTGGCTTGCAATTCAGTTAAAAATGTCCTTTGTTGCAGCACTTTCTGTCGGAGTTATCCCTTATCTTGCCGGTGACGCAGTGAAGATTATCATTGCGATCATTGTCGGACCTGTGCTTCGCAGCCGTCTGAGTCATATGCAGTAACAGTTACATCTACAGAACTTGCCATTGGCAGCTTCTCTTGCATACTTTGGTATCTAAAAAACACACAATACCGATTATATGATTCCTTCTGTTTCGGTATTGTGTGTTTTATTTTCCATTCTGGAACCTCGACTATAAAACTTCCGGTTTTACAATATAATATCTCCCTTTTTCTTGCCGGTATCCATATCATAAGCCTCGATAATATTTCCACTGATCACGTATAATGTATCTTCTATATAAATCCCCCGGATACCTTGCGAAGTATTTCCATTAATCTCTTCTTTCAGGATTGTTTCAAACTTTTTCTCTTTTCCATTATAAGTCAGCAGGCAGTACGTTTCCCCATTCTGGCTGTAGCCGGAGAACCCGATCCTATTTTTCTGCTGATCGGCCAGAACGGATTTGTAATCGTATGCTGCATTTGTTCCATACAGATCATCCAGTACAAGGGTTGATTCTTCTTTTACATCCGCTCTGTCTGTAATATCGAACATGGTGATTTTTACGCCTTCCGACACCCCTGATTCTTCATCGGTTGACATGCCGATTCCAAGTAATTTATCTTCTCCATAGAAATGCAGATATTCTGAAAATCCCGGGATTTTTAATTTGCCGAGGATCTTTGGTTTCTCCGGATTGGACAGATCCACGCTGAACAACGGGTCTACCTGCTCATATGTCACGAAATATCCTGCCTCTTTCATGAATCTTGCAGAATAGATGGATTCCCCTTTTGCCAGATTCTCGATAGAACTGATCTTATCCAATTTCTTATCTAAGATTGTTACCAGATTTTCATCATCATTGGTTGTAAATAATCTTAAGTTCCCTTTATATTCATCCAGTGAAAATGTATCATTCAGATATCCTTTTACTTTTCCCTGAGCTACGGCCTTTAGCTTGCCCTTTCTATAAGAAATCTTGCGAAGTGTCGTCACAGTCTGATTATCCTGCTGCCATTCTGATTCATAATAGTAGATATTTTTTCCACTTACATACATTTGACCGCCTTCGGAGAGAATTGCCTTATTATCTACTGTTTTATCCGGTTTGCTGATGTCCACGGAACTGATCACTTCATACATTGTTCCACAATTCACCGGCGGCAGACAGATACTGGTCTGGCTCATCTCTTTGCCATTCACCAGAGGCACATAGGTGACCGGTTTATCTTTGACCATGTCGCCACCTGTATAGTATTCACTGAACAGATACAGATATCCGTCTGCCATACGAGACGAATTGTAAGTACCACTCTGTGTTACTTCGCCTTCTTTTACCGGCTTTTTAATATCACGGATGTCATAAGTGACCGCCGCTGTTTTAGTCTGATTCCAGGTATCTGTGTTCGTCTGCTTTTTGTTACTTTTATCTGCACATTCTTTCTGACATACAGCCACCAGTTTCTTTTGATCTGTATTTACATAAAACTCCTGTATTGTGTATTCTTTTCCAAGCGTAATCTCGCTGTATTTTTCTATATTCGTTCCGCTGTTTCCTACGTCTACAATATCGATGGTCCGGCCATTATCTTCCCGCACATATAGATAAGTCCCGTCTGTTTTGGCAATATCCCCTTCATCTACACCGGACTGTCGTACATTGGTCTGTGAATAACTGCCATCTGCTGTTGCCACACCGGTATCTGCCGAGGCCGTTTCCGTTGAAGACGCCGTTGATCTTCCTGTTGAAGCCGAATCCTCTACGGCTGCTGTTTCATTTACACTTCTTGCATACATTGCAATGCCGGAGTTATCTTGTGAACGTTTGATATATTTATAGATTTCGTCATAACTTTGGGCTGTCCTGATCTTCTTACTGTCGCTGATCTTCTTTACTGTATTACTATTTCCTGCACTGCTGCCTGCATTGCCACCTGACACATCTGGAGAATTTATCGCTCCTTCATGCATCCTTCCATACTGCCACACTACAGTTCCCGCCACAACTGCCACGCAGGCCGCCGCTACAAGCCCGATTTGATACGGACGGAAATGTTTCTTCTGTTTTTTCTTTTCCAATAATTTATCTATATTCTCCGATCTCAGACTATCCGGGACTTCTGTATCTTCTGACATTCTTGAAATCTGATCTACGATGTCCTGTTCACAATATTCTTTATGTTCATTCTCGCGCTTCATACCTTCTCACTCCCTTCTTTCCTTCTCATCTTCGCCGTAACTGCCCAGCACACATTCCATCTTCTTAAGTGCCCGGCTCCGCTTCGACCGTACCGTGTTCGGATTCAGCCTCATCATCTCACCGATCTCCTGACTGCAATACCCGCCAAATACGGATAATCCGACTAATATCTGTTCCTCTTCCGACAGCACAAAGAATGCTTTCTTAACATCGATTGCAAGATCATAATCCGGTGCTGTCGCTTGTTCCGGAAGTTCTTCTTCTCTTCCCGGTGTTTCTTTTAACGCTTTCTTCAATCTCTTCTTACATTTATTCGTAAGAATTGTAAATATCCAGCTTTTGAATGCTTCTTCTTTTTTTAATTTATGTATGTTCTCGTATGCTGTGATAACCGCCTCACTCACCGCATCTTCAGCTTCCTGCGGATTCTTCATCAGGCACAGTGCGTAACGGTACAGATCACGGTAGACAGTCTCGTACATTTCCGAGAATTTCTTTATACTGCATTTCATATCGTGTCCTCCCTCAGATATGAGTTTTCATGGTTTTTCTTTCTTTTCTCTATCATCTACATATATAAGAGTCTTTTACTCCAGATTCTGTTGCACTAAATTGAAAGTTTTTCTATCTTACATTCATGTTCCTTTGAGTCCTTCCAATAACCGATTCCAATTGCCAGAATGTCACCCGTGTATATTTCGTCATCACCCAGTTTTCCCTGAAAACGTAACGCATAACCCTTTTCTTTGATCTGACGCACTGCTGATTCTGCTGTATCATCAACTTTCAGATCTCATCATATGGACCAGAATTTGTCCAATAATTTCCCATTCGGATTCACCGTATCCGCAAGATACTTCTCATATAGCCCGTCTACTTCCTCTTCTATAAATCCAAATATTTTTTCCAGCATCAATGTCTTATCAATAAAATATCGTGACTTCGTCTCCCCTTCGTACAAAACATATGGTGCTCTACTGTTAAGATAAAATCCCATCTTTGTGTCTCTTTCCGGTAACACTGCTTTTTTCCATCGTTCTCTTTTGCTTTCTTCCATCCATTATCCTCCACTTGCAATTCAGGAGGATCTATACTTTTTCAGAAATCCTCCCGCTCATTTTAATATGTTGTGAATCTTAAGCATTGAAAATCTCTGATATGTATTTCGCTTGAATATAGAAACAGTTTTTCTGCTTTAGAAAATATAGAAATATAATGCTTGGATATATTCTAGCATAAGGCACTCAGGTTGTATATAGTAAATTTAATTTTATTTTTCATCTACCTATTTTATTATGACGTCAAAAAACTCCTCAAAATCCCGACAAATCTTTCATGTCTCAGAATTCTGAAGAGTTTTTATTTGTTTATATTGGAGAGAAAAAAGGTTATTAAAATAATTCTAATTTATTTGTTCACTTTTTTATAAAGTTCGATCATTTCTTCTGCCAAAACCTTGAATACTTCCGTACTCATCATCTGGTCTTCTGCATGTGCAAGGATGAGACTCATCTTCGCGTCTTCACCGGCCGCTTCTTTCTGCACCAGATCTGTACATCGTCCTGTCCCAGGAACATTCCGACTTCTACGATTGGTACAGGAATCTCCTTGGTAATCGACACTGTCATAAATACATAATGGACTTTTGAAAAATCAAAACTTTCCAGGCTGTCTATCAGACCTCCCGGAGTGTTTCTATCTGTCTTATTTTCTGTCTTTCTTATTCTCTATCCTCTATAATAATTGATCAGGCATCCTTTTAAGATAATCTCTCTCTCCGCATCCGTCATATCACCGAGCTTCAGAGTGATCTCTTTCAAAGTATCTCCAACCACATACGCCTTAATTTCAGCACTCTTATCCTCGATTGCTTTTCTGATCTCCGGCACGAAGATATAATCACCGTTCTTGAAGCTTAAGTTCTCATGATCTTCCTCTGTAATAAATGGAAGCATACCCCAGTTGATCAGGTTCGAACGGTATCTCTTGGTTGCGTATTCGTTCGCAATATTTGCCCAGCCGCCGAGTACCTTCTGGCAGGATGCTGCCTGTTCTCTTGCGGAACCGTCTCCCGGTTTTACTGCGAAGATCGTGCTTCCGATTCCAAGGTTGCCTTCTCCTGCTTCCGGATACGTCTTGCGTACTTTTGCCATAACTGGTTTCAGTTCGTCTAATACTTCTAACGGACACTGTCCTGCCTCGATTGCTTTCTCGGCTTTCTGCACTTCTTTTGCACGGCCTACATAAGCAGGGTCTTTTCTGGATAATGCAAATTCTGCAAGTCCCAGAGGATTTGATCTATAAGAAGATGTCTCTCCTGACGGAATCAATTCGTCTGTTGTTGTAACCGGATCGTGGATCTCGGATACTACTTTCAGGAGTAAGTTCTTCGGAAGTGCTGCCATTGCCGGCCAGTCTTTGATGTTCGGTCCGAATTTGATCTCTACAGATGGATCTGCTACGCCGTGGCTGTCGAAGACACGGTTTGCATAAATATTTTTATCAAAGTGATATTTCTGTCCTTTGTATTCCACATCCATGTCAGTTGCAGGTGTAAGGAATCCCTTATTTGCTGCTGTTGCTGCGATGGAACGTGCATCCATAAGTGCAACAGATGCGATCTGTCCGCTCTGAAGCTTAGAGCCTTCACGGTTCGGGAAGTTTCTGGTTGAGTGACGGATGGAGAACGCATTATTGGCAGGTGTATCTCCGGCACCGAAGCAAGGTCCGCAGAATGCTGTCTTCACAATCGTTCCTGCTTCCATAAGGTCAGCAACTGCACCGTTCTTTACAAGTTCCATGTAAATCGGTGTACTTGCCGGATATACGCTGAATGTAAATTCATCAGAACCAATGTAATGTCCTTTGATAATGTCTGCTGCAGCACAGATATTTTCAAATCCACCACCGGCACATCCTGCGATGATTCCCTGATCCACATATAACTGTCCGTTCACAATCTTATCCTGCAGAGAATAATTAACTGCCCCGTCCAGGCTTACGAGAGCTTTCTGCTCTACATCGTGAAGGATGTCTTTTAAGTTCGTTCTTACTTCGTCAATCGTGTACACATTAGACGGATGGAACGGCATTGCGATCATTGGCTTGATCTCGCTTAAGTTCACATATACCATACCGTCATAGTAAGCAACAGCTCCAGGATTCAGCTCTTTATAATCTTCGCTTCTTCCGTGAATGTCGTAAAATTCTTTAATCTTGTCGTCGGTCTTCCAGATAGATGACAGACAGGTGGTCTCGGTTGTCATAACATCGATACCGATACGGAAGTCAGCGCTTAATTTACTTACACCAGGTCCTACGAATTCCATTACTTTATTGTTAACATAGCCATTTCCAAATGTTGCACCGATGATCGCAAGTGCTACGTCCTGTGGTCCGACACCTTTCATTGGTTCGCCGTCTAAGTAGATTCCGACTATGCCCGGCATCTTGATATCATAAGTCTTATTCAGAAGCTGTTTTACAAGCTCCGGTCCGCCTTCTCCCATAGCCATGGTTCCGAGTGCTCCGTAACGGGTGTGGCTGTCTGATCCTAAGATCATCTTGCCGCCGCCGGCTAACATCTCACGAGCAAATTGATGGATGACTGCCTGATGAGGCGGTACATAGACTCCACCGTATTTCTTCGCGCAGGTAAGACCAAACATGTGGTCATCTTCGTTGATGGTTCCTCCAACCGCACAAAGTGAGTTATGACAGTTCGTAAGTACATAAGGAATCGGGAATTTTTCAAGTCCGGATGCTCTGGCCGTCTGAATAATTCCGACAAATGTAATGTCATGGGACGTCAGCTTATCGAACTTGATCTGCAGACGATCCATATTTCCTGAGGTATTATGCGCTGCCAGAATGTTATATGCCATCGTATTCTTTGCAGCTTCCTGTGGAGTCACATCTTTACCTGTCTTTGCAGCAACTGCTTCTTTTTCTTCCACAATCTCTGTTCCATTCAGTAAATAGACTCCCTTGTCATATAATTTCAGCATGTTTTGTCCTCCTACTATCGTGTTATAAATATATTGAAATGTCTGAATTCAGACACTTTCTAACAAAATTACTGTTTCATATATTTCATATGATCCGCTACCATCATAGCAATCTTGAATGTCAGTGCATCATCAAATACACGAACATCCAGTCCAGTCTTCTTCTGAATCTTCTCCAGACGGTACACCAGTGTATTTCTATGCACATACAGGCGCCTTGCCGTCTCTGATATATTCAGATTATTATCAAAAAATGTATAAACAGTCGTCAGTTCTTCTTCTTCGAAAATGTCTGCTTTGCCATCTTCGAATACTTCATTCAGGAACATCTCACAGAGTGATGCCGGAAGCTGATGGATCAGACGCCCGATCCCAAGTTCATTGTATGCAAGAATTTTCTTCTCTACATAGAATACTCTTCCAACCTCCAGTGCCATATCTGCTTCCTTATATGATCTGGATACATCCTTTAACTCCTCTACAATTGTTCCATATGCTGCTCTTACACTTACCATAGCTTCCATGTTCAGTGTTGTGACCAGCTCTTTGGCGATCTGTTCTACCTGCGGATAGTCATCAGTCGACTGCAATGATTTTACCAGAATGATATGTTTTTCATCAATTGCGGTTACGAAATCCTTTGTTCCCGTCGCATACAGACCTTTCAGTGTTTCCTGTACCAGAATGTCTCCTTCATTCTTCGGTTCGATTACAAATACAACCCTCTTAATTTCTGCCGGAATCTTCATCTTCTTTGCCTGATTATAGATATCGACCAGAAGCAGGTTATCCAGAAGCAGATTCTGAATGAACCGGTTCTTATCCATCCGTTCTTTGTATGCATAAAGAAGATTCCTAAGCTGGCTTGCTCCCATGCGCCCCGCCAGTTCCATACCATCTGCATTTCCCTTCAGCATCAGTATATAAGTCGGATCACTGTCCTCATAGATGCGGAACATTCCCATCTCATCCAGGATCATCTCATCCGGCTCTTCTTCATCATCACGGAAATCCTGAATCTGAAGCTCATACTCTGTCAGATTCTCATTCGTCCTTACAAGACAAAGTCCCTGCATATCCCATATTGCACAGTCAAATCCGGTGATCTCCCTGATATCCTGCGCTGTTTTGTGTAATATCTGATTTGATAACACTCATTGTCCTCCATTTCCTGTCCGCAATACTGTTCTTTGTGTCCTCTTGCATACTTGTATACATTTTAACACGCTAACGAACTGCATTACGAATACATTATAACAGATAATAACGCTTTAACAAAGTAAAATTTTATTGTCTGCATAAAAAATGCAAAAGACCGGACGCTGTCTCACGCCCGGCCCCTCTTATATTCATCTGTTCCCCACGATTACCGCGGTCTTTATTCCTATCTGTAATTACAGACTAGTTAGTGATTGTAACCTGTGTCTCTTTATCAAATACGTGAATCTTCTCAGCATCCAGAGCAAATTTCACATGGTCACCTGTTCTTGCTGTTGTTCTAGGATCAACTCTTGCTGTCATGCTTGATCCTTCATAGTCAAAGTATAAGAATACTTCTGCACCAAGCATCTCATATACACGGATCTTAGCTTCGATCACTGTATTAGGAGAAGTTTCGATGAACATCTGCTCATCATGTACATCTTCCGGACGGATTCCGAGAACAACTGTCTTTCCTGCATATCCACCTTCGATCAGCTTCTTAGCTTTTGCCGGTGGAAGTTCGATCTCTGAAGGTCCTGCTACTAAGTATACTTTATCTCCGACAACTTTACATGTAGCGTCAACAAAGTTCATCTGTGGTGATCCGATGAATCCGGCTACGAACTGGTTGCATGGATGATCGTACAGAGTCTGTGGTGTATCTACCTGCTGAACGATACCTGCGTTCATAACTACGATTCTGGTTCCCAGTGTCATAGCTTCT
>OIBI01000601.1_pt1 | contig 14588 bp, 11 predicted proteins | sample 1580951 | NCBI WGS metagenome assembly OIBI01 (sample SAMEA3882516, study PRJEB24775) | human gut metagenome | biome: human-associated habitat; feature: intestine environment; material: feces | place: Netherlands | collected 2009/2010 | reverse complement strand
CAGTACACCATCAGCGTCACCCACACCGGCGGCACCAGCTGTGCCGTCAGCAGCACCGCCAGCCACCCCACCTGCAGAAGGGCCATGAGGCCGTAGCAGATGCAGCTGCCCACCTCGGCGCTGCCCAGCCTGTTTTTCTTCATTGCACTCTCCTCTTGCAACCGGCTGTTTCTCTCTTAGCTCTTATAAGTCTTGTTATTCCGCCGTCCACCGGCCGGTAGCGCCGCAGGGCAGCGCCATACCGGACTGCGTACACGGCAGGCCCAGCTCGTCCCACGTCACCCTGCCGCCGAAGCGCTTGCCCACCAGCATCTGCAGAATGTATCCCAGCACCGACGGAGCCAGCCCTGTGGTGTAGGAGTTGAGGATCACGAACAGGGGCTTATCCGACAGCACACGGGCGCAGAGCTTCACAAAGGGGAACAGGTTCTCCTCCAGCTTCCACACCTCGCCGCCGGGTCCCCGGCCATAGCTGGGCGGGTCCATGATAATGGCGTCATAGGTCTTGCCCCGGCGAATTTCCCGCTCCACGAACTTGGCGCAGTCGTCCACGATCCAGCGGATGGGGGCGGACTCTAAGCCGGAGCTTTTCGCGTTTTCTCTGGCCCAGCTCACCATGCCCTTGGCCGCGTCCACGTGGCACACGGAAGCCCCCGCCGCCGCGCAGGCGATGGAAGCCGCGCCGGTGTAGGCGAAGAGATTCAGCACGGAGATGGGACGGCCTGCCTGGCGAATCTGCTCCATGGCAAAGTCCCAGTTGGCGGCCTGCTCCGGGAAGAGGCCGGTGTGCTTGAAGTTCATGGGTTTGATGTTAAAGGTCAGCGCTTTATACTGCACCTGCCAGCGCTGGGGCAGCTCTTTCTTCACCCACTGACCCCCGCCGGTGCGGGAGCGGGCATAGCGGGCGTCATAGTTTTTCCAGCCGGGATGACGGCGGGGGGTGTTCCAGATGGCCTGGGGGTCCGGCCGGACCAGGGTATACTTGCCCCAGCGCTCTAATTTCTCTCCCCGGCCGCAATCCAGCAGCTCATAATCCTTCCAATCGGTCGACGCCCACATAATGATGATCTCCTCCATACAACTAGATACTGAACAATCTAAAAAATTATAGCATCCTGAGGCCATTCCGTCAATCAAAGAAAGCGGTCCGACGGAAAATCCGATCAAATATTGTATCCCCAAAGAAAATATGGTACACTACAAGAAAATCATCCCGAAACGCGCCGGGTCCTCAGCACGCCTGGGACGTCTGGATCAGGAGGAAGCACTATGAACGAAAACGCCGGTCAGTTCCGCACCGCCGCCTTTGGCGGCTTCAACCGCCAGGACGTATTGGACTACATCGAGAAATTGACCCAGGAGAACCAGGAAAAGTCCCTGGAGCTGGAGCGGGCCTTAGAGCGGGAGGAGACGGTCCGCACCCAGTCCGAAGCCCGTTTCGCCGAAGCCGAGGAGCAGGCAGCCGCCTGCGAGAAGCTCAGCGAGGAAGTGGAGCAGCTGAGAAAAGACCTGGCCGAGACCCAGTCTGCCCTGGAAGAAAAGACCCGCCTGGCCAGCGACCTGCAAAAGCAGGTCCGGGCGCTGGAACCCGAAGCCAAGTCCTGGCAGCGCCTGAAGGACACCGCCGGGGACATTGAGGTCTCCGCCCACGAGCGGGCCCAGGTGACCATCCAGAACGCCCAGTCCCACGCCGCCGAGATCCGCGCTGACAGCGCCCGCTGGGTCCTGGAGATCCAAGCCCGCTGCGACAAGCTCCGGGCGGATATGCGCAGCGCCATCACCTCCGTCGAGACGGAGCTGGACAGCGTCCGCGACGCCTTCGGCCGCGCCCAGTCGGACATGGACCGCATCCAGGACGCCCTCTCCGACCTGGTCGCCAGCGCAGGGGAGAATCAGGATACGATCGACTGACCTGTCATATATCGCAACGGAATGAAAAATTTGATCACTTCTTCATAACTTTGTAGGGGCCGCAGACCACTGCGGCCCGCAACCTGCCGAGCGGTACCACGTTACAACACATGGTATTGCCCTGGACGAACGGGCCGCAGGGGTCTGCGGCCCCTACATACAAGGTTCAAGAACGTTTAAAATAGCGCAAGAAGTTCAGGCGTTCCAACAGATCATGAGCGATCAAACCGTTATCGTTTCACTGGCTGCGCCATGATCTGGTCCGCCCGCTTGATGGTCTTGCGCAGGAAGATGGAGCTGAGGGTCAAAGACATCAGCTCGGCGATGGGGAAAGCCAGCCAGACCAGGTCCAGGTTACCGGTCCGGGAGAGGAGCCACGCTGCCGGCAGCAGCACCACCAGCTGGCGGCAGACGGAGACGGTCAGGCTGTACATCGGGTTGCCGATGGCCTGGCAGACGGACCCGGCGATGATGCAGAACCCGGCCAGGGGGAAGTGGATGCCGATGATCCGCAGGGCAGGCTTGCCGATGGCCAGCATGTCCGGCGAGGCATCGAAGAGGGAGAGCAGCGTGCCGGGCACCAGCTCAAACAGCGCAAAGCCCACGGCCATGATGCACACGGCCACGCAGACGGCCAGCTTGATGGTCTTCTTCACCCGGTCGGGCTTTTTGGCCCCGAAGTTGTAGGCGATGATGGGCACCATGCCGTTGTTCAGGCCAAAGACGGGCATGAAGATGAAGCTCTGGAGCTTGAAATACGCGCCGAACACGGCGGCAGCGGTGGTCGTGAAGGGGATGACGATGCGGTTGATGCCAAAGACCATCACGGAGCCGACGCACTGCATGATGATGGAGGGCAGGCCGATCTCATAGATGTTCTTGACGGTGTTCCAGTGCCAGCGAACCTTCTTGATGTTCAGGTGGATATCCGGGTTACACTTGATGTTCATGATGAAGGCGGCGACGGCGGCGCAGCACTGGCCGATGACCGTGGCGACGGCAGCACCGGCGACCTCCAGCCGGGGAGCGCCGAAGAGACCGAAGATGAAGATGGGGTCCAGGGCGATGTTCAGCAGGGCGCCCAGCATCTGGGTGCACATGGAGAGATGGGTCCGGCCGGTCGATTGCAGCAGGCGCTCAAACGTAAACTGGCAGACCAGGCCGATGGAGCAGCCCAGGCAGATCCGGCCGTAGATGGTGCCGTAGTCCACGATCTCCGCCACGTCAGTCTGCATCCGGAAGAAGGTATGGGAGAAGAAGACCCCGATGAGACAGAACACAGCAAAGGAGCAGAAGGCCAGGAAGATGCCGGTGTTGGCGGCCTGGTCTGCCTTGTCCTGCTCCTTGGCCCCCAGGGAGCGGGAGAGCAGGGCGTTCATACCCACGGTGGTGCCTGCGCAGACGGCGATCATCAGGTTTTGCAGGGGGAAGGCCAGGGAGACGGCAGTCAGGGCGTTTTCACTCAGCCGGGCCACGAAGATGCTGTCTACGATGTTGTACAGCGCCTGGACCAGCATGGAGATCATCATGGGCACCGCCATGCCGGCCAGCAACCGGCCGACGGGCTGAACGCCCATTTTATTTTCCGGTGATTTTACGGTGCGGGAAGGTGTAGTTGCCATAGCGGTGCCTCCTTATGAGATCAAAATCAAAACGAAAAAAAGCAGGAAAAGGCTTTGCTCCGGCCAGTTCCGAAGCAAAGCTATATTACTTTATCATATTGTGGCGAAGTGTCAAGAGGGGAAATGGACAAAAGAACGGAGAAGCGGGCGGGCTTCTCCGTTCTTTGCGTAGATCAGGTTTTTTGTGTGTTCTGAAAACCTTAGAACACGGCAACAACAGCGCCGCTGTAGGTCTTCTCGATGTACTCCTTGACCTTGTCGGACTGCAGAGCCTTCACCAGAGCCTGGATGGCGGGGTCGTTCTCGTGGCCTTCCTTCACGGCGATGATGTTGGCGAAGGTCTGGGCGGCCTCGGAATCAGCGTCCTCGGAAGCCAGGGAATCGGTGGCGGGGTTCATGCCGCCTTCCATGGCGAAGTTGGAGTTGATGACGGACAGATCGACCTCGCTGGCAGTCTGGGGCAGCATAGCGGCCTCCAGCTCCTTGAACTGCAGGTTCTTGGGGTTGCTGGTGATGTCGTTGGGGGTGGCGTTCAGACCGGCGTCCTCCTTCAGCTCGATCAGGCCCTGTGCAGCCAGCAGCTGGAGGGCACGAGCCTCGTTGGTGGCGTCGTTGGGCACGGCGATGGTAGCGCCGTCGGGCAGCTCTTCCAGGGTCTTGGTGAGGCCGGGGTAAATGCCCATGGGCTCATAGTGGATCTTGCCCACGGAAACCAGATGGGTGCCGTTCTCCTCGTTGAACTTTTCCATGTAAGGAGTGTGCTGGAAGTAGTTGGCGTCCAGGTCACCCTCCTCCACGGCGGTGTTGGGCACGACGTAGTCGCTGTACTCCTTCACCACCAGGTCGATGCCCTCAGCGGCCAGGTCGTCCTTGACCTGAGCCAGGATCTCAGCGTGGGGGTTGGGGGTGGCACCGACGGTCAGGGTGATGGTCTCGCCGTTGGCGGTAGCATCGCCGTTGGTGTCGGCGTCGGAAGAGGTGTCAGCGTTGGTGTCGGTGTCCGTGCTGGTGCCGCCGCCGCAGGCAGCCAGGCCCAGGCAGAGAACCAGCGCCAGGGTCAGAGCAAGAAGCTTCTTCATGGGAATCAGTTCCTCCTAACAATAAGATGGTATAAAATTTATCTCAGACGCTTGTCCAGCTTCGTGGACAGCCAACTGAAAACGGATTGGATCACCTGCACCAGGATGATGATGAAGATGACAGTGACGACCATCATAGAGGTCACGCGGCGCTGGTAGCCGTACCGAACGGCCAGGTCGCCCAGACCACCGGCACCGACGGCACCGGCGATGGCGGTGTAGCCGAGCAGGGTGATGATGGAGATGGACGCGCCCAGGATCAGAGAGGGCACGGCTTCGGGCAGATAGACCTTCCAGACGATCTGGAGGTTGGAGGCGCCCATGGACTGGGCGGCCTCGACCACGCCTGCGTCCACTTCCGCCAGAGACGTCTCGACCATGCGGGCGATGAACGGCGCAGCGGAGACGACCAGGGGGACGATGGCACCGGGGACGCCGATCTTGGTGCCCACGAGGGCCTTGGTGAAGGGCATGATGGCGATCATCAGGATGATGAAGGGCAGGGAACGGCCCACGTTGATGATCCAGCCCAGAATGCGGTTGAGCCATTTATGGGGCCAGATGCCGTGGGGCTGGGTGATGCTCAGCAGCACGCCCAGGGGCAGGCCGATGACATAGGCGAAGAGGGTGGAGATGAACACCATGATGAGGGTGTCCCTGGTGCCCTCCAGCAGCAGGCCGCCGTACTGACCCCAGAACTGGGAAATCGTCTCAAGCATGACCGGAAACCTCCTCTACCGTAATGTCGGGCTGGCTCTTGATATAGTCCAGGGCTTTGCCCGCCTCTTTGGGGTCCTTGGGCAGGCCCAGGAGCATGGTGCCGAAGGCTTTGCCGTCCATGTTGCGGGTGTCCGCCCCCAAAATATTGACTTTCACGCCGCAGTCGATGGCCAGGGAGGCGATGAGCGGCTCATAGGACGAGCCGCCGTTGAACGCCACCCGGATGACCTGGGCGGGGGGAAGCTGGTCGATGCGCACGCCGTTGGGGTAGACCAGCTGGCGGCCGATGTCCGTCTTGGGGTTGGAGAAAATTTCTTCCACGGTGTCCTGCTCGGCCACCACGCCGTGGTCCAGAATGGCGACCCGGTGGCAGATTTCCTCGATGACATTCATCTGGTGGGTGATGACCACCACGGTGACGCCCAGCTTTTGGTTCAGCTCCTTCAGCAGATCCAAAATCGACAGGGTCGTGGTGGGGTCCAGGGCAGAGGTCGCCTCGTCACACAGCAGGACCTTGGGGTCCGTGGCCAGGGCGCGGGCGATGGCGACGCGCTGCTTCTGGCCGCCGGAGAGCTGGGCGGGGTAGGCCCCGGCCCGGTTGCCCAGGCCGACCAGGTCCAGCAGTTCCTTCGCGCGGGCCACGGCCTTGGCGCGGGGAGTGCCGACCAGCTCTAAGGGGAAGCAGATGTTGTCCAGGGCGGTGCGCTGCATGAGCAGGTTGAAGCTCTGGAAGATCATGCTGATGTCCTTGCGGGCTTTGCGCAGCTCCTTCACGGAGAGCTTGGTCATGTCCTTGCCGTCCACGACGACCGAGCCGGAGGTGGGGCGCTCCAGCAGGTTCATGCAGCGGACCAGGGTGGACTTGCCTGCGCCGGAGAGACCGATGATGCCGAAGATCTCGCCCGCCTGGACCTCTAAGTTGATGTCTTCCAGGGCGTGGACGGCGGCTTCTCCGGTGCCGAAGGTCTTATTCAGATGTTGAATTTGGATGATGGGTAAACTCACGGTGTTCTCCCTTCTCTCTTGGTTTGGTTCGCCGCGTTTCGGGCGAGGGTGGGCCGCCCCATCCGGCGCGGCCGGAGGACGGGATCATTCTGGCTATACAACAAAAAAACCGTCCTTGACATAGATCAAGGACGGCAAACTTCGCCGTGGTACCACCTTGGTTCGCGCGGCTCCTCACGAAGCCGGCCTTAGCGGGTGCAAGCACACCCTGGCGCGATGACGGGCGCTCCCGTCGCAGCCTAATGGCAAACCGCCACTCGGTGCGCGACTCCGAGACCATCTTCCCCATAGGTCAGCGCGTCCCTTTTCAGCAACCGGGACTCTCTGAAGCGAATCGCTGTGGGTACTCTTCTCTTCATTGTCTTTGTGGTATTCCATTGTGAAAGTAAATTTACACCAAATCACAGGTCTTGTCAAGAGGGTTTCTAAGCTCCGCGGCAGAGAAAAATATTTTGGAGTTCCCAGGATTTGACAGAATCGAAAGGGGCCTGTCCGCTATGCTAGAGCCAGCAATGGAAGCGGAAGGGGCGCGGGAATCGTATGCGTACATTTTACAGCGACAGCCTCCGGCGGGTGCTGGAGACCTTGAACACCGATCCGGACCGGGGCTTGAGCGGCCAGGAGGCCGCCCGGCGGCTGGCGGCCTATGGCCCAAACCAGCTGGACGAGGCCCCCCAGGCGGGGAAGCTCCGCCAAGTCCTGGGCCAGCTGAAAGACCCGATGATCTTAGTCCTGCTGGCCGCCGCGGCCCTGTCGTTTTTTGCCGGGGGCGGGCGGGACTGGCTGGACGCGGCCATTATTCTGGGCATCGTGGTGTTCAACACCGTTATCTCCGTCTCGCAGGAGGACAACGCCCGAAAAGCTCTGGAGGCCCTACGCAAGCTCTCGTCCCCCAAGGCCAAGGTCCTGCGGGACGGCGGGGAGGCCAGGCTGGACAGCACCGATCTCGTCCCCGGCGACATCGTCTGGCTGGAAGCGGGGGACTACGTCCCCGCCGACGGCCGTATTTTATGGGAAGCCGGGTTGCAGACGGACGAGTCGGCGATGACCGGCGAGTCCGGGGCCGTGGCCAAGCGGGACGGCAGCGGTCTGCCCCCGGACACCCCCTTGGCCGAGCGGAAAAACATGGTCATCGGCGGCACCGTCGTCACCGGAGGCCGGGGGAAGATCGTCGTGACCGGCACCGGCATGGACTCGGAGATGGGGAAGATCGCCGGCCTCCTCCTCCGCCAGCAGCAGGGGCAGACGCCCCTCCAGCGGAAGATGGGAGAGGTCTCCCAAGTCCTCTCCCTGGTGTGCGTGGGCGTGTGCGCCGTGATGTTCGGCGTGGGGATGCTCCAGCACCGGGACATTCTGGACATGTTTCTCACGGCGGTGGCCCTGGCCGTGGCGGCGATCCCGGAGGGCCTGCCTGCCATCGTCACCATCGTGTTGGCCATTGGCGTGGGGCGCATGGCCAAGCGCAACGCCATCATCAAGCGCCTGCCTGCGGTGGAGACCCTGGGCTGTGCGTCCGTCATCTGCTCGGACAAGACCGGGACGCTGACCAAGAACCAAATGGCAGTCTTAGACGTCTGGACGGCCGCCCCCGGCAAGCGCCCCCTGGCCCTCACCCTGGGGACCCTGTGCAGCGACGCCAAGCCCACCCCCGACGGCACCGACTTCACCGGAGACCCCACGGAGACGGCCATTGCCCTCCGGGCCGCCCGCGAGGGCTTCGCCAAAACCCGCCTGGACCAGGATTTCCCCCGCCGGGGGGAAGCGCCCTTCGACGCCGTCCGCAAGCGCATGGCCACCTGCCACACCTGCCCCGGCGGCGGGGTGCTCATCGCCGTGAAAGGGGCCCCGGAGGCCGTTCTGGCCCAATGCACCCATCTCTTAGGCCCTGGGGGCCGGAAACCCCTGGACGCCGGGAGCCGGGGGCGGATCCTATCCGAAAACCGCATCCTGGCGGGCCAGGCTCTGCGGGTCCTGGCCGTGGCCCAGCGGGAGGAGACTGCCGCCCCCAAGCAGTTTGACGCCCAGACCTTGGAGCATGACCTGACGTTTGTGGGCCTCATCGGCATGATGGACCCGCCCCGGCCCGAAGCCAGGGCGGCGGTGGACCGCTGCGCGGCGGCGGGCATCCGGCCCATTATGATCACCGGCGACCACAAGGAGACGGCGGTGGCCATCGCCCGCCAGCTGAACATCTTCCGGCCGGGGGACAAGGCCATTGACGGGCCGGGGTTAGATTTCCTGCCGCAAGAGGCCTTGGAGGAGGAGATCGAGCGGGTCTCCGTCTACGCCCGCGTGACCCCGGAGCACAAGCTCCGCATCGTCCAGGCCTGGCAGAAAAAAGGCCGCGTCGTCGCCATGACCGGAGACGGCGTCAACGACGCCCCCGCCCTCCGGGCTGCCGACATCGGCTGCGCCATGGGCAAAACGGGCACGGACGTGGCCAAGGGCGCGGCGGACATGATCCTCACCGATGACAACTTTGCCACCGTGGTCGCCGCCGTGGAGCAGGGGCGGGGCATCTACGCCAACATCCGCAAGGCCATCCACTACTTACTCTCCTGCAACATCGGGGAGATCCTCACCATCTTCTTGGCCACGGTCCTGCCCTTCTCCCACGCGCCCCTGACGCCGGTGCAGCTGCTCTGGCTGAACCTCGTCACGGATTCTCTCCCGGCCCTGGCCCTGGGGATGGAGCCGGTGGAGCGGCGGGTGATGGACCAGCCCCCCAGGGACCCCCACGAGCCGCTGTTCAGCCGCGCCTTTTCCCGCCGCCTGGCCTGGCAGGGGATCCTGGTCGGCGGCATCACCCTCTTGGCCTACGGCTTGGGGCTGCATCTCTCCAACGACTACGCCGTGGCCAACACCATGGCCTTCGCCACCCTGACCCTCAGTCAGCTGTTCCACGCCTTCGATGTCCGCAGCGAGCGGACCAGCCTTTTTCGCCTGGGCGTTTTCTCCAACCCCGCCATGAACAAGGCCTTTCTCGTCGGCTTGCTCCTGCAAGCCGCCGTCCTCCTGGCTCCGCCCCTGCAAGCGGCCTTCTCTGTCGTCCCCCTGACCCTATCCCTGTGGGGTGTCACCCTGGGCCTGGCCCTCACGCCGCTGATCGTCTGCGAGATTGTGAAGGGTGTGCATCGCGCCGCCCACCCCAAGACCGTGCAGGAGACGGCGGCAGCCCCCCATTGAGAAAAAGTGAGATTCCCCCCGGAAGGAGAAACTCCGTTTTGCTATTTGTCACTCCCGGTCCTTACCGTCTGGATCTCCGCCTGATCGAACAGGATACAGCCGCAGTGCCCCCTGAAGGTGGGGAAGCAGATGATCCTCAGATCCGTGTCGATCTCCGGGCTGTAATCTGCAATCTCCAGCGTCTCGCCATAGAGCGCCGTGCGCTCATAGACCCGCAGCCATTTGGCGTCCATATTGGGGAAGATGCTGCCGAAGGAGTGGTCAATGAGCTGCTCCAACGGCGTTTTTTCCAGCCTTGCCAGTGCCTCGTTGCCGTAGCGGAAGATCCAGTCCACGGCGGCGCTGGCGGTGGACAGCGCATGGGACGGCAGTATCGCCACTGCTTTTGCAGGCGGCAGCTTTTTTCTTGCAAAAAAGATACTTTTATAATCTAATTTCTCTACTCGCTGTTGAGAAAAATGAGTTGAAAAGGGTGAAAAAACATGATATAATTTTGACGTGGCGAACGATTGACAAGGTATTTCCTTCAGTATGCCTTGCAGAAGCCGGAAAGAGGTATGCGCCGTGAAAAAAATCTTGACAGAATATTTCCCGGCGCAATATACTGACGGCAGGCAGGCAGGCAGGCAGAGTAAAACTCTGTCCGTTTTTGTTGCACAACATTAACTTTATAAGACAAATAGAAAGACGCTCCTATGACACGGGATAACCTGTGCCATAGAAGCGTCTTTTTGTCATTCACGGAAAGTCAGCAGCTTCGCTGGTTCTACATTCAGAACAGCAGCGATATTGAAGAGTAAATCAAGTGATATGGGGCGGCAGAGGTTAGGTGCCTCGATTGCTCCGATATGCTGGCGGTTGATACCGACACGCTCCGCAAGCTGCTCTTGGGTCAAACCAGCGTGCTTGCGGTAATATGCGATATTGTACCCGATTTCAATAAATTTCTGCGTGTTATCAAATACGGGATAGCGATTTTCTGCCACAAGCCTCACCTCTGCTGATATTTTATCCCGCAAAAGTGAAAATCAAAATTAGACAACAGAAAACAATTGATATTTAATATCTAACAATATATTCTTAAGCAAGAATAAGTGTAGGATTTTGAGAGACTTATATCCACGAAACCTTAACGGAGGACTTCTATATGAAAAAACTTTTATCCCTGCTTTTGTCATTGGCACTCTGTCTGTCAATCTTGCCCACGGCGGCTTTTGCCGCAGAGGGCAGCGGCAATACTGCTTCCACCAAAAAAATATCTGTTAGAATGAATGCGAAAAATGGCAAGTCTACAGATTCTGTGTCTGACGGAGTCTCAACAGCGTATGGAACGACCCATACGCTTACTGTTACACCCCAGACAGGGCGTTATGTAATTGCCGGATATTTTGCCGGAACAGATTATTACAAAACAAATCCAGCGAAGTATCAGTACAATAAAATGACTTTGCATAAAATTAGTGAAGCCGATCCGCAAACGGGAGCCGTTCAATACCAATTTACTGCAACAGAGGTTATTCCCATCAGCAATGATCCGAACTATGATTATATTTGCCTGTATTTCCACTGTGCCAAACTACCTACGCTCCTCTGGACATTGGGAAATATTAGTGGGGAGGCAACGGCTCCTTCGACCGATGGAAATACAGTAGCAATACCGTATGTCAGCCAAAAAGAACTTTGCGGTGATCCCAATGAATATACGGGTTATTATAGCTTGGCTGATAAAAAGGACAGGCCGTATCTTGAATGGCAAGTTATCTCTATTACTGATAAAGAAGGAAATACAGCGGGCGGCACTGTTGCTTTCGATAATAACCACCTGACATACACGCCAACAGCCGATGAAGCTGGAAAGACCGTAACCATTACAATTCGACCCAAATTAGGCTATATCGATACTGAAAACACGCCGCTTTCTTTTAACATTACTGTTGAAAAACCCGTTATAAAACATAATGTGACAATTACTACGGACGATCACGGAAGTGCATCCGCAAGTCCGACAGTCGGCGCAAAAGGAGCAACGATACAACTGACCGCCGTACCGAACGAAGGATACCGCTTTAATACATGGCAAGTCACTTCGGGCGACATAACGATTACCAACAATGCGTTTAGAATGCCGGACAGCGATGTAAGCATAAACGCAATTTTTGAAGCAAACACTTACAACGTGACGCTTAATGCTGATGGGGGTACGATTGCCGAAGAAAAAAATATAACCAACTATACCTACGGCGTAGGAGCAACCTTGCCGACGAAAGACGATATGACCCGTGAAGGCTACACATTCGACGGTTGGTATGATAACAACGACTTCTCTGGCTCTTCTGTTACGACGATCAGCCCTACCGATACGGGCGCTAAGACCTTCTATGCCAAGTGGACGATCAATTCCTATTCAGTGACCTTCAACAGCAACGACGGTTCAGATATTGACTCTCAGACTGTGGACTATGGCGATACTGTCGCCGAACCCACTGCGCCTACCAAGAATGGTTACACCTTCGCGGGCTGGTACAGCGACGAGGGCTTGGTCTCAGCTTACGATTTCAGCACGACTGTGACCAGCGATATCACCCTTTATGCCAAGTGGACAAAAAACAGTTCCGGTGGTTCCTACACTCCGCCTACCTACAAGCCCACAATCAACCAATCCGACGAGGGCGGCACGGTGAGCGTGGACAAGACCAATCCCAAGAAGGGCGATACCGTGACCATCACTCCAAATCCCGATGCGGGCTACGAGGTGGGCGAGATCACCGTGACGGACAGAAACGGCGATGAAGTAGAGGTCACAAAAAATACCGATGGCTCCTACAGCTTCAAGCAGCCTGCGGGCAAAGTGACGATTGCGGTTAGCTATATTCCCGCCGACGCCGGTTTATCCGATGTCCATTCGGATAGCTACTATTATGATGCTGTGAATTGGGCGGCGGCCAAGGGTATCACCGGCGGTATCGGCAACGGCCTCTTTGGGCCGAACCAGCCCTGCACCCGCGCTCAGATCGTCACCTTCCTGTGGCGTGCTGCCGGTTCTCCCGAACCCAAGACCATGAGCAGCTTCTCGGATGTTTCTGCGGACAGCTACTATGCCAAAGCTGTTGCGTGGGCGGTGGAGAACGGTATCACCGTTGGAACATCCAGCACGACCTTCAGCCCGGATGATACCTGCACCAGAGCGCAAAGCGTGACCTTCCTGTTCCGCGCACTTGGTAAACTGGTCGATAGCAAGGCCAAGTTCAGCGATGTTCCCACTGATAGCTACTATGCAAACGCGGTAGCATGGGCCGTGGAGAACGGCGTGACCAACGGCATTGGCAACAATCTGTTTGGGCCAGACAATAGCTGCACCCGCGCCCAGATCGTCACATTCCTTTTCCGCGCATATCAGGATTAATAAACGGTAAAAAGCAGGGGCTGTCTCATAAAGAGGCAGCCCCTTTCGAGAAATGTTAATATTGAGTTGCAAGGGCTGTCTTGGGACATCTTCCTTATGGAGGGTGCACCGATGCAGCCTGGTTTGCGTCCGGGGATGTTTTTTGGGCTGGTATTGCCGGGCGGGGTGTGGTATACTAACCCAACGAAACCGAAAGGAGCATACCATGACCAAACGACTGACTGCGATTTTTTTGGCCGTGCTGGCCGTGCTGACCTTAGCCGCCTGCGGACAGGGGGAGACTGCCCCCGGTACCATGGGGACGATGCTGGCCCAGGTGTTTGAGGAGCGGGGGAAGGCCGATCCAAACCTTGACCTGACGGACCTGGGCAACACACTCATGAACGACTCCGGCCTGCCCATCGACGGGGAAGTTACGCCGGTGGAGCCTGGCCTGCTCATGGGCTTTGGCAACGACGAGATCACCGGCTTTGCCGAGGGGGTCATGTTCGCCCCCGTCATCGGCACCATCCCCTTTGTGGGCTATCTTTTCCGCTTGGACGCGGGGACCGACGGGGACGCCTTCGTTCAGACATTGAAGGACCAGGCCAACCCCCGCTGGAACATCTGCACCGAGGCCGACGAGACCGTGGTGCGCCGGGAGGGGGACGTGGTCTTCTTCGTCATGTGCCCCCAGTCCATGGACGAGGACGGCGGCGACGGGGTGAGTGATCTGTCGTGACCTTTGTCAGCCTCTCGTTTCTGTATTACTTTCTCCCGGTGGTGGTGGGCGTCTCCTGCCTGCTGCCCAGGGGGAAGACCAACGCGGCCCGCAACTGGTTTCTGTTGGGGGCCAGCGTGTTTTTCTGCCTTTGGACCAGGGGATGGATGTTTACCTGGCCGTTTGTGCTTGTGGTGATCTTGCAGGCGGCGGCCTATGTGGTGGGTGTTTGCCGGCGGGAGATCAATCCCCGGAAAAACCCCGTGTATTTGGCCCTGTATTTGGTGGGCACCCCCTGGGCGGTGGGGCCGATGATGCCCTATCCTGTCCTAGAACAGCAGCTGCTGGACCGGGAAAACACCGTCCCGCGCTGCGCAGAGGGCCTGCGGCGGTTGGTCTGGGGCCTGTGCCAAAAAGTGATCTTGGCGGACACCCTCTGGATGTTTTCCCAAGAGGTGGAGAAGTTCGGGGAGACGGGCGCTCTTCTGGCCTGGGTCCGCCTGGCGGCGGTGGCGCTGGCGGTGTATTATGCCCTGGCCGGCTACGGGAACCTGGCCGTCGGCCTGGGGAAGCTGCTGGGCTTTGACCTGTGCGAGCTGACTGCCGGGCCGCTGCTGTGGCTGGGAAATTTGACGCGGAAGCCGGGGCTGGACCAGCGCCGGGGGCTGCGCGGGATCGTCTGGGTCCTGCTGATCTTGGGTGGCGTGCTGGGTACGGCGGGGGGCTGCAAAAGCCTTCCTGCGCTGTTTCTGCCCCTCTTGGGCGGCGGGGACGCCGGCCTCTTGGGAGAGGCCGGGACCTATCTCCTGCGGAGCTATGCCGTGCCGCTGGTTCTGGCGGTCCTGTTTGCCACGCCCTGGCCCCTCCGCGGGATCGAAACGCTGCGGCAGGGGAAACGGTCGGCGCGGGTGCTTGCCGTGCTGGAGCCGGTGGTGCTGGCCCTGCTCCTCCTGCTGGGGACG
>OIBI01000595.1_pt1 | contig 14689 bp, 13 predicted proteins | sample 1580951 | NCBI WGS metagenome assembly OIBI01 (sample SAMEA3882516, study PRJEB24775) | human gut metagenome | biome: human-associated habitat; feature: intestine environment; material: feces | place: Netherlands | collected 2009/2010 | reverse complement strand
AAGACAGCGGCCTCTCACGCCGTTAACGTGGGTTCGATTCCCGCACGGGTCACCAGGAAGAGCACTTTAGCGTAAGCTAAGGTGCTTTTTTGTATGTCTAAAACCACTCGCTAGGCGAGTGGTTCGATAAAGATTATATCGATGAGTAATGAAACTCAAAGGGGCAATTCCAGACTGGGTTATTGGCGTATCGCCGGTAGTCCTGTATTAAAAGGTTCCATTGCAAACGAAAGACTCGCAGAAGCAGGATATTTTAGTATCCTCAGGCGCTACTACGAGTCCTTGCACTTGTGCGGTTGAACCGCTGTGTACCGGTCGGTACGCACGGTGGTGTGAGAGGGCGGCTCTTTAGTTAAGAGAGCCTCCTACGCGATTCTTTTAGGTGAAAAAGCAAACAAACAGAGCACTTCATTCAAATGCATATAGCGGCACAGAACAGATATAATAAAAGAAGCTATAAAAAGCAGGTATTCACGTGGAGGACGATATCGTTTCTACATGAACACCTGCTTTTTTATTTATTATTTACTGGTGGAATAAATAGTGGTAGCCAAGTATTCATCACTGACCCAACCATAAATCCCATTGTAATATACAACAACCCAGTCAGGCACATTGCTGCTATAGCCGCATTCCCATACGATGATACCGTAGGGGATATTATCCATTTTTTCATAATTTGTACCGGGACCTTTACGCATAACCAGCCCATGATCAGCAGTGGTGTAGGTACAAAGGCTATCAATTCGGCTAAGCGTTACATCTGGTGCAACGCATCCATCCGGCAGAATAATGTCGGCATTGTTTTCGGTGTAATCCTGTACTTGCAGTAAGCCCCAAAGGCCATTCTGTTTTGCCCATACGCAGCCATCGCGCGCGGGGGCTAAATCTTCATATTGCCCAGCGGGAATTATCTCATTGCCGTAAACATCCAGAACTAGCTTTTGTCCGGATTGATTTTTCACAACTACCATGCCAGATAAGTCTGCGTAAGGATATTCAACAGTTTCGTTCATGATGGACAAACTCATCTGCGGCTGATAAATGCAGGGGATTACTAAAGCACCGCTTTGGTCGCAATATCCCCAGTTACCGGCTGCATCCTTTACCGCGATTAAAGATTCACCGGCCATGCAGGCATCCTGGTAGTCGAAATCGGTTAAAATTGTACCGTTTTTATCCGCAACGGCAAAAGGTGCAGAATTGTCAACAAGATAACCGGCATATTCATCATCCCAAATGCCTTGCTGGATGCCAACCAAATCAGGAGCATACACCTGTTCGATGGGCGTGCCACTAAATGTATAGACACCAATAGCAGAACGGTAAATCTGGCTGTCACCTAAAATCCACTGGATGCCATACCCGCCGTGCCCGCCCAGCATGGTTATAAAAGGCATTTGTTGGGCAACCAGCTCCTGGTTAATCTGTTCTTCCAGGGCATTCAGCTTCTGGTAATCGTATGTATCATCTACCCCAATGGAGAGCTCCTGCTCACCATACAGGTACGGGATGCTTTCTGACAAATCTTCCAGAAAAGCATTACAGTTGGCAGCATTAAACAGGCTCCAGCGTTCGCCCTTGCGCACAGCGTACAGATTTCGGGCAGCGGCGTAACCGGCAGTGTGGGTTTCGCGGGAGAAGAGAGGAATCATCTCGTCAAAATCATATTGCGGCGGTAACTTCCAGTTGGCATTGCTAGTGGATGGTATAGCTGTGGCAACAGCTTCACTGGTCGGGGAAAGAGCAGCGGAGGAAGCAGGTTTATTTTCTGGCGCTGCAGCACAAGCGGTAAGCATTATTGCGGTGATAACACTGGCTGAAAATGAGAATAACTTCCTTTTCATGGCTTTTCACTCCTTGCGTAAATGATTTTTCGGTAAGATGAAGAAGTAATATAAGAAAGTGAATTCATAAACCCTATAATATCTTATTTTATCAAAAATATCTGCTAATGGGAATAGCTAACAATTCTACATGGATAAATGTGGATAGTATGACAAAGATTGCAGAACTGGAGTGAAAGTTCGAATCATGCGATGAGTGATCTGCTATAATAAAAGAAACAAAGAAGCCGCCACAGTCGGGCTGTGACGGCTAGGAATAAGAAGAAATGTGGAACTATTATAAAATCCATTTCTATCCACAGAAAGCCTTAAGGTCGCTTTCTGACATAAAGTAGTGTACATGATTTTATCATGAAAAGCAAATTTTTTAGTAAAGAGGATTGACAGAGTCCTATTTATGATGTTATATTGATTACAAATGAAACTTTTATATAATCCAAAATAAAAATATAAGGAGATGATTACCATGCTACTCGGTCATACCAAACAAATCAATGGCGTCTGGAAAATACAATCCCTAAAACAACACAGTGAAAACGTGGCCGAGTACTGCGCACGGGCGTGCCAGCCGCTGGGACTTGAAAACTTGGGCCGTCTTACAGGCTGGCTCCATGACGCTGGGAAATCTCATAGCAACGTGCAAAAACATCTGAGAGGTCAGACAAACGAAAAAATCAATCATTCCAGCGCCGGAATGCGGTGGCTATGGGAAAATTATGGCGGAGAAACAGCTTCACCACCTTCTCGCTTGACTGCGCAAATGGCAGCATTGGCAATCGGATCCCATCACTCTGAACGTATGGATGTTTTCGACCTGGGTGGAGTAGAACCCTGGATAAAACATATGTATTCAGAGCAGGCTCAAGAGCTATATGAAGAAAGCTGCCGGGCCTTTTTTGCGGATTGCATAAGTGAAACAGAGATACGGCAAATGTTTGCCAAAGCTGCGCAGGAGGTAGAATGTCTTGTGCGGAAAATCCGAACGCAGGAAGGAAAGAAGCCGCGGCTTTGTATCTATCAGGTCATGTTGGGGTTGGCACACAGATTTTTGTTTGCAGCCCTAATCGATGCAGACTGGTTGGATTCAGGCAACTATTATAATCAAGAAGGATGCCTTCCCCCAGAGCAGCTTCCGCCATGGGATCTGATAGAAAGCAATGTTGAAACATTCCTGAACAATTTGCAGCCCCGACATAAAATAGATACCTTGCGTGCAGAAATTTCGGAGCAATGCAAGACAGCAGGCGAATGTGCAAAGCAGGGTATTTACCGCTTGTATGTGCCAACAGGCGGAGGAAAAACATTTTCCGGGCTGCGATATTGTGTGCATGCGGCCAAAAAACTTTCGGCCCGGCATATTTTCTATGTTGCACCGTTCCGGTCGATTATCGGACAGAATGTACAGGAGTTCAAAAAGGCATTAGGCGGCAGTGAATATCTGTTGGAGCACCATACGGATGCGGTGCTGGATACAGAGGACCCCGAAATTCTCCGCCAGCTGGAACGCTGGCAGGAAGCGCCGGTGATATGTACAACTATGGTACAGATGCTGCAAACCCTGTTTTGCAGCAGGCGGCAGAATGTGCGCCGCATGGCAGCACTGGCAAATTCTATCTTGGTGTTTGACGAAATACAGTCCCTGCCCATTTGCCATACATACTTGTTCAACCAGGCGGCAAATTTCTTGGCGTACTATTTGGGGTGCGTTGTTGTTTTGTGTACGGCAACACAGCCAGCGCTAAGCGAAGTAGCAAACCCTTTGCGGTTTGCATCGCCGGTGGACCTGGTCCCGGATTACCAGCTGCGCTTTGCGCAGTTCCGAAGGACAAAGATTGAAGTGCCCGAAACAGGAAATGGATTTCAGGCAGGAGAACTTGCAGAATTTGTACGGAGCAAGCAAGACGAGAATGGCAGCATTTTGATCATCTTGAATACCCGTTCGGCGGTCGAAAAGGTGTTTGAGGCTTTGAAACAATGCCAGCCGGAACATACACAACTTTACTGCCTGACCACGCACCTGTGTGCAAAGCACCGTGCAGATGTTATCGCAGAAGTTAAGCAAAAATTAAACACCTTACACGGTCAGGAACGTTTGATCTGTGTAAGCAGTCAGCTGATAGAGGCAGGCGTGGATGTAAGCTTTGATTGCGTCATTCGAAGTATGGCTGCGCTGCCCAGTGTGGCCCAGGCTTCCGGCCGATGCAACCGCAATGCGGAAAGGAAATGCCGCACGGTGTATCTTGTTAAAACCTACAATCTGGAAAATCTGGATCGACTTCCGGAACTGCGCAACGGCAGGGAAGCCACACGGCACCTGCTGCAGCAATTACAAAGGGATGCGGACCTGTTAGAGCCGGAAAGTATTTTGAGGTACTACCAGCTTTATTATGCAGAGTCCCAACAACAGGAACGGATGGGCGATCCGGTTGAATTAAAGGGGTACATTCCCCCAAAAACAGTGAATTTGTTTGACCTTTTGTCAGATAATCAGGAAAGTGTGCTAGCCTGGAAAGAGACAACAGGAAAACAAAAGTTCCCCAATTACTTGCTCCGGCAGGCGTTTGCCACGGCAGAAAGGAATTTCCATGCTTTGGAAGACATTACAACGCCGGTGGTGGTTCCCTATGGGGAAGATGGCGCGGATATGGCAACAAGACTTTCGTCCAGTAAACCGCTTACCCCCAAAATGCTGCGGGACGCACAACGCTTTACCGTTGGTATTACAACAAATGAAAAAATACGCCTGGCAGATCAAGGCGCACTGTACACAGTAAAAGAAGGGGCGGTGACAATTCTTAACAAGGAATATTACGATGACGAAAAGGGAATTCAGACAAGCCCCGGATTTATGCCGATACAATTTGCTTAACAAGGAGGGTTAGACTTTGCAATACGAAAATTCAATATCCATGCAGGTATATGGGCGTTATGCACTGTTCAGCGACCCAATTACCCGCGTAGGCGGCGAAAAATTCAGCTACCCGGTGCCCACCTACCAGGCATTGAAGGGCATTTATGAAAGCTGCTATTGGAAACCAACGTTCACCTGGGTAATTGATGAACTGCGCGTGATGAACCCGATTGAAAGACAATCCAAAGGCATCCGTCCCATTATGTATAACAATGGAAAAAACGATCTTTCCATCTATACGTACCTTTCCGATGTTTGCTACCAGGTGCGGGCACATTTTGAATGGAACGAACATCGCCCAGACCTGGAAAAAGACCGCAATGAAAACAAACATTACGCTATTGCAAAGCGTATGTTGGAACGCGGCGGCAGAAGAGATATCTTTTTGGGAACACGCGAATGCCAGGGGTATATTGAACCCTGCATTTTTGGCCTGGGAAAAGGGCATTATGATGATGTTTCATCCCTGGACCTAGGCCTAATGGAGCACGGCATTACCTATGCGGACGAAAACGGGAAAGGCGTGATGCAGGAACGCTTTTGGCACCCGGTAATGCAGAACGGAAAAATCTGTTTTTGCCGCCCGGAAGAATGCGAAATTGTGCGCGATATCCACCCGCAAAAGATGAAGACCTTTACGCTGGGTGAAACAGTCAGCGACTGCGATGATTTGTACAGGGAGGTGATACAGGAATGAGCTGGCTTAGCTATTGCTATAAAACCTACCAGAATAGCGTGTCAGAAATTGGAAAGCAGCAGCCTGGGAAAGTTCCACTACTGCCGGTGGCTCACACGACGCAGCAGGTCAACATTGAAGTGGAGCTGGACAAGGACGGAAACTTTCAGTATGCAGGCTTGCTGGCACAAGATCAAAGGACAACGATCATTCCTTGCACAGAGGAATCTTCGGCGCGGACATCCGGCATGGTGCCGCACCCGCTAGTGGATAAACTGCAATATATTGCGGCAGATTATCCCACTTTTGGTGGTAGTAAAGAATCCGGATGGCCGCTTTACCACAAGCAGCTACAAGCGTGGTGTACATCTCCTTATGCCCACCCGGCTGTGTGTACAGTCCTGCACTACCTGGAAAAAGAATGCCTGATCGCAGACCTGGTCAAGGCAAATATTTTGTTTATAGATGAAAATGGAACTCTGCCAACAAAATGGCAGGGAAACAAAGAAGACAAGCCCCCTATTTTGGATACGCTGGCCGGTAGTGACCAGACGGAATCTTTTGTCCGGTTCCGCGTTGACAATGTTGATTTGTCGCGTGATACAACAGTCCGAGAAAGCTTTATCCGCTTTTATGAAACACAGTTAAAAGATATTGACTATTGCACAGTTCAGGGAATCAAAATGCCGGTTTCTACATTAAGCCCGTATAAGATCCGCAACCCAGGTGACCGTGCAAAGCTGATATCCAGCAATGACAATACGAATTATACTTACCGCGGGCGCTTTGCGGATGCAGCGCAGGCACTTTCGATTGGTTATGAAACAACCCAAAAGGCACACAGCGCCTTGCGATGGTTGGTCAGCAAGCAAGGGGTAAATACAGGGGACCAGACTGTACTTGTTTGGGGAACACAGAACGAAGCAGTACCCAATGTGCTGGGGGATACTCTCGATATTGCCCAGGAATATAATCCACTAGCAGGCGATGATTGGGACGATTTTGAGGAAGATACAGAAAGGTTGCCTGCGGATACCCAAGAAGAAATTGCACGGCAGTTTAACCGGGCCATTCTGGGGTATCAGCACCAGTTGAAGGACAATTCCCAAACGGCGGTCATGATTTTGGATTCTGCTACACCTGGCCGGTTGTCCATCCGGTACTATCAGGAACTGCAGGGCTCTAAGTTGCTTGCCAATATAAAGGATTGGCACGATACGTTCCAATGGCAGCTGGAATACCGCAGTGTAGAGGAGCCGACGGAACTGGGCAAAAAGCCCAAGATCAAGAAAGTTGTCTTTGTTGGTGCGCCTGCCCCGGCGGACATTGCAAAAGCAGCCTATGGCGAAAAAGTGGATGCAAAGCTGAAACAAGCGACAATCGAACGACTGATTCCCTGTATTACCAATGGGGAGCGCTTCCCGCGGGATTTGATGATCAGTGCGGTAGATCGGGCAACAAACAGCATTGGCCTGGATTATTGGGAACAACAAAAAGCACAAAACATTGCCTGCGCCCTTGTGCGTGGGTACTATCATAGAAATAAGAAGGTGGATTATCCGATGAATGTTGATGAAACCATTAAAGACCGAAACTATTTGTTTGGGAGAATTTTAGCCTGTGCAGAACAGATTGAAAGACGGGCGTTGATTCAGCTAGGAAATGAGAACGAAAAACGTTTGACAAATGCAGAGCGTTTAAGAACCGCGTTTGCTCTGCACCCGGCAACAACAACACTTCTTTTGGATAAAAAATTAAATCCGTACCTGAACAGAATGAAAAACCGTAACGGAATGGATAGCCAAAGGTATGCGATGATGCAAGAATTATTACATAAGATTGGCACAGAAAACTTTACGAACAAAAGACTTGGTGAGCTGTATCTGATTGGCTATGCTGACCAGATGATGGACTTTAAGGCCGAAAATGCAGAATATAAAGCGAAAGCAAAAAAGCAGGAGGAATAAAAGATGGCTGTGTTGCAGAATAAAATCGACTTTGCACTTGTGATTGCTGTAAACCATGCGAACCCGAACGGTGACCCGCTGAACGGAAACCGCCCGCGCGAAACGTATGAGGGACTGGGTGAAATTTCGGATGTGTGCCTGAAACGCAAGATCCGCAACCGCATGATGGACCTTGGCCAGAATGTGTTTGTCCAGTCGGACGACCGCTGCAATGATGGCTTCAAAAGCCTGAAAGACCGTGCAGACGGCTGCCCAGCAGTGAAAAAGGCTGAAAAAGATAAAGATGCTTATGCAAAGGCTGCCTGTGAAACCTGGCTGGATGTGCGCAGCTTTGGCCAGGTGTTTGCCTTTAAGGGGAAAGAATCCAAGGGCGATGGTGTTTCCGTTGGCGTGCGCGGCCCGGTATCTATTCATCCGGCTTTCAGCGTGGACCCGATTGATGTCGATGATATCCAGATCACAAAGAGCGTGAACGGTACGACTGGCGAAAAGAAGTCAAGCGATACCATGGGTATGAAGCACCGTGTGGCTTTTGGCGTGTACACAACCTTTGGCAGCATTAACTGCCAGCTGGCAGAAAAGACCGGCTTTACAGATGAAGATGCAGAAATCATCAAAGAAGCGCTGCGCACACTGTTTGAAAACGATAGTTCCTCTGCCCGCCCGGATGGCAGTATGGAGGTGGTTCGCCTGTATTGGTGGCGTCATAACTGCAAAAGCGGACAGTATTCCTCGGCAAAGGTCCATCGCTGTCTGCATGTGGAGCTAAAAGAAAGTGTGGCACAAGCACACCGGGTGGAAGATTATAATATTACTTGCGATACCCTGAACGGATTGACACCGGAAGTGTATGATGAATACTGATGACTATCTGCAAATGTCTGGCATCCAGCACTTTGCATTCTGCCGCCGCCAATGGGCACTTGCGTACCTGGAACAACAATGGTCCGAAAACCAACGCACCGCCGAAGGCCGCCTGCAGCATACCCGCTGCCATGATGTTACCCTGACGGAAAAACGCGGCGATTTGCTGATCGCCCGCGGTATGAGGGTCGTCAGCCACCGCTTAAAACTGACCGGCGACTGCGATGTGGTAGAGTTTCACAAGGATCCAAACGGCGTGTCATTGCAGGGCCGCCGCGGCCTGTGGCAGCCCATGCCCGTGGAATATAAGCATGGCCGCAGCAAGGTAAACGATGCCGACCGTTTGCAGCTCTGCGCACAGGCCATGGCGCTGGAAGAAATGCTGGTGTGCGAGGTGCCGGAAGGGGAAATCTTTTATGAAGAAACCCGGCAGCGGGAACATGTTTCCCTGACACCGGAACTGCGCAGCACCGCGCAGACCATGGCGGATGAGATGAACCGCCTGTTTGCGCGCGGCTATACCCCAAAAAGCAAACCTGGCAAGCATTGCAATGCCTGCTCACTGAAAGAGCTTTGCCTGCCGGCGCTGTATCAGCAGGCAGACCCGGCGGCGTATCTGCGGGAGCATATTGAGGAGGGCGCGCCATGAGAAAGCTGCTCAACACCCTGTTTGTCATCAATGAGGACGCTTACCTGACATTGGATGGCGAAAACCTTGTTGTTACCCGCAATAAGCAGGAAACCCACCGCCATGCCCTGCATACGCTGGAAGGCATCGTCTGCTTTACTTACGCAGGTGCCAGCCCCGCTTTGATGGGAGCTTGTGCCCGGCGGGGCATTGACCTTTGCTTTTTTGACCCGTATGGCAGATTTCAGGCCCGCACCGTGGGGGAAGAACGCGGCAATGTGCTGCTGCGTCAGACGCAGTACCGCGTGTCGGATGACATGGCCCAGAGCTGTCGCTATGCCTGGAGCTTTATCCTTGGTAAAGTGTATAACGCACGCTGGGTGCTGGAACGCGCAACCCGCGATCATCCCCAGCGTGTCCCGGTCGAAAAACTGAAACGCACCTCCACCCAGCTGGCCGCCGCGCTGCCGCTGATACAGACCAGCGATGATCCGGAACAGCTGCGCGGCCTGGAAGGCGAGGCAGCCCAGCGCTACTTTGACTGCCTGAATGACCTGATTCTGCAGCAAAAGCAGGATTTTGTGTTTGAGGGCCGCAGCCGCCGTCCACCGCTGGACAATGTGAATGCGCTGCTTTCGTTTGCCTACAGCATGCTGGCGCGGGAGTGTGCATCCGCCTTGACCGCTGTGGGCCTGGACCCTTATGTTGGCTTTATGCACCGCCCGCGCCCCGGCCGCAAAAGTCTGGCACTTGACCTGATGGAAGAACTGCGGGCGGTTTATGCAGACCGGCTGGTCATCAGCTGCATCAATCAAAAGATCATCACGGCAAAACACCTGCAAAAACAGGAAAATGGTGCCGTACTGCTGACGGATGATGGCCGCAAAGCTTTCCTGACCGCATGGCAGAACAAAAAGAAGGAAGAGATCACCCATCCGTTTTTGAAAGAAAAACTGCCCTGGGGGCTGGTGCCTTATGTTCAGGCGCTTTTGCTGGCCCGTGCTCTGCGCGGCGACCTGGAAGTGTACCCACCGTTTTTCTGGAAGTGAGGTGCCGTTATGTTGGTGCTTGTAACCTATGATGTCAACACCGAAACAGCCGCCGGTCGTCGCAGGCTGCGCAAAGTAGCAAAAGTCTGTGTAGACTACGGCCAGCGGGTGCAAAACTCCGTATTTGAGTGCCTGCTGGATGCCGCGCAATACACGATGTTCAAAGCAAAATTGACCGAACTGATCGATTCGGAATCGGACAGCCTGCGCTTTTATCAACTGGGAAACCATTACAAAAGCAAAGTCGAGCATGTGGGTCTGCACCCGGATTTTGATCAGGATGGAATCTTGTTTGCTTAGTGCGAGGGGAAGGCAATCATAAAATTCCCGCTTCCTTCGCACCAGAAAATATGGAAAAAACAGGGGCAGAAAGGGTAAAATACAGCCTTGCCTGTCAGCATGAAGATGCAATCCCCATAAAATTTGTTCCATATGCGCAAAAGTGCCCCACTGTTTTGTGCACTTTTGCTGTCGCTCTCCGCAAGGAGAGCGTGGATAGAAATTGTCAAGTCAATGTTCGTCTGATGTTCGTTAATAGGTCGCTCTCCGCAAGGAGAGCGTGGATAGAAATGGGTTTTGTCGACCCTGATGCTGACGCGCTGACGTCGCTCTCCGCAAGGAGAGCGTGGATAGAAATCTCAAAAACGTTGGACGAAGCTCTGGCGTGACGCGTCGCTCTCCGCAAGGAGAGCGTGGATAGAAATACCCTTGACAGTGGGTTATTCCCGGTGTGATAGGTCGCTCTCCGCAAGGAGAGCGTGGATAGAAATACCCTTGACAGTGGGTTATTCCCGGTGTGATAGGCGTCGCTCTCCGCAAGGAGAGCGTGGATAGAAATTTCGTGGTTGGACTCTGAATATTAACGGCCCGAGTCGCTCTCCGCAAGGAGAGCGTGGATAGAAATGTTCTGGCTGGTCTATATCCTTTGAGTGTAATGCCGTCGCTCTCCGCAAGGAGAGCGTGGATAGAAATACTCAAAATAAAAGCCATTGTTCAGGTGTTCCCGGGTCGCTCTCCGCAAGGAGAGCGTGGATAGAAATTTGAAACTATCTGCTTTGCACGCCATTGTGGTGGTGTCGCTCTCCGCAAGGAGAGCGTGGATAGAAATGACTATATCCAGGCAGGCACGGGCATTCTTAACGTCGCTCTCCGCAAGGAGAGCGTGGATAGAAATGCGTGTATTGGCTTTCACTAATTTCAGCCCGGCGTCGCTCTCCGCAAGGAGAGCGTGGATAGAAATTTTTGAATTCCGTTGCAGCTACCTGCATAGCAATGTCGCTCTCCGCAAGGAGAGCGTGGATAGAAATATGTATCGAATGAATTGCCACTTGACTGATGACCGTCGCTCTCCGCAAGGAGAGCGTGGATAGAAATATCAATATCGAATGTTTGAGAAGCAAGATAGACCGTCGCTCTCCGCAAGGAGAGCGTGGATAGAAATATTATGACTACTTGGAATATTGAAAAAACTGTGAGTCGCTCTCCGCAAGGAGAGCGTGGATAGAAATAATGATGATTTTTCAGTCGATACCGGTGAACTTGTGTCGCTCTCCGCAAGGAGAGCGTGGATAGAAATACAAGACGCGTTCTGATTATGTTTCTCAAGTCAATGTCGCTCTCCGCAAGGAGAGCGTGGATAGAAATGTTTAGGCGCTAAGGCAGAAAAGACCCAATATCAGTCGCTCTCCGCAAGGAGAGCGTGGATAGAAATGGCGGCATGAGGACGGCACGCTGCGGCTGGATACCGTCGCTCTCCGCAAGGAGAGCGTGGATAGAAATTGAAATAACATGTGCGTTAGGAAGTGGAATATTGTCGCTCTCCGCAAGGAGAGCGTGGATAGAAATATATGGATTGACAAATTTTAACGTAGCAAAGTGGTCGCTCTCCGCAAGGAGAGCGTGGATAGAAATCTTGATGGTGGTGTTACTCTGCCACCACATCAGCAGTCGCTCTCCGCAAGGAGAGCGTGGATAGAAATCTTTCTATGGGTCTTGATGGGAGGTTTAAGCTGTGGTCGCTCTCCGCAAGGAGAGCGTGGATAGAAATTGTCGTGTCCGCCTGTGCCCCATCTGCCAATGGCGTCGCTCTCCGCAAGGAGAGCGTGGATAGAAATACTTGATACCTTAGTAACAACTCACGTCATAATTTGTCGCTCTCCGCAAGGAGAGCGTGGATAGAAATATGTCCGTCACGGAATACGGCTTGAAATGGATTGTCGCTCTCCGCAAGGAGAGCGTGGATAGAAATGGCAGAATTATGAATGTTTCGAATGGATTAAAGCGGTCGCTCTCCGCAAGGAGAGCGTGGATAGAAATGTGGATACCACAACCAGCTGCGGCGCGCCCGTGCGGTCGCTCTCCGCAAGGAGAGCGTGGATAGAAATTTTCAAATTGTATCTCGGTGGCGAGCAGAACAAGGTCGCTCTCCGCAAGGAGAGCGTGGATAGAAATCATAGGCTACAGCAGCGTCATGCTCAATACGGCACCCGTCGCTCTCCGCAAGGAGAGCGTGGATAGAAATGTCTGTAGTCATTTGAGAAAGCAATTTCATTTTTGTCGCTCTCCGCAAGGAGAGCGTGGATAGAAATTCAATGTATACGGATATGCCGCTTGCTATGCAGATGTCGCTCTCCGCAAGGAGAGCGTGGATAGAAATATGGCCTTCTTGATCTTGTACTTTTTGTCCTTGGTGTCGCTCTCCGCAAGGAGAGCGTGGATAGAAATTGCCGTGATGGAACCACTGCCGCCGTTTCCGGCAGGGTCGCTCTCCGCAAGGAGAGCGTGGATAGAAATGCGGCCTGGACTGGGGTCTTGCGCGACATGCACCACGCGTCGCTCTCCGCAAGGAGAGCGTGGATAGAAATTCTTAAACAACGTGTAGATTTCGAGGAAGAGCCGCGTCGCTCTCCGCAAGGAGAGCGTGGATAGAAATCGGGATGCTGGCGGCACAGAATCCATATACAATGAGTCGCTCTCCGCAAGGAGAGCGTGGATAGAAATAAATAGGCCCAAAAACCAGAGAGAAAAACAGGAAGGTCGCTCTCCGCAAGGAGAGCGTGGATAGAAATATCAAACAACGCGCCTATAAACTCGGTCATTCCGTCGCTCTCCGCAAGGAGAGCGTGGATAGAAATAATCAAATAGAGATAGGCACAGCCATAGCCACCGGTCGCTCTCCGCAAGGAGAGCGTGGATAGAAATTTCATATCATTAACCGCTTGCTGCAAGCGTATCAAAGTCGCTCTCCGCAAGGAGAGCGTGGATAGAAATGGCTATGTGGGTGTACTGGTTGTGCTGTGGGCGCTCGTCGCTCTCCGCAAGGAGAGCGTGGATAGAAATATTGGCGGCAGGCCGTAAGGCTGTAGAAAAAGGGTCGCTCTCCGCAAGGAGAGCGTGGATAGAAATCTTTTTCCTGGCTTCCTGCCTTTTTGTCCGGCTTGTCGCTCTCCGCAAGGAGAGCGTGGATAGAAATTTTGCACATTGAGTATTGCGTAATATGTATTAGGTCGCTCTCAGCAAGGAGAGCGTGGATAGAAATAGAATTCAAGGCGAGTAGTCTATGTTCCGCAGCCGTCGCTCTCCGCAAGGAGAGCGTGGATAGAAATGCTTCGGTTCTGGAATGTCTAACGGGTAACCAGTAGTCGCTCTCCGCAAGGAGAGCGTGGATAGAAATGGCATCGCATCCGTTGCCTGCATCACCGTTATCTGCGTCGCTCTCCGCAAGGAGAGCGTGGATAGAAATATTTCTCAACCGATGCGCGGCAAGACCGACGAAGGTCGCTCTCCGCAAGGAGAGCATGGAATGTTTCTCTTTCTGACTGTTCAGGGTGGTTTTGTTCATGCGGATATCCGCTTTAATTTTAAAAATTGCTATAGTAAAAAACTCTCGCATAAAATAATATAAAAATATTATATTATCTACTTGACAAGGTACCCCGGAGGGGTATATAGTAAATATACCCCTCCGGGGTACCTTGCATGTGATGGGAGGGTAACATAATGCAGGAAAACGAAAAGAAGGAACCGTGTTGCTGCTGTGCACACAAAACAAAGCATCGCAGTGAAGAAGAGTATAAAAGCCTGGTCCACAGACTGAACCGGATCGAAGGGCAGATTCGGGGCATCCGTGGGATGGTGGAAAACGAAGTGTATTGTCCGGATATTCTGGTGCAGTCGGCGGCGGTAACGGCGGCGATGAACGCGTTCAACCGTGAGCTGCTGGCAAACCATATCCGCACCTGTGTGGCGGATGGTATCCGTGCCGGGAATGACGAAGTTGTGGATGAGCTGCTGAAAACGCTGCAGAAACTGATGAAATAAGCATTGCCTGCACAAAATAGCAGAAGCAGAACATGAAATAAATGCACGAGTGTTTGAGCCAGCAAAAATGCCATGCCAGTGCCCAGTACGATTGTTTTTCTGTTCACAAACATCGGTAAAAGTTTGTGTAACATTACCAGAGCCATGAATAAATGCCAGTCATTCCCTGTGAGAGGGTGTGGATAGAAATGCCGCATCGGCCTTGGTTGCCCCCAACGTATCGCTCTCCGCAAGGAGAGTGTGGATAGAAATGGTAACCTCAATAATACGTCGAATGGCAGGCTAGCCGCTCACCAAAAGGGGAGTAAGGATATGGCAACACCGCACAATTCCCGCCTTGCGGCTTAAGCACCGCACCGGCAGCTGCGGCATGGCATCTGCGTTGCCAAAATGCTCGATAATGTCGGGTTGCGGTACCCGCATCGTG
>OIBI01000588.1_pt1 | contig 14875 bp, 9 predicted proteins | sample 1580951 | NCBI WGS metagenome assembly OIBI01 (sample SAMEA3882516, study PRJEB24775) | human gut metagenome | biome: human-associated habitat; feature: intestine environment; material: feces | place: Netherlands | collected 2009/2010 | reverse complement strand
GTCTCATATAATGCCGGTGACATATACACATAACTCATGAGATAATTCTCCGCAATATGTCCCACCGTAACTTCCTTATCCACATCATTGTCTGTAACAGTAATCTTATCTCCCGTACTCACCCTGAGAAGATTGGCCAGCTTCTCCGTGATAATCACCGTTTCATCATCCATCGCATATGGCGTCCCTGTTTTTCTGTCCTGAAGCACCACAAAATCTTTGTAAACTTCTGTATCCTCAGGCACCGTCAGATAAGCTGTATACGAAGTCTCTCCATTGCCCTTGACACTCATACTCATGGAACGCAGTCTGGTATACTGATCCGCCTTTAGACCATTGTTATGACTTAAGAAATCATACAATTCATCCATATCCGCCTCATCTGCATTGTCATCCAGTGTCAGTGTCATGTCATAGTGGAACAGCTCATCATACTGTCTGTGTGCAACCCCGCTGATGGAGTCTGTCAGTCCAAAAGCAAAGACCACAAGAGCTGTACAGCCACCGATGCCAAATATAGTCATAAAGAAACGTTTCTTGTAACGGAAAAGATTTCTCACAGCAACCTTGGATGTGAATTTCATATGATGCCAGATAAATCCCACATGTTCCAACAAAATCTTTCGCCCTGCTGCCGGTGCTGAAGGGCGCATCAATTCCGCCGGTGATGCCACCAGTTCTCTGTAACAGGACGCCAGCGCCGCACCAGTCACGCAAATAACAGCTGCACCGGATGCCATGATAGAATAATACGCATTCAGCGGTGTCAGTACCACAAACAAATTCGGATAGAGCACACGGTAAGCAGCAATGATAACCCATGGCAGCAATTTCTGCCCCAAAACCAATCCGATCAGGCTTCCGATGAGACTAGCCGATAAAGCATAAAAAACATATTTTCTGGCAATGGCCCAATTGCTGTACCCCAAAGCTTTTAGTGTACCGATTTCTGTTCTCTGTGACTCAACCATTCGTGTCATAGTTGTCAGACTCACAAGCGCCGCTACCAGGAAGAAAATCAACGGAAAAATCTTGCCGATAGCACCGATTCTCTCTGCATTCTGCTCATATTCCACATACGCCTGTGTCGAATTTCTGTCCAGAACATACCATTCCGGATAGTCTACATCTGCCAGCTGATCCTCTGCATCCTGAATTTCCTTCTCCGCGTCAGCAATCTTCTCCTGTGCTTCCTTTTTGCCGGACGCATACTTCTCTTTGGCATCTGCAAGTTCCGACTTTGCATCCGTAAGCTTCTGCTCTGCCGCTGCAAACTGTGCTTCTGCCGAAGCCATCTGAGACTTCAGTTCAGCCTTACCCTTATCAATCTCTGCCTGTCCGCTTTGCAGCTGCGCTTTCGCCTGATCCAGGGCAGCCTTACCGCTGTCTAATTCCTGTTGTTTGCTCTCCAGCTGCTGCCTGCCTGATTCCAACTGACTGCTGCCCGCATCCAGCTGTATCTTAGCCTCTGTCAATTGATTAAAAGTCTCATCCAGCTTGGCCTGCTGACTGTTCAATTCTTTCTGCTGTTCGTTCAATTCTTCCTTCCCGGATGCAATCTGGCTTAATCCTGCCTCTATCTGGTCAAGTCCGCCATCTACCTGGGAAATACCTTCTGCCAGCGCATTCTTCTGCGCATCCAGCTGGATTAACTGCTCCTGAACAGCTGTAATCTGGGCATCCAGCTGTGCGATCAGAGCTTCATCCGGTTCCTCCTGGGACGCAGCCTCATTCCGCTGTTCTTCCAACGCCTCCTCCTGGGCTTCAAGCTGGGCGATGCCCTGTTCCAGCTCTGTCTGCTGTGCCGTCAAATTCTCCTTCTGTTCCTGCAGCGAAGCCTTCTGTTCATTTAATGCTGCTTCCTGACTTTGCAGTGTTTCCAACGCTTCCGTCAGCTTGGCCTGACCGGCTGTCAGCTGTTCCTGACCGGCATTGGCTGCCTGCAATCCCGCTTCGTACTGCTGCTTTTTCTCCGCCAATGTCTGTGAAGAATCCTCCAATTGCTGTCTGGCTGCCGTGATCTGTGTCTGCCCGTCCTGAAGCTTCTGCTCATTAGACGTGATTTCAGCCTGACCATCCCGAAGTTCCTGCTCCCCCGAAGAAAGCTTCGCCTTTGCAGCGGCAATCTGATCTTCATAGACAGCTCTATTGTCATCCAGTTCCTTCTGTCCGTCACTGATCTGCTGTTCTCCATCCTGGATCTGTGCCCAGGCATCATCAAGCTCTGATTCCGCTTCTGCTTTGGCATCTGCCAGTTTGTCACGGGCATCATCTATCTCTGTATTGGCATCATCCATAATCCCGTTATATCTGGCTGCCTCACGCTCACTGCTGATGGCTTCCAGCTTTGCCTTCACCTTGTCAACCACGGCTTCATAATCATCTGAATAGGCCTGTTTTGCAGCCGCACCATCCACCGTAATGTAAACTGCGCTGTAGATATCACTCTTAAAAACCTCCGGTGACAGGAAAACAAAAGCATCCGTCTGACCGGTTCCGACTGATGTTGTATCTCTGGTCGTTGTAAAATACTCCGGGCTTGCCGCCACACCCACGATTGTAAATGTCGATTCCGTCAATGTGTCTGACAATTTTTCGCCTTTGCCCGGAGGCACAACCGTGATCTGATCGCCGATATGATATCCGTCCTTCTCAATCAGAAGATGGTCCACAACGCACTCATTGGCATTCTCAATATCCCTTCCTTCTGTTATCTCCAGTTTATTCACTGAAACCGGTTCAGACAAAAAGCGTAATGTCCATTTCTCATTGCCATTCATCACAAAAGCATCATAGCTATGTGCGCCATCCACTTCCTTTACGCCATCCACTTCTGCAATTGCCGTCAGATCCTCCCCAGTCAGTCCCAATGTGGACAGTACCCGAAGATCCATATAATCGGCCTCATCCAGATAGTGATCCAGTGTCAATTTCATATCCGGGCAGGTGGCCCTGATACCTGCCAGAAAAGCAACACCCAATGCTACAATCAGAAGAATGGACACATATCTGTTGAGTGTATACTTTATCTCTCTGAAAAAATCTTTGTTTATTGCATTTCTCATAGATGATCTCCTACCATTCAATAGTCTCTACCGGACGCGGATCCTGATTCACCGTCATCTCACTGACTCTTCCGTTCTTAATCTGGATCACCCTGTCCGCCATCGGCGCAATGGCCAGGTTATGGGTAATAACGATCACCGTCATACCATGCTTATGACAGGTATCCTGCAGCAATTTCAAAATTGCCTTACCGGTCTGATAATCCAAGGCACCGGTGGGTTCATCACATAAGAGCAGCTTCGGATTCTTGGCAAGAGCACGTGCGATCGCTACCCTTTGCTGTTCACCCCCTGAGAGCTGTGAGGGGAAATTATACATACGGTCTTCCAGGCCCACATCCTTCAGAACTTCTTTCGCATCCATGGGATGCTTGCTGATCTGCAATGCCAGTTCCACATTCTCCAGGGCGTTCAGATTCTGGATCAGGTTATAAAACTGAAAAACAAAACCAATGTCATCCCGGCGGTACTTTGTCAGCTGTCTGCTGTTATAAAGGCTGATATCCCTTCCGTCCACAATGACCTTGCCTGATGTCACGCGGTCCATACCGCCCAACATATTAAGTACCGTCGTTTTACCGGCACCGCTCGGTCCCACGATCACTGCAAATTCGCCTTTATGTATCTCTATATCAACGCCATCCACGGCATGAATCATCACTTCACCCATTTTGTAAGTCTTCTTCACATTCTCCATGACTACAAATTCCGACATTTTTTCTCCTCCTGTTCAGGTATATCTCTTATCTTTCATTATAACAAAAATATATCCTGAATTCAGTGAAGATTTTATAAACTTTTCATAGCATTGCTTTTAAAAAATATAAAAGTTATAATACTTATTGAAGAAAATTTTTTACGGAGGTTTATTTATGGCTGAACAGACAACACATACTCTTCCTTTGCGTGAGGAAGTCCCTGCCAAGGATAAATGGCACATAGAAGATATTTTTTCCAACGATGACGCATTTACATCTGCACTTGAAGCATGCCGGACACATATCGACGCACTGGCTGCCTTCAAAGATCATCTTGGTGATTCGGCTGAAACGCTCTGCACTTATCTGACGGAAAAGGAGAAAGTACTGGTGGAACTTGACAGTCTCTACTGCTATGCAGGACACCGTTCCGATGAGGATACATCCAATCCGCATTATCAGGACCTTCGTGGTCAGGTCGATTTTACAGGCAACCATTTTTATGAGACAACCGCTTTCGAGGATCCTGAACTGCTTTCCCTTCCGGAAGATTTTATACCGGAAGCCTTAAAGAACTACTCTGAGCTGATGCCTTTTACTCATTATCTTGAAAACACACTGCGTATGAAATCCCATACGCTTTCAAAAGAGGAAGAGGCCCTCATGTCCCTGACTATGGACCTGGACAGCACCCCGCAGTCCATTTTTTATATGTTCAACAATGCGGATATCCGATTTGAAAGTATCACAGATCGTCAGGGCAATGAAATCGGCATCTCCCACGGACGTTTCGTTCCTCTTCTTGAAAGTTCTGACAGGGATCTTCGCCGCAAAGTTTTCCAGTCCTACTACCGTTCCTTTGACCAGTATAAAAACACCGTGGCTGCCATTTTTGCTGCCAATCTGAAAAAAGAACTGTTCTATACAAAAGCCAGACATTATGCCTCCTCCATGGAAGCCCATCTGTCTCAGAACAATATTCCGACAACTGTTTATGACCAGCTGATCGAAGCGGTTCATGATGCCCTTCCTGAAATGTACCGCTATGTCCGTCTTCGCCGCAAAATGCTTGGCGTAGAGGAACTGCATATGTATGATGTCTATACGCCTCTTGTATCCGGTGAACATGCATCCATTCCTTTTGACGAAGCCATGGAGATTGTCAGCCGCGGACTGGCACCCCTTGGTGAATCTTACATTCAACTGCTGAATGAAGGCATGCACGGCGGCTGGATTGACCGCTATGAGAACAAAGGCAAACGCACCGGTGCTTATTCCGGCGGTGATTATGCCCACCATCCTTTTGTCCTGATGAATTACCAGGGCACATTGGACAATGTCTTTACGCTGGCTCATGAGATGGGACATTCTCTTCATTCATGGTATGCCAATCACACTCACCACTATGTGGATGCCAGCTACAGCATTTTTGTCGCTGAAATTGCCTCCACCTGCAATGAAGCACTGCTCATGCATGATCTGCTTGAAAGATGCAGTGATCCTCACGAAAAGCTCTGGCTTTTGAATCATTACCTTGATATGTTCAAAGGTACGCTGTTCCGCCAGACCATGTTTGCGGAATTTGAAAAAATTACCCATGAAAAGACCGCAGCAGGTGAAACATTAAATGCCCAGTCCCTGTGTCAGATTTATGGAGATCTGAACACCCTTTATTTCGGGCCTGATATGGTAAACGATCCCGAGATTTCACTGGAATGGGCCAGAATTCCTCATTTTTATATGCCTTTCTATGTCTATCAGTATGCCACTGGTTTTTCCGCAGCCATTGCCCTCAGTCACCGCATTCTGACAGACGGTGCACCAGCAGTCAGAGATTATATTGATTTCTTAAAAGCCGGCGGTTCCGACTATCCGATCAATGTCCTGAAAAAAGCCGGCGTAGATATGACCACCAAAGCACCTGTTGCCAGCGCCCTCTCTGTTTTCTCATCCGTGCTGGATGAAACAGAGGCTGTCATCACATCTCTCGGTCTTTAAATACGCGGCTTTGCAGGCTCAAGCACTGTAAATATGAAAAATCCCCCGGACGATCTGAAATTACTTTCAGACCACCAGGGGATTTTTCGCGAAGTGGATTAAACTAAATAAATAGGATTAAGCTTTTTCAACGATGAGCGCCTGACCCTGGCCACCACCAATACACAGTGTGGCAAGGCCTTTCTTTGCGTCCTCTCTCTTCTGCATTTCGTATAATAATGTAACAAGGATTCTGGCACCGGATGCACCAATCGGATGTCCGAGGGCAATGGCACCACCATTGACATTCACTTTGTTCATATCAAATTTCAATTCCTGAGCAACTGCCAGAGACTGGGCTGCAAACGCTTCATTTGCTTCGATCAGATCAATATCATCGATGGTAAGATCTGCTTTTGTCATAGCTTTCTTAACAGCAGGCACCGGACCAACACCCATGATAGATGGATCGACACCGCCTGTTGCATAGGAAACGATGGTTGCCATTGGTTTCAGGCCAAGTTCTTCTGCTTTTTCCTGGCTCATCACAACAAATGCTGCAGCACTGTCGTTGATACCGGAAGCATTCGCTGCTGTAACTGTACCGCCGTCTTTTTTGAAGGCCGGTTTTAATTTTGCAACTTTTTCAAGTGTTGTGCCAAATTTAGGATATTCATCTGTATCAAAGACTGTATCACCTTTCTTACCGTGAATCACAACAGGAACAATTTCATCTTTGAACTTGCCGCCTTTAACAGCTGCTTCTGCTTTGCTCTGAGAAGCCACTGCAAATTCATCCTGCATTTCTCTTGTGATACCATATTTCTCTGCAACATTTTCAGCAGTGATACCCATATGATACTGATTGAAAGCATCCCACAGTCCATCATTGACCATAACATCAACGATCTTGTTATTGTTCATCCTTGCACCCCAACGTGCCGTTGGAATGGCATATGGCGCTGCACTCATGTTTTCTGTACCGCCGCAGACAACGATTTCAGATTCGCCTGCAAGGATCTGGTTGGCTGCCATGGCCACACTCTTCAGACCTGAGCCGCACACGATATTGATTGTCACAGCTGTTGTCTCGATTGGAAGCCCCGCCTTTAAAGTTACCTGACGGGCAACATTCTGTCCGAGACCAGCCTGCAATACATTACCAAAAATAACTTCATCCACCTGTTCCGGTTTGATGCCTGCTCTTGAAACAGCTTCTTTTACAACAAGTGCGCCAAGCTCTGCTGCAGGAACATCCTTTAAAGTACCCCCAAATGCACCGATTGCTGTTCTGCAAGCGCTGACAATAACTACTTTTTTCATAATTCCTTTTTCCTTTCTCACACCATAAAGTTCTTGTTTTTTGTTTCTGCCTATATTAATAGCAAATCCCGTGCCAATTCATATTCAAAGACGAATCCGCCTGATTTCAGACCTTTTTGACGTAATTTTGCCCTTTTTGATCCTTTTTCTGGATGAATATTCACGTACGGAACCGCACGGCCTGCATGACGCGCACACATGTGTTGCTTAATTGTCACACATGTGTTGCATTTATGTCACACCTGATGTATCATAAAAGCAGTAAAACTGTCACATGTTCATGAACTTTCTTTTGCATTTTGAATGGAAACTAAGGAGATTTATTATGAATTTTACACCTTTATGGACAGCTGCCCTTAATGCCTTTTCCAATTTTATCATTGTAGATGAACATTGCCGCATTGCCTACATGAATAAACCCTACACAGAAATTTTGAATGTACAGTTAGAGGACGTCATTGGCAAACCGATCAAAAGTGTGATTCCGACCACGAAACTTCCGGAAGTAATGGCCTCGGGAAAAGCACATATCGGTGCCTTAATGACTCTTTATGATCACAAAACTGGCAAAGATATCAGTTTTGTCTGCAACCGTATCCCTTTGATCGAAGATGGGGAAGTCATTGGCGGTGTTGCCATCTCCACATTTAACGAAGTTGGGGAGATCTACAATCTCTACTCAGAAGTTGAAAAAATGCAGCAGCAGAATGAGCTGTATCAGCAGACGATTGAACAGCTGCGCAAACAGACCAATCCACTAGATTATATCATCGGTACTTCGCAGGCTATCCAGCAGATCAAGTCCACCATTGCCATCTTCGCCAATTCCGGATTATCCATTCTTCTTACCGGAGAAACCGGAGTTGGAAAGGAAGTATTCGCCAACGCACTGCATCAGCTCAGCAGCCGGAGCACCAGTAACTTTGTCAAGATCAACTGTGCGGCTATTCCAAAGGATCTTCTTGAATCCGAGCTTTTCGGCTACGAAGGCGGCGCTTTTACCGGTGCCAAAAAGGGCGGCAAAATCGGCAAATTCGAACTAGCTGACGGCGGCACACTGCTGTTAGATGAAATCGGTGAGATGCCGCTTCCGCTGCAGTCAAAGCTTTTACGTGTACTTCAGGAAAAGGAAGTCGAACGCATCGGCGGTGTCACCCCCATCAAAGTGGATGTCCGCCTCATCTGCAGCACGAACCAGAATCTGACGCAGCTGATTCAGAACGGACGTTTCCGTGCCGATCTTTATTATCGTATTAATACCATTGAACTGGCTATCCCGCCCCTCCGTGACCGTCTCGATGACATTCCCGACCTCTGTAATTTTTTTGTTCAGAAGTTCAATCGTGAAAACGGCAGCTATACACAAGGCGTCGAACAGGAAGTGCTGGCTCTGATGCAGCAATACACCTGGCCGGGCAATGTCCGTGAACTGGAACATGTCATTGAACGCCTGTGCTTTTTAAATCCTCACAGTACCATCGGCATTGCCTCCTGTGATTTTCTGATGAACAAGCTGTCCGGTGACCATATATTATCACGGCCTGCCGCCGCGTTTTCTTCCCTTCAGGAACAGCGCAGCAGCGCAGAAATCGATCTGATCCGCCAGACCCTTCGCCAAACAGACGGCAATAAGGCAAAAGCAGCCAGAATTCTCGGTATTGATCGCACTGTACTTTACCGTAAACTTAAGAAATATCATATTGATTAACCCCAAAAACGGGGGAAGGCCTCATCTTACGATAAGGCCTTATTAGGGAAATAGAATGTATTTACAATAACCTCAAAACATACAAAATGTCTCAAAGCTAAAGCCAATTTGAATATACAGTCTACGGACTGTATGCTTAAATCGCATCTGCACCGCGTTCGCCGGTACGGATACGAACAACATCTTCGATGTTGTAAATGAAAATCTTACCATCACCATAATTGCCGGTGCTGATCTCTTTGACAACTCTGTCCACAATCTTCTCTACCACGTCATCTGCAACAACAGTTTCGACTTTTACCTTTGGCAGAAGGTTGACATTATACGTTGTACCTCTGTACATACGTGTATAACCTTTCTGATTACCATAACCCATAATGTTTGTGATCATCAGGCCGCTGGCTTCGCAGTCATCCAGAATATTTTTCAAACTTTCCAGTTTTTCCGGTTTGATAATAATCTCTAATTTCTTCATCACATAACCTCCTCATTCATCCAATCAGGCAGCTATTTGGCGCCTGCACTTTACACAGCTAAAGTGTGATGGTAATAAAAAAACGGTGCTCCTCTAAAAAGGAACACCGTTGTTCTCAAATATGTCTCTATTATACCCCTGAAATATGAAATGTCAATCATTTTTTTCCAAATTCCAGAAATTTTTAATAATAGTACAATCCTGTATGGTCCAAAACCGTATAATTATTTATTGCTGAGATATTCATCAATACCTTTCGCTGCTGCCTTGCCGGCACCCATCGCCAGGATAACCGTTGCAGCACCTGTTACAGCATCACCGCCGGCATAAACACCTTCCTTGGTTGTTGCGCCGTTATTCTCATCTGCGATGATACACTGCCATTTATTCACATCCAGGCCCTTTGTCGTAGAAGAAATCAGAGGGTTTGGTGATGTACCAAGAGCCATGATAACTGTATCTACATCCAGGTCATACTCTGAACCAGGCACTTCTACAGGTCTTCTTCTGCCGGATTCATCCGGTTCACCAAGTTCCATCTTGATGACACGAAGGCCCTTCACCCAACCATTCTCATCCACAAGGATTTCCTTCGGGTTGCGAAGCAGATGGAACTGGATTCCCTCTTCCTTTGCATGATGCACTTCTTCCACACGGGCAGGAAGTTCTTTCTCACTTCTTCTGTAGACAATATAAGTCTCTGCACCGAGACGAAGAGCTGTTCTGGCTGCATCCATAGCAACGTTACCACCGCCGATAACAGCAACTTTCTTGCCCTGATGGATCGGTGTATCATAATCATCTCTGAAGGCTTTCATCAGGTTGTTTCGTGTCAGGAACTCATTGGCAGAGAAAACGCCGTTCGCCTGCTCACCAGGGATACCCATGAACTTCGGAAGACCGGCACCTGAACCAATGAAGACTGCATCATACCCCTCTTCATTGATCAGTTCATCAATGGTAATGGATTTGCCGATGATCACATTCGTCTCAATCTCAACGCCCAATTTCTTCACGTTTTCTACTTCATGAGCTACAACTGTCTGCTTTGGCAGACGGAACTCAGGAATACCATAAACAAGCACGCCGCCAGCTTCATGAAGGGCTTCAAAGATCTTCACGTCATAACCCATCTTGGCCAGATCACCGGCACATGTCAGTCCTGCAGGACCGGAACCGATAACAGCAACCTTCTTGCCTTTCTTCTCCTTGGCAGGAATAGGTGCAATATTGTTCTCTCTTGCCCAATCTGCTGTAAAACGCTCAAGCTTACCGATGGAGACAGGCTCACCCTTGATACCGAGGATACACTTGCCTTCACACTGGGATTCCTGAGGGCATACACGGCCGCATACTGCAGGCAGCGCTGAAGATTCGCCGATCACCTGAGATGCTTTCTCAAAATTACCTTCCTTTACTTCTGCGATAAATGCAGGGATATTGATATTGACAGGACATCCTGTGATACATCTTGCATTCTTACAGTTCAGACATCTGGAAGCTTCTTCCATTGCCTCTTCCTTGTTGTAACCAAGACATACTTCTTCAAAATTCTTCGCACGTACTTCCGGTGCCTGTTCACGTACAGGTACTCTGTTCTTCTTATCTGCCATTATCTGTCACCTCCGCAATTGCCACATCCGCCATGGTGTGTACTTCCTTCCTGCAGTTTCAGCATTGCTCTGCCTTCCTGGGTCTTATAGCTCTGCTGACGCTGCATAGCCTGATCAAAATCTACAAGATGGCCGTCAAATTCAGGTCCGTCTACACAGGCAAACTTCACCTTGCCGTCCACAAGCAGACGACAGGCACCGCACATACCGGTACCGTCTACCATGATCGGGTTCATGCTGACAATTGTAGGGATCTCAAGTTTCTTTGTCAGCAGACATACGAATTTCATCATGATCATCGGGCCGATGGCAACGCAGAAATCATACTTTGTACCCTTTGCAGACAGTTCTTCGATCACTGCTGTAACCATACCGTGACGTCCGTAAGAACCATCATCCGTTGTCACATATAAATTGCCGGCAACAGCTTCCATTTCCTTCTCAAGGATCAGAAGTTCTTTGTTCTTGGCACCAACGATAACATCTGCTGCCACACCATGCTCATGCAGCCACTTAACCTGAGGGTAAACAGGTGCTGTACCCACACCACCGGCTACAAATAAAATCTTCTTCTGCTTCAGTTCTTCAATATCGTCCTCAATCCATTCGGATGCCTTGCCAAGAGGGCCTGTTACATCCTGGAAGAAATCACCCTCGCGGAGCCAGGACATCTTCTCCGTGGATGCACCAACTGTCTGGAAAACAATTGTGACTGTGCCTTTCTCTCTGTTATAATCACAGATGGTCAACGGGATTCTCTCGCCAACCTCATCCATCTTGACAATCAGGAACTGTCCAGGCTGGCATGCGCGTGCCACACGCGGTGCTTCAATTTCCATCAGAAAAATCTTATCTGCAAGTTTTTCTGCTTTTACAATTTGATACATTCCATATCCTCCTATAATGATTTTGTCTCCCTATTACTTATGGGCTCTATTATACTCACTTTTCGACAAAATTGCAACCATATGTCCTAAATATTTTTGTTAAAAACACGAAAAATCTAAAAAAGTTTTTGTGAATTTCGGTTGCTTCGCCAAAGAAATTTCCCTTGTATGCTGAATCATACGCCGAATGCCTTCCTGATCCGGGCTTTGGATATACACGCACAAACCTGCAATAACCGCATTGCCTAATATATGCACCCGTTCCGCCAGTTTCTCCGGTATGAGTCCTGCCCCGGCCGCTTTGGCAATATCCAGCTGACTGCCAAAACCACCGGCCAGCTCCAGCGCTTCAATTTCTTCCATCCGGTACCCGGCATTCTCAACCAGTATCTCAAGTCCGGCGCGGATAGCCGCTCTGGCTTTCTGGTACTCTCTGATATCCGCCTGGGTAATGACAATCTTTCCAGGAATGATCTCCAGTCCTCTGGATGCATAACGGGGACTTAATCTTCCTGTATTATCCATCATCCGGCTCTTTCTCATCTCCGAAATGGCTGACACAAGACCACTGCCGCAGATACCCACCGGCGGCTTTCTGCCGATGGTCTCATAACGAACCAGGCCATACTGTATCCGCACATCCCGCACAGCCCCAGGAATACTGCCTGTACCACAAGATAACTGCCCGCCCTCAAAGGCCGGTCCTGCCGCCGCAGAGCTGACAAGCATTCTCTCTCTATTGCCGACGGCCATCTCTGCATTGGTTCCAAGGTCCAGAAACAGATGCGGCTTTTCATTTCTATTCATCCCGCATCCCCACAAACCGGCGGTGATATCTGCCCCGACAAAGGCCGAAATACCTGCTAGCAACGTGACCTTTGTCTGTTTCAGCAGACAGTTTTCCACCAGCGGACTTTCCCCCAGCAGCTCTGCTGTGGATAACTCTTCAAAATCCAGGTTTACCGGTTGAAAAGGCCATGCCGAAAGCCCTCTGCAGTCATAGCCTCTTAATAAATGCAACATTGTTGTGTTGCCTGCAATCACAATCTGTTCAATCGGTGCATCCGCCGACTTCAAAAGACTGACAATACCTTCCGCCAGATCCTGCCGGATCAATGCCTGCATCGCCTGCTCCTGTCCATCCTCCACAGCCGCTTTGATTCTTGCCATCACATCTGTACCATAACTTCTCTGATGGTTCAGTCCCCGGTATTCTGTGACAATCTTTCCGCTGTCAGTATGCACCAGCGCCATCACAAGGGTTGTGGAACCGATATCCACAGCAATGCTTAACGACACTTTGTCAGGCATCCGGCTGTCCTTATCTGACTTTACACCATACGCCTCCGCTGTATTCTGCCGCTGAATTGGTTCCCTCACTAACGACTCGGCATGCTGAACCGGCGGCACATAAAAGCCGTCTTCCCGCTGTATTTCCTCAAAGGTGATCGCGCATGATGCCGTGATCACAGCCCGGCATCCCAGACGATATCCAGCCTTTAATTCATCCTCGCTGAAAAACTGCCTGTCTTCCGTCGTTATAGGTAAACTCCCCTCCGTTATCCGGATTCTGCATTTTCCGCAGGTGCCCCTTCCGCCGCAATATAACGGAAAATAAATCTTCTCTCTTCTTAATATAGAAAGAAAAGGTTCCGGAGCTGCCAGTGAAATGGTTTGACCGTTTATTTTTATTTGCATACTCAGGCCTCCATTTCTACAACGACTTCTCTTTCCTGCTGTCTTGATCTCCGTCGTCTTTTCCGCCTCCGGTTTTATGTCCGGCGTCTTCCTCTTTTCTGTTGTTGTATTTCTGGATGGTCACCAGACCCTTCTTCCTGTCCAGGAAACGATCTTCCTCACTGAACACACAGCCGCAGTATTTCTGCATATACAGCCCCATGGCTCTGGCTTTTTCCTGTCCTTCCTTAAAGTACGGACGAAAGTCTCTGTACAAAAATGTTACATGATATTTTTTCGCCATTGCTTGTGCTGTCTTAATAATCAGTTCATGGTTCTGATAAGGACTGATGAGCAGCGTTGTTGAAAAGCTGTCATAGCCGTTTTCCGCCGCAAAGCGGGCTGTTTCTTCCAAACGACACAAATAACAATAACCGCAGCGGCTTTCATAATGCGGATACACATGATCGATAAAATTGCGCAGCCCATACTCATTCTTGACAATCAGACGCAAATGAATATCTGCGGCATACTTCGTCAATGTATTCTTTCTGGCTTTGTATTCTGTCACCGGATGAATGTTCGGATTGTACCAGAATCCCGTAGGCTCGATGCCCTCCGCTCTCAGCGTCTCGATACACATCACCGAACAGGGTGCACAGCAAATATGCAATAATAGTCTCATTTCCTGCCTCCTGTTCCTATTTGTTCTCGATGAATCCGATTTCTTTGATCAAAATAGACATCTTCCCGTCATCATTCTGATGATACTCCAATATACTCTCATCCTTCAGCAATTCCAAAGGCACCAGAAGCTCAATACCGCTGTCTGTTACCAGTTTCTGCTTCTTGCCAAGTTTACGCTCTGTCTTCTTGCTGACATAAACCGGTATCTTTGGAATCTGCTGCTGTTCAGCCACTTCCTGATAAAGGACCGCCGCCTGCTCATTATCCTTAAAAACAGCCTCCTCAAGTTCCGGTACAATGATCTGCCCCTTCTCTTTGACCTGATCGGCCACAATCGTCTTATATTCCATAATCTTCTGCGGCGCCTGTTCTTCATAACAGTGCTTGATGGTTTCTACAACAGAATCATCAATCGCCTTCACCGTTACTGCCTCAGAAGGTTTAAAATCCAGTTTCAATACCTGATCCGCCAGATAGTTCTGCTTCAATCCGTCAATATAGCACTCAAAATCCGATACCTGCGCCTGATTATCATTTAAATTCAGATAGAAATATTCATTCACTTTCGGAGATGGTCCCGGCAAAATCATATGATTCAGTGTCCAGTGCACTGCACTGTTCTCATCCTGTGACACCAAAAATCTGGATTGATAATTACTCTTAAAAAATGTAATATAATCCTGATCTTCCAGCGTCACCCATGCAAACATACCTGCCCCTGTCTGGATTTCCGGGTTCGCATGCATCAGATCCTGAAATCCAGAC
>OIBI01000586.1_pt1 | contig 14893 bp, 12 predicted proteins | sample 1580951 | NCBI WGS metagenome assembly OIBI01 (sample SAMEA3882516, study PRJEB24775) | human gut metagenome | biome: human-associated habitat; feature: intestine environment; material: feces | place: Netherlands | collected 2009/2010 | reverse complement strand
TTTCGCGACCTGGGATTATGCCAATCGGCCTTACGCCTCGAGCAATAACGCGCCAGGAAAACGAAAATAATTGCCACTTTTAGGCCTGTTTCGGGTAGCGCCTCAAGCCTGAAGTCATTAACACAAACAGGGGGCGCTCCTTTCGGAAACGCCCCCTGCTCAAGAACTTCGCGGCATGCCGTCCTCATTGCAATGACGCACGCCTGGCAACCTCTATGCGCGCAGTTCGCGTGCCTTATGCCTCAGGCACCTCGTAGGAACCGTCGGCGGCATCCTCATGCACGCTTTCCACAACCTGTGGAGCTTCCACCGTGCAGGTGTAACCGTCCATGATATCCATATCGATGATGACCTTGGAGCCTTCCAACACATGCCCCGCAATCATCTCGTTGGCAACGCGATCGACAACCTCGCGCTGGACCAGACGCTTCAGCGGACGTGCGCCGTACACGGGGTCGTAACCGTCGATGGCAAGCTGCTCGACCGCTGCGGGCTTGACCTCGAGGTCGATGCGACGCTCGGCAAGACGCTCGCGCACCTTGACGAGCTGCAGATTCACAATCGGCTCGATTTCGGCAGACGTCAGCGCATTGAACGTAATCACGTCGTCGATGCGGTTGAGGAATTCGGGGCGGAACGTGTTGCGCAACGCCTCGTCAACCTGGGTCTGCAGCTCGGCGATCTTCTTCGCCATGGCAGCCATGTCGCCCTGCATCATATCCTCAACCATGGAGCCCATGCTCTCGTTCTGGCGGCTGAACTCGCGGATAGCCTGAGAACCGACATTGCTCGTCATGATGATGATCGTGTTGCGGAAGTCGACCTTGCGGCCCTGTCCGTCGGTGAGATGACCCTCTTCGAGAATCTGGAGCAGCACGTTGAAGACGTCCGGGTGCGCTTTCTCGATCTCGTCGAAAAGCACGACCGAATACGGCTTCTGACGCACGGCCTTGGTGAGCTGACCGCCCTCGTCGTAACCCACGTAGCCCGGGGGCGAACCGATAAGGCGGCTGACCGTGTGCTTCTCCATGTACTCCGACATGTCGAAGTTGAGCAACGCGTCCTCGGTGCCAAAAAGGAACTCGGCAAGCGCCTTGGAGAGCTCGGTCTTGCCCACGCCCGAAGGACCGAGGAAGATGAAGGAGCCCATGGGACGACGCGGGTCCTTGAGGCCGGCGCGACTACGGCGAATCGACTTCGAAAGTGCCGTGACCGCCTCGTTCTGGCCGATAACGCGCTCGTGCAGCGCATCCTCCATGCGGAGCAGACGCGCGGTTTCGGCCTCGGTCAGACTCGAAACGGGAACGCCCGTCGCGAGCGAGACGACATCGGCAATCTGGTCGGTATCGACGGTGGCGACGTTGAGCGCCGCCTCCTCGCGCCACTTCTCCTCGAGCTCGGCACGCTCGCGGATCAGTTCCTTCTCCTTGTCGCGCAGATGAGCGGCAGCCTCGAAGTTCTGGTGCCTGACCTCCTCTTCCTTCTGCGCACGGAGCTTCTTGAGCCTGTCGGAGACCTTGGCGACGTCCTCGGGAACCGACATGTTGCTGATGCGCATGCGCGCACCCGCCTCGTCGATGAGGTCGATGGCCTTGTCCGGCAAGAAGCGATCCTGCACGTAGCGGTTGGAGAGCGTGACGGCCGCCTCGATGGCCTCGTCGGTGAAGTGCACGCGATGATGCGCCTCGTAGTGGTCCTTGAGGCCGTTGAGGATCTCGATGGACTGCTCGATGGTGGGCTCCTCGACCATGACCGTCTGGAAGCGACGCGAGAGCGCCGAATCCTTCTCGACATGCTTGCGATACTCATCGGTGGTCGTCGCGCCAATCACCTGGATTTCGCCACGTGACAGCGGCGGCTTGAGAATGGCGGCGGCATCGATGGAGCCCTCAGCGCTGCCAGCGCCGATGAGCGTGTGCATCTCGTCGATGAACAGGATGATGTTACCGTCGTCCTTGACTTCCTTGACGACGCTCTTGAGGCGATCCTCGAACTCGCCGCGATATTTGGAACCAGCGACGAGCGCCGAGACGTCGAGCGTCACGAGACGCTTGTTGCGCAGCACGTCGGGTACCTGGCCATCTGCGATAAGCTGGGCCAGACCCTCGGCGACGGCGGTCTTGCCGACACCGGGCTCGCCAATGAGCAGCGGATTGTTCTTGGTACGGCGCGAAAGGATTTGCTCGACGCGATCAATCTCGCGCTCGCGGCCGATGACCGGATCGAGCCCGTCTTGCGCGGCAAGCTTGGTGAGGTCGGTGCCGAACTCGTCGAGCGCGGAGCCCTGGTTTGGGCGTCCGCCCGGCTGCTGCGCACCCATCGGGGCATACGGAACGGGCGTGGGGGCGCTGTTGATGAGCTCGGAAACCGCCTCGCGGACTTGGTTGCCCTCGATGCCGATATTCGCAAGGACCTGCATGGCAACGCCATTGCCCTCGCGGATGATGCCAAGCAGCAGATGCTCGGTCGAGATGTAGTTCTGGCCAAGCTGCAGAGTCTCGCGCAGCGCGCCCTCGAGCACGCGCTTGGCCCGCGGCGTGAACGGGATGTGACCCGCAGCCGCAGGAGAATCCTGCTCGGTGATCTCCTTGATCTGGCTGATGACCTCGTCGTACGTAACGTTAAGTTGATGCAAGGCACGGGCTGCGATGCCCTCGCCTTCGCGAATCAGACCGAGAAGCAAATGCTCGGTGCCCACATAGGACTGCTCCAGCTCGCGTGCTTCCTCCTGTGCGAGGACAAGAACGCGGCGGGCCTTATCAGTGAATTTCTCAAACATACGCGGAAAGCCTCCTCGAAAAGAGAGCGGTGGTCTTCCCAGTATAGACATGCCGCCAAGAATAGCGATGACAAGACGATGACGGCTACCCAACACGCCAGCGACATGCGAGCGGCCATTGCCGCAAGATTCCCCGTTGTCATTTCGAGCGAATGCCTAGAGCAGCCCCTCTAGATAGGCGATGATGTCGGCAGACTCAAGCATGGGCTTGCCGTCGATGACCAGGCAGGGCGACTGCGTCGTGCCGTTCATGTCGAGCAGTTCCTGGCGACGCTGCGGGTCGGTGGAATCGACCGTCTCGATCTGGATGTCGTTGGCTGCCATGAAGTCGAGGACGCGGTGGCAGAACGGGCACCCGGGCTTGACGTACAGAACCATGTTATCGAACTTCATGAAATGCTCCTTCGTCATTGAAATGAGACAAGAATCGCCGGGGCAATTTTGTCTTATGCTTCGTCGCGCATGTGGGGGAACAGCAGCACGTCGCGGATGGTGGGCGCATCGGTGAGCAGCATGGTGAGCCTGTCGATACCGATGCCGATGCCACCAGCCGGAGGCATGCCGTACTCAAGCGCGCGAATGTAATCCGCGTCAAAGCCCATGGCCTCGTCATCGCCCATGTCCTTTGCCTTGACCTGCTCCATGAAGCGCTCGGCCTGGTCGACCGGATCGTTGAGCTCAGTGAAGGCATTGGCGTACTCATGCCCCAGGATAAACAGCTCGAAGCGCTGGGTGAGCTCCGGATTGTCCGGGTGCTTCTTCGCGAGCGGAGAAATCTCGAGCGGGTGGTCGATGACGAACGTGGGCTGGATGATCTTCTCCTCGGCGACGGCCTCGAAGATCTCGGCGATGAGCTTGCCCTTGCCCCAAGCGGCTTCGGCATGACCGCCGTTCTTCTCCAGGATGGCCACGAGCTCTTCGCGCGTGCGGTCGAAGGAGACATCCTCGCCCGCATGCTCGCTGGCTAGCTCCATCATGGTCGCGCGGCGCCAATCGCCCGACAAATCGATGGGCGTGCCCTGATACTCGATCTGCAGCGTGCCACAGGCAGCCTCGGCCGCAGCCTTGAAGCAGCCCTCGGCCAAGTCCATCATGGACTCGAGGTCGCCGAAGGCCTCGTAGGCTTCCATCGTGGTGAACTCGGGATTGTGATAGGGATCCATGCCCTCGTTGCGGAAGATGCGTCCCAGCTCGAACACCTTGGGAAAACCACCCACCAGCAGACGCTTCAGGGGAAGCTCCGTGGCGATGCGCAGATAGTAATCGCGATCGAGCGCATTGAAGTGGGTGATGAAGGGCTTTGCGTTCGCGCCGCCGATAATCGGACTCAGGAACGGCGTCTCGACCTCGTAATAGCCCTCATCCTCCATGAAGCGACGAATGGCGGAGATGATACGCGAGCGCTTCTTGAACGTCTCGCGGACCTCGGGGTTGACGACCAAGTCGACGTAGCGCTGACGATAGCGCGTCTCCTTGTCCTGCAGGCCATGGAACTTCTCGGGAAGCGGGCGCAGGCTCTTGGACATGAGCTCGAACGAGGAGACGGCTACGGAGAGCTGGCCGCGACGCGTGCGCATCATGGTGCCATGCACGGCAACCCAGTCGCCCACGTCCAGGTCCTTTAGCTCCTCGAAGGCATCTTCGCCCAAGGTGTTGATGCGGCAAAAGAGCTGGATGGTGCCCGTATGGTCCATGAGCTCGAGAAAGGCGACCTTGCCCTGCGCGCGCTTGGCCATGACGCGGCCGGCGATGGCGACTTCGTCTTCGGTGTCTTGACCGTCTTCGAGACAAGCATACTGCTCGTCAAGCTGCTCGACCGTATGCGAACTTGCAAAGGCGTGGCCATACGGATCGCGGCCCGCATCGATGAGCGCCTGGCGCTTGTTACGACGAACCTCTACCGGATCGTCGATGATCTCCTCTGATGCGTCGGACATGACTAGTGGCCGACCTTCGTGAGCGTGAACTTCATCTTGCGGCCGGTCGGGCCCTCGTACTCGATGACATCGCCCTTCTTGTGGCCGAGCACGGCAGCGCCCACGGGGGACTCGTTCGAGATCTTGCCCTGGGCACTATCGGCTTCGGCACCACCGACGATGGTGAAGACGCGCTCCTTGCCGTTATCGTCGGTCAGCGTGACCGTCGAGCCGATAACGACGCGGTTGCCCTTCTTGGGCGCATCCACGACCTGGGCGTTTGCGAGGACGTCGTTAATCTCGGCAATGCGCTGCTCGAGAATGGCCTGCTCGTTCTTGGCATCATCGTACTCGGAGTTCTCGGAGATATCGCCGAACTCGCGCGCGATGCGAATGCGCTCGCCGACCTCGTCGCGCTTCTCGGTCTCGAGGTAGTGAAGCTCTTCCTCGAGCTTTGCCTTGCCGTCCGCAGTCAGGACTACATCGTTTGCGTTGTTCGCCATGGGATGGTATCTCCGTTCGTCTCTATCTCGTACCCACGCATATGCGCGGATTGGTGGTTAGGTGGGTGTTACTCAGCCTTGCTTGCAGGAGCTTTCTCCGGCTCAGTCGCCTCTTCCACGACGGCTTCCTCGACAGCCTCAACCTGAGGCGCATCCTTGGCGGAAGCGTCATCGACGACCTCGGCCGCATCCTGCGCATCAGCAGCGGCGTCATCCTTCTTCTTGCCGTCCATGCCGTCGCGCAGACTCTTGAACGTCTTGCCAATGGCATTTCCCAACTTGGGCAGATTCTTGGGACCAAAGATAAGCAGGACCACAATCAGAATGATGATCAGCTCAGGAACGCCAATGCCTCCCAGAAAGGGAATCCTCATCATATCCTCCAAAGCTTGCGTGTATGCATCGCTCGAATAGCGAGTGCAAGACTATCACGTATCGCACCATAATAAAACAAAGGGGCTTCTGGCGAATGCAGAAACCCCCTTCTGGCAATCTGGTCGGGATGACTGGATTTGAACCAGCGACCTCTCACTCCCGAAGCGAGCGCTCTACCAAGCTGAGCCACATCCCGAATGCGCGGTGATTGATTCTAGCAGATTATGAGGAACGTGCGGTGGTTTTTTGCGAGGGAGCAAAACTGGTCGCAGACCGGACACTTAACCGGCACTCACGCCGTGCCAGCCAACGCCCTCGTCCTGCCATCCGAGGCCCAGCAACGTGACGAACTCGCCCCAGTCGGTCGTGTAGTGGTGGTTGTTGGCGTAAGCGTTGGGGTTGTAGGCGCGATAGAGCGGCACGGACTTATCGGGATCGGAGAACCAGCCGCCCTCCTCGAGCGTCCATCCGGCGGCCACAAGTGCATCGCGCTCGACTTCGGAAGACGTGTAATGATGCTCGCCGGCGAAGGAGTTGTAGAGACGGTAGACCTGGATTCCTTCCGTCGGGGCCGTCCAGCCGATGCCCTCGTCGTTCCAGCCGGCCGCTATGACCGCGTCGCGCTCGACCGTGCTTGCCGTGTAGAAGTGCTCGCCGGAGTTCGGGTTGTAGAGACGGTACATGGCCTGGGTGCCGACGGGCTCGGGATCGGTCGCGCCGGGATCATCCGGCTTGGGGTCAGTGCCGGGATCGTCGGGCTTGGGGTCATCCGGCGTAGGGTCAACCGGCTCGGCAGGCGTGCTCTGGTACGTGACGGTCTTGGTGCCCGAATACACATCCAGACCCGTCACGTCTATCGTGATGAGACCGCTTTTCGAATCGTATCGGGAAGCCATCGAATAATGCCTTCCCTCGGACAAGGTGACTCCACCGTAGGAAACCGAAACGACCGGCTTCTGCGACTCGCTTATCCCCGTCACCTGGATATCGGCGCTCGAAATGGGAATGCTGAGCGTTTGGGGCTTATCCGTATTATCCGTAAACGCCTTGATGCGCGCGGTCCTACCAGACGTCTCTCCCTCACCCTGAATGGCCTGTGATAGGTCATGCCATGCCGCAGCTTGCGGGTCAAGCGAAAAGCTCTGCCCTTCCAGGCACTCGCTCGTGAAGCTCGCGAACCCGATGCCACCACTTGTGTCGACCGCATAGTTTATGGCCGAGCCATCCGCATGAGAGAGGGTTGCGACCACCGAATACCTCGTTCCCTGGGATAGCGGGACGCTGGTCGGCAACTCGATGGTATGAAATCCTCCGTAAGTGAGCCGCCCTTGCGCTGGCGTCGCAAGAACCGGCGAGCCGCTTGTAGGGTCGTCCGAGTCGCCTGGATTCACGTATATCTGGATAGAGTACTCAACGTTGACGTCATAGATGGCAAGCGAGACCGCCTTCAGCTTTTCGCCGCCCTGCGCGCTGGCCTTTGCCGTAAACACGTTGGCGATACTGCCGCCGGAAGGCAGAGTGTTGTAGAACGGCGCCGGCGAACCATCGTACTGGTAGTTGTTGTCGTAGTTGTCGGCCTTCGCCATGTCATAGGCATACACCCTCGAGTCGGGCCTGTTGAGACAGACGTCCTCGTAGGAAATCCAGAAATAACCGTCTTCGCCAAAGCTCGTCCCCCAGCTGTTCTTGCACAGCCAGGCGCCATTCGATGATGGTCTTGTCGTAGCGCAGTCAAACCCAGGAAAGCGGGGGTCTGCACTTACGGCGTCGTCGGCCTTGAAAAGATCCACGGATAGAGAGGTCACCGTATCCGCGTCTCTATCGCAGCGTAGGTAATACGTCTGCCCGGCCTTGAGGGACACGGTGTTGCCCGCGGCAACCCACGTCCGCTGCAGCAGCCCGCCATCGATTGTCGCGCAATACAGCGTCATCTCGAAAGACTCATCCCACGGATCGGGACCTAGCGTGTAGGAGCCGCTCTCTGTCGGCGTGAACGAAAGCCACCTGTGGCCGCTCGCATCGGGAGCGGGCACGGCAACCTTCTGGCCGTTTGGAATTTGCGTCACGGAATCGGGCATGGAGGCATCAGCAGGCGTGGGAGAGATGCGCGCCGCACAGTCCGTCGCGTTACCGTATTCTCTCGCAAGCCTGACGTAGTATGTCGTGCCCTCTTCAAGAAAACAAGTCGAGTCGCTCATCCCGTTGACCGCCTTGTTTACCCAAAACGGATTTCCTCCTTGGTCATCCAGCTTGTACACGGTTTCGGTGATGTAACTCTGCGGGCTTCCCTGCGACGCCGTGCAGGAGACGTCGTAAAACCCGGAGGTAGTGGGCTCAAACCTCACCCACGCGACACCCTGGGAATCGAGTGTCACGTCCCTGGACTCATCGTCTGCAATCAAAGGCGCCGAGGTAGCTGCCGCGCCATCCCATCCATCGTCAAGTCCGAAGTTGTTGACACTGAAGTCATCATCCCAACCGACAATGGCAATATCATGGTCGGTATCCTGAGATTCGTAATTGTAGTAAGCGCTGTGCGCGGAATTGAAGTACTGCGGGGATTGATTCGAGTTGATCAGCGTAGCAGCGGCGCCGTACTTCATGATCGCCTGCTTGACATCGTTCCTGTCCTCCATGGCAATCATGTAGCCGTTTTCCAGATGGTAGGAGTCATCGTAGGCAAGGGAGCTGTCGAGCGCCGTATCGGTAAGGAACTTCTCCACGGCAGCCTTTCGCTGCTCTTCGGGCAATGTCCAGCCAATCGATTCATAGCGATTAAGGAGTTCGCTGAAGGAAGCGCTATCCTCGTTGGCAGCTCCGGTCCACGAGGCGAGCGCGTGAAGGGTGATCTCGTTGTTTCCGCCCGAGGCAAGATACAGGTCGCTCGCACCCGCAAACGCCTGCGAATATCCAGCATACGTAGCCTTGGCCGAATCCCCCTTTGTCCCGCCAAGGGGGTCGGTTTGCCGATGGTAGGTGAAATACGCGAGGTGACGCTCCGAGAGATCGACCGAGCTTGCGAGCCCCTCGCTTAGAATCGAGGACTCGGCAGCAGCGATTGTCGAAAACGCCCAGCAAATGCCAAGATCACCCTGATTGCCAACGGGTGTGACCCTTCCCTTTTCGACGGAGCTATAGTTGCGCGGAATGCTTTCTTGAGCGGTGAGGCCGTCGTAGTTCGCGTCGTAGATGCTGTAAACGGGGGTTTGCTCGGGAATCGCGCCCGTGCCAGCGGAGTTGCCGCTTGCGCTGATGGTCTCCGGCGCCTTGAACAGCCGCATGATTGGGTTTACGCCCTGGGCAGTGGGGCTATCCTGGGCAAACGCCATTGCAGGGCATAAGGCCATGACCAGTGCAGCGCAAAGCAGGCATTGGGCCGATTTCTTCAGAAGCGCACGCATTGTTCCTCCTGGCTCTTGCGCGGTGGCATGACTCCACATAACGGGAGAGCGAGCCATCTGTCAAGAAACAGACCGCGAAGTATGTCGATTTGAGGCTGCACAGACCCATTTGGCCTGTGTCGTTACCGAACTGATGCTGCGTAGACCCGTGCAATGGGCCTACGCAGGAGGGTTTCGACGGAGTGTGTCGAAGAGAACGGTGCAGGAAATGACAATGAGAGGGGCTGCTTCTGCCCGAAGCGGCAGGGAGGCTACTCTCCCGAAGCTCGCAGCCTCTTGCGCACTTCCTTCGCATAGCGCTTGCTCATCGGCACCTTCGTGCCTGAGGCCAGCACGACATCCGTCGGAGTGATACTCGCCACGCGCTCCGCGTTCACTAGATAACTGTTGTGACAGCGCAGAAAACTCTCGGGAAGTCTCGCAATCACGTCGCGCATCGTCGAGTACATCTGGTGTACGCCACTATCTGCATGTATGAAGACCTTGCGTTTGATGCTCTCGACGTAGTCAATGGTGTCGACGGGCACGATATGCACCTCATGCGCGAACTTGACTATGAGTTTGGTGGGTATAGGCACTTCATCGGGATTACCCGCATGTTGAACGTGCTGCGCGGCGCTTGCATCGAGTGCTGACCTCTTTCGCGACATTGTTGATTTGTCGCGAATTGTTTCTGATTTCATACATTCAAAATAGCACAATCAATAGCATGCGCTTATGCAGAAGTCTGATATAAGAAACAAAATCGGTTTCCGAATCAAAGAACTTCGTAAGCAGCATGGACTTACGCAAGATAAGTTCGCCCTCATGACCGGAATCAACCGTAGCTATCTTGCAGATATCGAAAAAGGAAACAGGAATTTCGGTTTTGACACGCTCGTGAAGATCGTGCGTGGCTTCGGCATCACGTTCTCGGAATTCTTCAAGGGAATATAGAGCATCTGCAGGCGCTCTCTATTCGTTGCCCTGACGATGGTTTGCGTTTGGGGCACATTTCGTACGCGCGCCTGACGAAGATATTCGTTTGGGGCGCTTTCCATGTGCCACAAACGAATATCTTCGACATAACGAGCTTGCTCGTTGGCATAAGGGGCCTCATGGACAGAGGAGAGATTTCTCGACTTCGCGGCCTAGCGGCCGCTTCGCTCGAAATGACAGAAGAGAGGCTGCTCCTTCAATCGAGGCGTCAATGGGAGAGCAACCGCTTCGCTCGGTATGGCAATGGGAAGGCGCCTTCAGTCAAGGCAACAGCAGGGAAAACTTCGCTTGCTTGAGGCGTCAATGGGAAAGTGGCCGCTTCGCTCGGGCCGCAAGTTACGGGCGGACGATCTTGCCGCGCACCGCTTCGACGCGAACGCGCTCGCCAGACTGCGGCGCATGAATCATTTGGCCATCGCCAATGTAGAGACCGCAGTGACCAGGGCTGCACGCCACGACATCACCAGGGCGCGGATCGCTTACCGCAGACATGCCCCAGAAGGAATACGACGTGTAGGCGTGACCATACCTGCCGGTAAGCGCATAGCTCACCAGACCCGAGCAATCGAAACCGCTGGGACTTGAGCTGCCGGACCTATACGGAACGCCCAGGCAAGCCTCGGCGCGACGAACGGATTCGGGCTTCGCGGCCTCGATAGCCGCTGCCTCGGCGGCGGCGATTTCGGCGGCGGTCTCGTCGATCTGCTCGCGGCAGGTCGTGATCAGCTCGAGCTGAGCAGGCTCATCGGCATAGGCTTGCTCGGGACCATCAGAGAAAGACGGCTGTTGCAGAGGGAGGGCAAACGCTGCGGGACAGATAGCGAGTACGAGTAGAGAAGACAGCGCAATGCCAAGGACCGACTTACGGTTATGTAAATGCATGAGAAAAAAGATTCCTAGCGCCCGCAATACATATGGTGCTCAATTTGTAGACAGTAATTGCAGCAGGCAAGGAGGCATACTACCCCAAAATTCGGAGCCTCCATAAACTGCGCACATTTCGCGCATATAGACCCATGTGAGCGGCATCGTCCCCGCTAGAGAGGTTAGAATCGCAGTGCTGCGGTCCATCCTCCTCGGCAGCTCTCGACAACGCCCCATCGCGTGCCCATGGCTTCGATGCAGCTGATGCCACCCGTGGAAATCCCCACGTGACCGGGCTTGTAGAGCACGTCGCCGGGCCGCGCCTCACTTGGGCTGAAGCGTGCCGAGGCAACCGCATAGAGCGATTCGGTGTAGGACGGAAGCGACATGCCGATTTGGCGATAGCACCACGCGACAAAGCCCGAACAATCGAAGGCGTCGGGGCCTTTCGCGCCCCATACGTACGGATGTCCCAGCTTCGAGTACGCGTAATCGAGCACACTGCCGTTCGTGGGCAAGTCTGGTGCAGACCCCGAGCCGGAGGACACCTCCGTGATGGAGCTGGATGCGCCCGGATTGCTCGAGGAGCCTCCTCCCCCACCACCGCCTGAGTCATCTGAACCGCTCGGCTCAGAAGGTGAGGCAGGCGTCGCGGGAACCACCTGCACCGCGCTCGGTACGAACTCCTGCGGCGCACGGGCACTCGCCTGCGCTTCGGCCGCCTCTTGCTCGGCGAGAATCTGACGATATTCCGCGCTCAGGTTGTTGTAGATCCTGTCGTATTCATTCTGCTTGGCAAGCACCTGGCTCATGTACGCCTCGGCAGAGGAAAGCTGTTCGGCAGCACGTTGCTGCTGTGCGACAAGCTCGCCCTGCGCAGACTCGAGCGTCGCCTTCGTGACCTTGGTGCTAGCCACGAGATCCGCATCCTCGGCATTGAGGGCGTTGAGAGTGTCCCACACGGTCGCGAAATCCTCGAAGGTGGTCACGCCCAAGAGCACGTCGAGATACGAGGTCGAACCCGAGCGATACATGGCCGTGGCGCGTACGTCGAGCCGATTCTGTAGCGAGCCGATACGCTCCGACATCTCGGTGATGGTGGCCTGAGCTTCCTCGACCCGTGCCGTCGCGTCGTCATAGGCATCCATGGCCTGATGGTAACGGTCGCCAGCGGCGGAGACGTCCTCTGCCATGGCCTCGAGCTGAGCCTTGACGGTATGGACCTCCGCTTGCTTCTGCGCAGCGGACGTGCCGAGTGCTTGCGTGGGATTAACGGTGCATAACGCGCCCAGAGCGATGAACGAGCCGATGAATGCCCTGCGATTGAGAATAGTAGACATAGCGCGTCCCCCAATGCAACGTTAGAAGTACATATTGGGTTCTCTGCGCAGGCTATGGTACCACCGTCGCGAGCACGCGCCAGCAAGGACGAGTCAATGTCACAGACTCATCACAAAAGGTCGCGAAGTTTGGAGGAACGGTGAACGAACGGCGCTACGGACGCACGATCTTGCCACGCACGCTGGAAATGCGCACGGTAGCTCCCGTATGCGGCGCCTCGATCATCTGGCCGTTGCCGATGTAGAGGCCGCAGTGACCCGCATGGCATGCAACGACGTCGCCCGGCTGCGGATCGCTCACCTCGGGCATGGACCAGAAATCCTGCGAGACGTAGGCATGACCAAAGCTGCCCGTCAAGGCCCAGCTCACGAGACCGGAACAATCGAAGGCACTCGGGCTGCTCGCACCGTAGACATACGGAAGACCGATGGCCGAGTAGGCACGCTCGACCGCGCTGGAACCGCCGAGGTTGGCGCTCGGACGCGAGGAGCTGCTGCCCTTGCTCGAGCTTCCACCACCGCTGCTCGAGCTGCTGGAAACCGAGGGAAAGTACGCCGCGCTTGCGGCGGCTGCCTGCTCCTGAGCGAGGAGCTCCTGGTACTCGGAGCTCAGGCCGTTGTAGATCGACTGGTACTGAGCGGTCTTGGACTCGATCTCGCTCTTGTAGGACTCGGCGATCTCGAGCTGACGCTGGGCCTCGGCCTGCTTGGCATCGAGATCCGCCTTGGCAGCGTCGAGCTCGGCCTTGGCCTGCTTGCTGCTCACGACAAGATCGGCATCCTCCGCATTGAGCGTGTTGAGCGTGTCCCACACGGTTGCGAAGTCATCGAAGGAGCCCACGCCCATGAGCACGTCGAGATAGGTCATGGAGCCAGAGCGATACATCGACGTGGCGCGCGTCTCGATGCGCGTCTGCAGTGCGTTGATCTTTGCCTGGGCATCGTTGATGCGCTGCTGGCAATCCTCGGCCTCGGCAACAGCCTGGTCGTGATTGCGGTTGGCAAGGTTGTAGTCGTCGACTGCGAGAGAAAGCTCGTCATTGAGCGCGTTGAGCTGCGCGGAGACGCTCTGAACCTCGGCCTGCTTCTGCGCAGCCGTCACAGCGCCAGCACTTACGGGAAAGAGCGTCAGAGCAAGTGCCGCAGACAATACGAAAGCCAGGGCCGCCTTACGCTTCATGGAAATATGCATAATTAAAAATCCTAACTGCCCGCTTGTATTCGCACTTCAAAGTGGGCGGTTTGCTTCACTCGTTGGACGTCTATGGTAACACCCGCGCGTGCTCCTGTCTAAAAACGCCGATGCGCATCACAATATCTTGATATAACGAGGGCTTGGGACACTACGGCTTTGTGGGGGAGATTTCTCGACTCCGCTCCGCTTCGCTCGAAATGACAATGGGGGGCTGCTTCGCGCCTCCACTCGAAATGATGGAGCTACGAAAACGAGGCGCAGAAGGCGTCGAGCAGGAGGACGGCGAGATGTTGCTCCCAGCGCTCGCCCGTTACGGTACCCGTTGCATCCGAATAGCCGTGATCGGGCACCTCGATAATGACGCGACGCGGCGTTGTCTTTGCCGAAGACAACGCGATGTTGATGCGGCGGGGAAACATGAAATCGTCGGAGAACTCGATGAGGGGAATGCCGTCTTGGCCGTCAACCTCGACGGACGTGACACCCACCATGAGCATGTTGGAGGGCGGAAACGCCTCGAGCGTATCGGCGCTCATGACGTGCGCACCCTCGAAAGTCGCACGAGCGAGGTTGGCGATACGCGAGGCGACGCCACGGCCGATTTCGTCCAGCCCGTAGAAGCACGCCTCCATCTTCTCGAGCGCCTCGGCTGCACGCGCAAAGCCCATCTGCGCGCCCTCGGCACTCGTCGGCTCCTTGCCCTCCCAGGCATGGCGCAGGCGCTCGATCGCGTCGAAGGTGGTGTTGCCCGCGATGCCGTCGTCCGTGATTCCGACGCTAAGCTGGAAATCGCGCAGGGCGCGCTCGGTATGCGCGCCAAAGATGCCGTCGGACTTGCCAACGACGAAGCCGAGCACCTCGAGAATCGTTTGCAGCGAGCGCACATCGGCACCGTGAAAATGGGGCATGCGCAGATAGAGCATGCGATCGCCAAGCGCGAAGCTCGCGTCCACCAGGGCCGCCCATGCCTGCTGATCGACGAAATCGCCCGGTGGCAGCCCTTCAGACTGCCTGAACATCTTGACCGCATCGCAGGTGCGCTGGAGATACGCTCCATCGACGGCGAGCTCGTAGCCCATGACGCGCAAACGTCGCTGCACGTCTTCCACGGCGGCACCGTGATCGTTACGGCCAATCGTCCTCATGAGCCCCTCAGTTCAACCGGCTTACGAAAAAGTCGCCCATCGAAACAAGCAGTTTGCGTACGGGACTGGCGGGCAGAACGTCCTTGAGCTCGTCCTGATGATCGTGCGCGAGCTTGATGGCGTGCTCTCGTGCAAAGTCAATCGAACCTGCCTCCTGCATAATCTGCACGGCATGCTCGAGACGAGCGGGATCCGTCTCCTTCGAGGAGAGGATGTTGATGAGCTCGTCATGCACGGCGCCATCGGTATGCTCGAGCGCATGTACGACGACGAGCGTACGCTTGCCCTCGGTGATGTCACCACGGAAGTCCTTGCGCGTGGCCTCCTCGGTACCGACGAGGTTGAGCAGGTCGTCCTGAATCTGAAATGCCAGGCCCGTCGACATGCCGTAGGCGCG
>OIBI01000580.1_pt1 | contig 14964 bp, 9 predicted proteins | sample 1580951 | NCBI WGS metagenome assembly OIBI01 (sample SAMEA3882516, study PRJEB24775) | human gut metagenome | biome: human-associated habitat; feature: intestine environment; material: feces | place: Netherlands | collected 2009/2010 | reverse complement strand
TTCACAAAGAGCCGGGATATCATTGATTCCATCTCCCAAAAAACCTACAGTATGTCCATTTTGCCTTAAAGCAGAAACAATACGGACTTTCTGCCCTGGTGTTAATTCTGCAAATACATGAATATCTTCTACTGTTTTGCCGAGTTCATCGTCCGTCATCTGATCCAAATCTGCACCAGTCAATATGATTTCTGACGGGATTTTGACCCTTCGGCAAATAGATGCTGCCACATCAGCCTGATCACCTGTCAGTATTTTCGGTGTTACCTGCAGTCTTTTCAGAGCCTCCACAGATGTCTTTGCTGTCTTTTTCGGTGCATCAAAGAATGCAAGATATCCCATCAGGATCATATTGTTTTCGTCTGTCGGTATGATCTGATCCTGTTTCTCAATCTTTTTCCGTGCAACAGCAATCACTTTCATTCCATCCTGCAGCATCTCATCCACTACAGAAGCAACACTCTGCATCCCGTTTTTTTCCATCGGTAGGATTTCGCCACGAAATTCCACATGACTGCACCGAGACGCAATCTGGGAAATATTACCCTTCATAATAAGCTGGCAATCTCCATTTTTATCTGTCACCAGTGTACTAACAAATTTGCGGGAATAATCAAATGGAATTTCATCCTCTTTCTGATACCGCATAAGAAGATCAGAAAAATGCTGTTCATGCCCAGGCATCGTCTGGCAGGCAAGAATTGCATTATCAATTGGATTACATACACCGGAATGGAAAGCACTATTTAAAAAAGCAAAATCCAATACCTGCCCACTTTCGTTTCCCAGCACATCCATATAGTATTCCAATAGGATACTTTCATTGGTCAGTGTTCCTGTTTTATCCATGCAGAGCACATCCATGCTACCAAATCCTTGCATTGCATTAATGTCTTTAATGATTGTCTGCTTTTTACTCATACTCAGGCTGCCCCTTGCAAGGCAGGCTGTGATCACCATCGGCAGCATTTCCGGCATCAAGCCAACGGCAACAGACAGTGCAAAGGCAAAAGATTCCAGCCACCTTCCACCTGTGATCTGCAATAGTATGAATACAATAGGAATCAATACTGCAATAAAACGAAGCATGACCCAGGCAATAGAGTTGGCTCCTTTTTGAAAAGACTGTTTTTCATCTGGATCTTCTTTCGTAAAACTACCATATAGTGTGTCTTTTCCGACTGCAAGCACAATACCCTCACCTTTTCCACTGATGACAGTTGTTGCCATAAATGCAAGATTTTCAAGTTGCGTCAAGGATTCCGAATTACTGTAACTCAATGCCTGTGCATTTTTTTCCAGGATCGCACTTTCGCCTGTGATCGCTGCCTGGGAGAGAAAGAGATCACTTACTTTGGTGAGTCTCAGATCAGCCGGAACACGATCACCTGCCACAAGCAGAACAATATCTCCAACCACCAGTTCCTCAGCTGGAATCTCTTTCACTTCTCCCGCACGCCGTACGGTAATGCTTTCATGTATCAGCCGGTTTAGCTGTTTTGATGCATTCTTTGCACGAAGTTCCTGAACCAAACGGATTGTTCCGCTAATCAAAATCATTGAAAAAATGATAACCGCAGTCGTTGCATTTCTGGCAAAATTCGATACAAGAACCACATCTGTAGCCAGTGAAATGATTCCAAGAACTAAAAGAATGATATTAAATGGATTGATGAAGGCACGCCGCAGTAGTCGTAACATGGTATCATTTCTTCTTTGCGAGAAACTATTTACACCATACTTCTCTCTCATCAATTCAACCTGTGATTGTGACAGGCCTTCCCCTGATATCTCTAATTCCTGATATATTTGTGATACTTCTCGATAAGCATATTTCTTAATACAACAATCGATCAGTGTAGTTTTAGGCATATAGACTTGCCTCCTTTCTCAATACCGATATATTTATTTTAACATTATCTTAAAAAAACTCCATGCTTAGATTCTTGCTTTTTTCTTGCGATTACATTGATAATTTACTTCTACACCGCACCTCTTTAAAACCAATAAACTCAAGGCCTTTGTTCCGTCCCTTAAACACTGCCGTGACAATTAAAAGCAAAGCATAATACAACAACGTTCTGTTCGATACTAGAAATATATCATCAGCATACAGTTTGAGCGGAAAAAGTCTCATGGTCATGAGCGAAAATGAAAGCAAAATTTATTAGATGGTACAACATACTATGCCTTTAAAATTCCAGTTACATATTCATATTGGAACCTAATCATCTGTTATTTTTATTATAATACTTGAAAAAAAAGAAGCACTCATACAAGCGCTTCTTCTTACCATATTAGGACTTCGATCAAAAGTTAGTGGGCCACAAAGTGGGCCATTTTTCAAAAAATTACATGAATTTATATAGAGTTTTATCCAAGTCGAAAATCCGCTAAATGCTCTAGCTATCAGCATTTAAAGGCATTTAACAACTTATATGGACATTTATGAAACCTGTCTCGTAATAACGATTCCTAATTTCATTTTTCTATTTCCTCCTGTGAATCTATCTGTTTTCTCTTTTTGGCACTCTATGTCTGATAGTCTTGCCGGTAATCATTCTCATTCCGGCACTCTTATATCACAATAAAAAAGTCTTAACACAGTATTTTTTATTATACCATGCTAGGACTTTTTTGTGAATAATTTTGCTTTAAATTCTATTATGAAAATTTTATCTGTCTTTTGTCTCCATCAGGATTACAATCCCTTTCATGAAGCTGATCGTAACTTCATCTTCCTGAAACTGATTGCTTACACACAGACTGTCATAAGGAATCAGGGTATGATTATCAAGCGGATACTTTGCCCCCTTAATACTAAATCCATATACCTCTTCCCCCAACGGGAACACTGAAAAATACGGCCCATATGTTTCACCTTTCTTCAGGTGTGTCTCCCCGCCTCCGATCAGACGGATCTTATTCTGCGTATCCATAATAACGGCATCAATCCCTGCTTTAAATGGAATTGCAAGGCTCTGTACATTAGCCCAGAGATGATCAATTCGCCCTCCGGTCGCTCCAAGGATCAAGATTTCCTTAGCCCCTAGTGTCATCGCAAGTCTTATTGCAATCTCTGTATCCGATGCATCTTTTACCGGATTAAATTCACGAATAGGAACATTCGTCTCATTGCGGTAATAATCACCGATTTCTTTTTTTACACTGTCGAAATCGCCAACAATATAATTCGGCAGTATCTGATGTCTGCAAAGGAACTCCATACCTCTGTCCACACCGATGACATACTGATTCTCTTCTTTTTCAAGAATCGATAATACAAATTCTTCATTCAGTTCCCCACCACTGATGATGATAATCCTCTTACTCATAACTCTTTAGTATCTCCATAAATTTTGCAGTATTTTCTCCGGCATCCCCTCTGAATACAGCGGAGCCGGCAACAATCACATTCGCTCCTGCATCCAGTACTTCTCTTACATTCTCTACATAGACGCCGCCATCTGCCTGAATATCCGTCTCCAGATTTTTTTCATTTAACATCGCACGAATCGCACGAATCTTGTCCAATGACTCTGGAATGAATTTCTGTCCTCCGAATCCAGGATGAACACACATCACCAGAATCATATCCACTTCTTCAAGATACGGTACAACTTCCTTCACATCCGTCTCCGGATTAATAGAAAGTCCTACTTTCATTCCGCATTCGCGGATCTTATTCAGCGTAGCTTTTACATCCTCACAGGCTTCTACATGTACAGTTACAGAATCAGCTCCTGCTTTCTGAAATGCTTCCACATAACGGATTGGCTCCTGAACCATCAGATGTGCATCCATGAATTGCTCTGTAGCATCATGAATCGATGCCATAACCGGCATACCGAATGAAATGCTTGGTACAAACATTCCATCCATGACATCAAAATGAATATATTCCGCTCCATTATCCTCAGTCTTTTTCATTTCCTGACCCAAAACTTTGAAATCCGCCGCCAGTATTGACGGTGCTAATACATAGTTTATCATCAGTACCTCCTCTTATTCTTCAATTCCTCATACATTTCTATATAATTCTGATAACGGATCTTATGAATCTTTCCTTCTTCCAAAGCTTCTTTTACTGCGCATCCCGGCTCATGCACATGATTACATCCATTAAACCGACACATTCCTTCATATTCCCGGAATTCCGGGAATAAATATTTCAATTCTTCTTTTTCATAATCATTGACGTACAATGAGCTAAATCCGGGTGTATCCATGATATAAGAATCCTCATCGATCGCGAATAGTTCCGAATGTCGTGTCGTATGTTTGCCACGCTCAATCTTTGTGCTGATCGCACCGGTCTCCATCTCGGCGTCCGGCTGCAGAATATTGATGATCGAAGATTTTCCTACCCCTGACGGCCCTGCAATTGCCGTCGTCTTTCCTTTTAGCAATTCACGTATTTTTTCAATTCCCCGTTCTTCTTTTGCACTTACGAATACCATTGGATAGCCACATGTTTCGTAGATTTCTTCCAGTTCTTTTATCTGAGGATCTGTTGCAATATCTTCTTTATTAAAGCATAAAACCACCGGAATTTCTTTGCTTTCCATCATGACCAGAAATCTGTCCAATAGATTAAAATGCGGATTCGGTTTTGTGATTGCAAAAACCACCAATGCCTGATCGATGTTAGCCACTGCCGGACGTATCAATTCATTCTGACGAGGCAAGATTTTTACGATATTGCCTTTCTTCTCGGATTCATCCAGAACCTCTATCTCTACATTATCTCCGACCAGAGGTTTTATCTTTTCTTTACGAAATACCCCTTTTGCTTTACATTCATAAACACCGAATTCTACTACATGAACGTAGTAGAATCCGGCAATTCCTTTTATAATTTTTCCCTGCATATCTTTTTACTGATTACCACCGTTATTTCCATCACCGGAATTCTGACCGTTATTTCCTGAATTTCCGGAATTGTCACCATTATTTCCAGTGTTATTACTATCTTGTGATTTTGATCCAAGACTGATCACATAACTGATTGTTCCTCCTTTGGAAACTGTTCCTGAAGAAGGAGTCATGGAAATAATACATCCTTTTGCATAACTGTCACTGTATTGTGAATCGGATATATTGGTATAAAGTCCTTTTGACGATGCCCAGCTCTTCAGTGCTGATTCCTGTTGACCGACAAAACTCTGTACTTCTATCTTTTCCTCCGGTTTCGGTCCGTTACTTACGGTAATAGAAATACTCGTTCCTGCAGAAGCCTTTGTTCCAGGTTCTACTGTCTGACTGATGACCATTCCTTTTTCTACACTGTCGCTGTAATCATAAGTTACAGTTCCTACATTAAATCCGTAACTCTTGATTGTACTCTGTGCAGTTGCATCTGCCATACCTCTTACATCCGGCACTGTCTTCTTATTGCTTCCCTGACTTACCAGCATCGTAACCGTCGAACCTTTCTCAGCTTTTGTACCGGCTTCCGGTGTTGTACTGATTACTTTTCCACTTTCAACACTGTCATCATACTGGAAGCTTGAAGTTACTTTAAATCCTGCCTCCTCAAGTTCATTCTGTGCCTCTGTCTCACTCATACCACGGACATCCGGTATTGCCTTTTTGCTTCCAACTAGTCCTGAACTTACAACTACTTCAATCTTGGTATGTTTTGATACCTTTTCTCCGGCTTCCGGTGTCTGTTTTGAGATCTTTCCTGCCTTATACTTCTTAGACTCTTTTCTTGTCACAACCTGAATTCCGAGTCCTTTTTTATTCAGCAGTGCCTTTGCACCCTCTTCAGACATACCACGGACATCCGGTACTGTGACCTTGCCTGATTTATCTTCCTCGTCCTGAGTTGTAATTCCACCAAATGATTTAAATACGCCTGCCGCCTTACCAACAGTAAATACAAGGATCAGCACGATGATCGCCACAACTACGATTGTAAGTATCTTCATGATCTTATGCATATGCGGATTGACTTCATCTGCCCCTCTGCCACTTTCATAATTCTCATAATCTTCGTCGTTGTCATCATTTCCATACATGGTATCTGTATCATACTCATCTGTATCATACTCTTCATCAGCGTTTCCATTCCGGATATCATCCAGATCTTTGTCTGTCATGATAACGGTATCTGTCATACCACCGATTGGAGGGATCACTACAAAATCCCCATCCGGATCGACCAGTGAATGCTTCAGATCCTGAATCAGAGCCCCTGTACTTTCATATCTTCTCTCTGAACTTTTCTGCGTACATTTCAGAATGATCTGCTCCAGACTGTACGGAATATCCGGTACGAGTTCTGACGGCGGTGTAATCTCCTGCTGCAGATGCTTCATTGCAACTTCTACCGTTGTCTCCCCGTCAAATGGAACCTGACCGGTTACCATTTCGAATAAAGTTATACCAATTGAATAGATATCACTTCTCTGATCACTGAATCCGCCTCTTGCCTGCTCCGGCGACGTATAATGAACCGATCCCATCGCATTCGTACTTACCGTATTGGACGTTATGGCCTTCGCAATTCCAAAATCCGTAACTTTTACCTTTCCGTCCTTGGAAATAATAATATTCTGTGGTTTGATATCGCGATGGATAATTCCCGATGCATGTGCTGCGCCGATACCGCTGCACATCTGAATCGCAATACTGATCGTCTCTTTATGAGAAAGTCTTCCCTTTCTCTCTATATATTCTTTTAATGTAATTCCTTCTACGAGTTCCATAACCATATAGTTAAGGCCACGGTCCTCCCCTACATCATATACATTTACAATATTCGGATGTATCAGTCCGGCTGCTGCCTGTGCCTCCGAACGAAATTTTCTTACGAAATTTTCATCCTCTTTATACTGTTTCTTTAATACCTTAATCGCTACATATCGGTTCAGCATCTGATCCCGGCCTTTATAGACATCTGCCATTCCGCCGGCACCGATCTTACTAAGTACAGCATATCTCTTGCCTAGTACGATTCCATCTTTTACCATACACTCACCTCATCAGCAAGTGGCTCTGCTACGATAACCCCTATATTATCTCTTCCGCCATTGCTATTTGCTTTTTCTATCAACATCTGAACAGCTTCCACTACGTCTCTGGAACCTTTGACAATATTGAACATGTCTTCATCCTCTACCATATTACTGAGGCCATCTGTACACATCAATATCATATCACCCTTTTTCAGACGATATTCATAAATGTCCGGTTCCACATCTTCTTTTACACCAATTGCCCGTGTAATGATGTTCTTATCCGGATGGTTTCTTGCTTCTTCTGCTTTGATTCCACCAAGTCTTACCATCTCTTCTACCAGCGAGTGATCTTTGGAAAGCTGACGGATCTTATCGTTGATCAGGTAAAGTCTACTGTCTCCCACATTGGCAAAGTACAATGTATTGCCAACAACAGTTGCCGCTACCAGTGTCGTTCCCATACCTTCCAGTTTTATATCTCTTGAAGCTGCCTCGATTAATTTATGATTTGCAATACTGACTACGCTCCTTAGGATCTCCTCGGGTTTATCCATCGGTGTCTTCTTCAGTTCATCTTTTAATACATTTACCGTATAACTGGACGCGAAATCTCCCGCCTTATGTCCGCCCATTCCGTCGGCGACCGTAAGGAGATTTGGAAATGGTCCAATCGGTCTGTCTGTCACATATACATAGTCCTGATTGACCTCACGTCTTCTTCCTACATCAGTCATTGCATAAATTTTCATCTGTTTCTCCCTCGCTTTTGGCTGCGTGTCTGCGACGCAGCTGTCCACAGGCTCCGTCAATATCAGAGCCTCTTTCCCTTCTTATAGTAACATTAATTCCGTTTTTTTCAAGTTTATTTTTAAATTCCAGGGCATTTTTGCGGTCCGGCTTTTTAAAATCTCTTTCCTTGATCGGGTTCACCGGAATCAGATTAAGATGACAATTTCGCCCTTTTAAAATCGTCGTAAGTTCCCGGATATCGTCCGGCTGGTCATTCACTCCGGCTACCAGACTGTACTCGAAAGTAATCCTTCTTCCTGTCTTGTCAAAATAATAATCGCAGGCATCCAGTACTTCCGACAGATCGTATTTATTCGCTACCGGCATCAGTTTCTTACGTTTTTCCTGACTGGAACCGTGAAGTGAAAGTGCCAGTGTGATCTGAAGTCCTTCCTCCGCAAGCCGTCTCATATTCGGAACGATTCCACAGGTAGACGCCGTAATATTTCTCTGACTGATATTCAGTCCGTGCTCATCACTCAACATATGGATAAACTTTACAAAATTATCATAATTATCGAGCGGTTCTCCGGTTCCCATCACAACAACATTCGAAACACGTTCTCCGGTAATCTTCTGGATGTGATAGATCTGCCTTAACATCTCAGACGGCTCCAGGCTTCTTACCAGTCCACCGATCGTTGAAGCACAGAATCTGCACCCCATACGGCAGCCCGCCTGTGAAGAGATACATACGGAATTGCCGTAATTATATTTCATCAGAACACTTTCTACCATATTACCGTCTTCCAGTTCGAATAAGAACTTCTCCGTCGGGTCTACTTTTGATATCTGATGATCGATCATCTTCACTTTGCGGATCTCATAATTTTTTTTCAGTTTCTCACGTAAGGCTTTTGACAGATTCGTCATTTCATCAAAATCATCTGCCAGCTTTACATGAAGCCATTCATAGATCTGTTTGCTCCGGAATGCCTTCTCTCCGATTACAAGCATCTCTTCTTTTAATTCATCATAATTATAGGAACATATATCTTTCTTACTCATGGTTCACCCTTTTTATTATTGCTATGTAGAATCCATCTCCTGTATCTTTACCCGGAATCATCTGTTTGTCTTTCACCAGTTCAAATTCCGGATATTCTTTCAGGAACCATTCTACATTCCCCTCATTCTCTTCTCTGTGTATGGTACAGGTACTATACAGAAGCTTCCCGTCCGGTTTTACATAATCCTTTACCACCGACAGAATCTTCCTCTGTAATTCCACCAAGTCAGCTTCCGTCTTTTCATTCATCTTATAACGCAGATCCGGTTTCTTTCCAAGTACACCAAGTCCGGAACACGGAAGATCTGCGATTACAATATCCGCACTCTTTTTCTTATCCGGATCATACACGGTTGCATCCTGGCATACTGCCTCAATATTGGTAAGGCCGCTTCTTTCGATGTTGTCCCGGAGCAGATCGACTTTATATTCAGTCAAATCTCTTGCTTCCACATGGCCGGTTCCGTTCAGAAGTTCTGCGATATGTATGGATTTTCCACCCGGTGCGGCACACACATCCAGTACCTGGTCTCCTTCTTTCACTCCTGACCATAATGCTACCTGCATAGAGCTTAAATCCTGTACCTGATAAAGTCCTTCGCAGAAGCTTGGAAGTGCGGACAGGTGATCATATCCTGACAGATATAATGCACACGGAATCTCCGGCACTTCACCAACCGTTACACCTTCTTTTTTCAGGATTCCGACCAGATCTTCTTTTTTGATCTTACGTTCATTAAACCGGACTGTTAATGGCTTTTCTTCCAGAAATGCACTTCCGATTGTCTTTACTGTCTCTTCGTCGTATACGTTCAGCCATTGTTTGACCAACCATTCCGGCAGCGAATACTTCACGGAAAGGTAAGACACCTTATCCTTCTCATCCGGATAGTTAATCTTGTCAAGATTCCTGCTGATATTTCGGAGCACTCCGTTGACGAATCCTTTCAGATTCACGAATCCTCTTTTGCCTGCAAGCTTCACCGCTTCATTACAGATTGCCGAATCCGGTACGCTGTCCATATATTTCATCTGATACACCGAACTTCTTAAGATCGTTCGTATCAACGGTTTCATCTTATTTACTTTTACCTTTGAAAACAGATTAATGATATAGTCGATCTCAATCATGCGTTCCAGGGTTCCATTTACCACTCTTGTGATAAATGCACGTTCTCGTTTGTCCAGATACTGATATTTATCCAGAACATTCTTTATAACAATATGGCTGTACTCACCGTCTCTCGTGATCTGAAGCAGCATGTCCAGCACTAATTCTCTTTCATTTACAGACGCCTGCATACGTCCCCTCCTCTTCCCATAGATATACAATCAGGGAAGCGGTTTATATCCCCTTCCCTTTCGTTAATTAATCGTTTCTTCGATTTCCAGTCAGAAGCAGTATACGCAGAAGCTGCAGAATTGCAGATGCTGCTCCGGCTACATAAGTAAGCGCTGCCGCTGTCAGCACCTTTCTGGTATCTCTGACTTCATCCTCATACAACATGCCTGTATTACCAAGGATCTTTAATGCTCTGTGCGACGCATCAAATTCCACCGGTAATGTCACAATCTGGAATAACACTGCAAGTGAAAATGCAAGGATTCCAAGATTGATGAACAGTGAAGAGGTCGTACTGCTGTTGAAGAAAAATCCAAGGATAATTAACGGCCACGCGATCGAACTTCCGAAATTCGCCACCGGCACCAGGCTGCTTCTTAACTTCAGCGGCACATATCCCGTCGCATGCTGTACTGCATGCCCGCATTCATGCGCTGCTACGCCAAGTGCTGCTACTGATGTAGAATTATACGTTGCATCCGAAAGTCTCAGCGTCTTTGTTCTTGGATCATAATGGTCAGTGAGATTGCCGGAAATATGCTCGATCCGCACATCATACAGTCCTTCCCTGTGAAGGATCTGCTCTGCAGCATCTCTTCCTGTCATACCGGAATGATTCCTTACTCTGGAATATCTGCTGAATGTGGAATTCATCTTCGCAGATGCGATCAGGCAGATCACGACACCAATCAGCACTAATATATACGTTGGATCAAAATACATTGGATAATACATAATTATCAGCCTCCTTGCTCTCTATGACCTGCATTATATATGAAAATTTCCCCAAATAGCAGGTTTTCATACATTTTTAACAATTCTTAATCATTTGTGAAGAAAGTTCACATCCTGTTTCGATCTGATAACCTCGTAAGAAAGCGTCCGCTTCCATTCTCTTCTTTCCCGGGATCTGAAGTACCAGTACTTTCAGAAGTCCGTCTCCTGTCTGTACAGAAAATCCGTCTTTTTCCACTTTCACGATTGTTCCCGGGGTTGCATCAGTATTCTCATCCAGAACTTTTGCTTCCCAGATTTTCATGACTTTACCATTCCAGTCTGTGTAAGCACTCGGCCATGGATTCAGACCCCGGATCAGACATTCGATTGCCTTCGCAGACTTGCTCCAATCGATATCTCCGAGCTTTTTGTCCAGCATTTTCGCATATGCTGTCGGGCTTTCTCCCTGTGTTTCCCACGTTGCGGTCTTATCTTCCAGTGCCTTTAATGTCTCAACACAGAGCTTTGCACCTGCTTTAGCAAGCTTGTCATGAAGGCTTCCGCCTGTCTCATCTTCTGCCAGTGGCACTTCTGTCTTCATGATCATATCTCCCGTATCCAGGCCTTCATTCATCTGCATCGTCGTTACACCGGACACTTTATCCCCGTTGATAACTGCCCACTGAATCGGAGCCGCACCACGGTAACTTGGCAATAAGGACGCATGTACATTGATGCATCCGTATGGTGTCATCTCAAGAATTTCTTTTGGAAGGATCTGTCCGAATGCGATAACGACCATGATATCTGCATTATATTTGCGAAGTTCTTCTACGGCCTGCGCTTCTCTGATCTTCACCGGCTGAAAGACCGGGATTCCATGTGCCAGTGCTGCTTCTTTGACCGGTGTATACTGCATCTTGCCGCCACGTCCCTTCGGCTTATCCGGCTGTGTGACTGCAAGTACGACTTCATGTCCGGCTTCGATCAGTGCTTCCAGTGTTCCGACCGAAAAGTCCGGTGTTCCCATGAATATTACTTTCATGCTATTCTTCCTCCTCATAGTTCACGTCATGTACTTCACCCTCTACCAGTCTGGTATATAACTTACCATCCAGATGGTCGATCTCATGACAGAATGCTCTTGCAAGGAGACCTTCTCCTTCCAGGATCACTTCTTCCATATCTTCATTCAATGCTTTTACTTTCGCATAATTCGGTCTTGTCACGATTCCTGCTTTTCCAGGAAGGCTTAAGCATCCTTCTTCGCCTGTCTGTTCTCCGGATGTCTCCAGGATCACCGGATTGATCAGGACGATCGGTCCTTCTCCGATATCAATGACTACGATACGCTTCAAGATCCCAACCTGTGGTGCCGCAAGCCCTACGCCCATTGCTTCATACATGGTATCTAACATGTCGTTGATCAGTACTTTTGTGCGAAGCGTCATCTTCGTTACTTCTTTACATTCTTTATTCAGAACTTCATCCCCAAATTCTCTGATTGTTCTAAGTGCCATCTCTTTTGTCTCCTTTATCTTTTAAAAAATATTCATCGGATTAAAGTCAAACTGTATCCTCATGTTCACAAATCCTCTGTTGATCTCGATATAGCGTTCCATATGGTTCTTGATCCGCACAAGCACCTGATATTCCTCACTTTTCAGATATATGACTTTCCGGTAAACGTCATTGACTTTTCCAACCGACGGACTTGCCGGTCCGATCACCTGCACTTCTCTGTCTGCGCTTACCCGGATTGCATATTTCTTCAGATATTCTGCTGCCGTTGTAAGCTTATTTTCATCAGATCCGGTCATCAGGACTGCCATCAGCTGTGATGCCGGCGGATACCCCATCAGATCCCGGTAATTCATCTCTTTTTCATAGAAGCCTTCGTAATCCTGTCTCGCTGCCATCCGGATACTGTAATGATCCGGACTGTAAGTCTGTATTATTACCTCCCCCGGACGTCTGCCTCGTCCCGCACGGCCCGCCGCCTGTGTCAGGAGTTGGAATGTACGTTCTCCGGAACGGTAATCATCCGAATACAGCGACATATCTGCCGCCAGAACACCGACCAGCGTCACATTTGGAAAATCATGTCCTTTTACGATCATCTGTGTCCCGATCATGATATCTGCTTCTTCGTCTGCGAATTTCGCCAGGATTTTCTCATGTCCGCCTTTGTTCTTCGTGGTATCCATGTCCATCCGAAGAACCCTTGCCTGTGGGAATTCCCGCTTCACCAGATCTTCAATCTGCTGTGTTCCCGCCCGGAAACCTCCGATATACGGAGAACCGCACACCGGACAATTCTTAACAGTCTGTGTCTCATACCCACAGTAATGACAGACCATTTTTCCGCCCCGGTGTACCGACAGTGATACATCACAGTGAGGACATTTTACTACATATCCACAGGCTCTGCAAGAAACAAAGCCTGCGTATCCTCTCCGGTTCAGGAATAACATTATCTGTTCCTTCTTCTCCAGCCGGTCCTGCATCAGTACTTTTAACCGGTCACTTAAGATAGAACGGTTCCCATGCTTTAATTCTTCCCGCATATCTGCCACATATACTTCCGGGAGTGCCTGTTTCCCGGTGCGGTTCCTAAGCCTCAGCATCTGATATCTTCCACACTCACACGCATAAAATGCTTCCAGAGACGGAGTTGCCGAACCAAGTACTACACTTGCGCCCTCCATCCGTGCTCTTTCGATTGCCGTCTCTCTTGCATGAAATCTCGGTACCTGTTCACTCTTATAAGTCGGTTCATGCTCTTCGTCAATGACGATCAGTCCCAGTCGTTCGAACGGTGTGAACAGAGCCGATCTCGGACCAATCATGATATCGACTTCACCTTTTTTCACACGCTCCATCTGATCATAACGCTCTCCCTGTGACATCCTGGAATTCAGGATAGACACCCGTCCGCCAAATCTTGTGTAGAACCGCATCACGGTCTGATAGGTCAGTGCTATCTCCGGAATCAGTACGATTGCCTGTCTGCCCTCACTTAGGACTTTATCGATCATTTCCATATATACTTCTGTCTTGCCGCTTCCTGTCACCCCGTATAACAGATAAGTCTTACGGATTCCCTGCTCATAATCCTTCGAAAATGTCCGGATTGCCGCCTGCTGTTCTTCTGTATAAATGATTTCTTTTTGCTCTTTCTGCTGATAAATCACCGGGTTACGGTATACTTGTTCCGATTCCAGTGCCAGAACCTTCTGCTCTTCCAGTGCCCTTACCACACTTCTCGTCAGATTCAGCTTATGGATCAGAAAATCATAATCCTGTTCCGGCTGATCCAGAAGTGCCGCCAGAAGTCTGGCTCTTGCTTTCTGATTCTTGTGCAGATACAGTTCCAGCTTTTCTTTTCCCTCTGCTTCCGGCAAAAGAAGCCGTACCTTCTGCTTTTCCTTTGCTTTTTCTTTCTTCTTGATCGGAAGTACCGTCTTCAGTGCCTGGATCATCGTTCCCCCGTAAGATTCCTTCATCCAGGCTGCCAGTGCAACAAGTTTACTTTCAATCGCCACACTTTCTTCGGCAATTTTTAAGACCTCTTTCATCTTCTCCGGTGCATACTCCGCACGTTCGGAGAATCCGGTTACATAGCCTTTGATTTCTTTATTTCCCATGCCGAACGGAACTACAACTTCCATTCCAACCTTAAGCATCCCCTCCAGATGAGAGGGGATGCGGTATTGAAAGACTTTATCTAATTTTTCATGCGTAATATCAACGATAATATCAGCGTACATTTATTTCTTTAATTCCTCTAATACTTCCTTGATCAGAACACGTTCGTCCATATCGTGTTTCACACCCTTGATTTCCTGATAGTCCTCATGACCTTTTCCAGCAAGCACGATCACGTCCCCCACTTCACCGTGGCTGATGGCATACTTGATGGCCTCCTTACGGTCACAGATCTCCACGTATTTTCCATTGGTTCTTCCAATACCGGTCTTAATATCGTCAATGATCGCCTGCGGCTCTTCAAATCTTGGGTTATCCGAAGTAATGATCGTCAGGTCTGCCAGTCTTCCTGAAACTTCTCCCATTTCAAATCTTCTGTCTCTGGAACGGTTTCCCCCGCATCCAAATAAGCATACCAGACGCTTCGGATGATA